>ERZ1643251.869-NODE-869-length-38125-cov-6.556606_pt1 | contig 38125 bp, 30 predicted proteins | sample MGYA00579261_ERZ1643251 | MGnify/ENA primary metagenome ERZ1643251 (study PRJEB29033, sample SAMEA4952267) | chicken gut metagenome | biome: Broiler Chicken; feature: Gastrointestinal Tract; material: Caecum | place: Ireland | collected 2018 | study: Broiler... | reverse complement strand
TATACAGCATGCTCTCCACCAGAGAGGTCTTACCACTGCCGCCGTGACCCAGCAGACAGATGTTGCGAATGTCCATATGAGTTAGTCTCCTTCCGTTTATCTCGTTCCGACAACCGGGAACCGCTTAACAATCCAATTATATAATAATTCCCGTTTTAGCACAACTGAAAATTTATTTTGCACCGGATTTTTGATAAATCTTACAAATAAGACTGTTTCTTTTTTCACATAGTCACAATGACACCTGTCTCAACTCTTATCAACTCCCCACAACAGCGGCAGCATGGGAACCACCCACAGCAGGAGGTAGGTCAGAAGCAGCATGGGGGTCAGCACACTGTAACTGCCGGTAAAAGTGAGGTAAAACCCCACCAGAACGCCAAATGTGCTGCTGAGCATGGAGAGGAAATTTCCGATACGGACGATGTGGCACAGCCGGCGGCTCCCCGCCACCATATCCACGAAGGGAAACAGCCCTTCCCGGTATAAAATCCCGTTGGGGCCTCCAGCTTCCCGATCTGGATCGGACATGGCCAGGCGTTCGCTGAGTTCCAGGTAAGCCGCCCCACCGTCGGTGCCGAACCGTGTTTTGAGAAGCTTTGGCGTAATGTTCCCATCCCGTACAGCCAGAGCCAGGTGAAGCCCGTTCCGGGACAGGGCTCGCAGGGCAGCCTCCACCAACTCAGAGGTATTGTACTTTACGGCAAACACGGCTGTCAGTTCCCCGTCCACCGCCAGGCATACCGTGGTGCGGGAGGGCATAGTGGCGGGCAGCCGTACCGCCTTATGGCGCATAAAGGCAGGGGTACCCACCAGGACCGTCTCCCCGTGGATCATACCGCTGAGGCCGTTGTCATCATGAATGTGGAAATGCTCCAACGGCTGCAGGGCAATCCGTTCCCCGCGGCAGATATCGCCGAAAATGCGGCCCAGGCAGCCTCCCGCCTGTACCGCCAGGGTAGCCGCATAGGAGAGGGCATGGTTGCGCTCCTCGCCATAGAGCTTCAGCCCGTTAAGGGCTACCGTGCCCTGGGGGAAAAGGTCGCCGTCAGTAACGACGATACGGTTGACAGAAGCCAGCATGACAGCGCCGTACTGGCCGGCTACCGCTGCGCCGCTGCGGGCCAGACGGACCGCCAGCCGCCCAAAAGGCACAAAGTAGACCAGGGGGCATACAAGAGCGCTGGAGGCGCACAGAATCACCGACCAGACCCACAGCAGATCCTGCCCGCGGCCCTGGCCCACAGAGGCCAGAACAGAAAATACCAGAGACGCCGCCGCCAATACCGGCAGCAGCAGCCGCTGCCACTGGGCAGCGGTATCTTCTACATTGGCGCGGGTATAAAAGCCCTGAATACTGCCGCGGCCTTTGGCAATCCCCTCCTCACAGCGATCCACTACATGGCCGGGAGTCCCCATGGCGCCGATGCGGAAGGTCTCCCACATGCCCCGATGGTAATCTGTCAGCCCCCACAGCGTGAATACCGCCATCAGAGCGGACAGGCCTCCCAGGGGCGACACTGCCGAACGCTGGGGGAGCAGCAGCAGTGTCATTTCATCCAGCAGCGTCACCAGGTTCCCCAGGGCCGCTGTGGCATAAATCGTAAAGGTCTTTTCCCGCAGGCCTTCCAGGGCGGCCCGGAAAACAGGCCAGCACAGCAGGCAAATCAAAGCCTGAGGTACCAGTACACAGATAGCGCTGTTGCCGATACTTTCACTGAAGAAGGGAATGCTGGTGCCGGCCCAGCTCAACAGCCAGGGCAGCCACAGCACGATCAGCACCGGCAGGGACAGCAAAAGTCCCTTGCGGCACTCATAGTAACGCCGTTTATGTATCGTAGCAGCTCCGCTGAGGGCCTGTTCCTGACTGTCATCCGGCAGCGGATGCCGGAAGGAGGGCTCCTTCCGCTTGATTTGCCGGGGAGCATGCTTCCTGCGCTCTTTCTCCAGCCGTTTGCGGAACTTTTCCTGACGGCGCTCCTGCTCCTCCTTCACCGCATCCACGGTGCTGGCAACCACATCTTCCATGGTCAGGGTGGGGCTGCTTGCTTCCGACTGATCTTCCTGGTCAGAGGCAGTATTATCCGCAGAAAGCGTGTCGTCCGGCATCTCCGGCTGGTTTCCCGGCAGCGATTCCTGGTTTTCCTCCGGTGTCAGACCAAACATCTTGTCCGGCTGAATACCATCCAGATCTGCATCTGGCTGGAGATCAGGAATTTCCGGTGCTTCAGGCTCCTCCAGATGGGGCATTTCTTCCTCGCTTTCCATCTGTGGCTGTATGGGAAAGCGCAGTATCTTGGATAATTTTTTCCGCAGGGGCTTCCCCGTAGGAAGCTGCTCTGCGGCTGTTTCCTCCCCGGATTCCTCCGGCTGGCTGCTTTCTGCCCCGGGAGAGACTACTTCCTCCGGCGGCTGCTCTGCTTCGGGTGCTTTTTCTGCCTCAGGTGTGTTCTCTGCCTGCGGCATTTTTTCCTCCAATGGGGTTTCTTCTGTCACAGCGGGGTGGCTGCGGTATTCCGCCAGAATGGATTCCAGACTGATTTCGTCATCGCCGGGCAGTTCCACGCCTTGCAGCAGCCGCTGGGTGTCCATCAGGGAGGGTTCGTATGGATTGGGTTCCCGTTTCTCTGTCATAACGGCTCCTTACTCAGTTTATCGCTTGCCTGTCAGGCCAGACGCTGCCGCACAGCCTCGTAAAGCAGGATGGCAGCGGCGGCGGACGCATTCAGGGAGGAGATCTGGCCTTTCATCGGTATGCTGACCAGAAAATCACAGCTTTCCCGCACCAGACGTGTCATACCATCTCCCTCGCTGCCGATCACAATGGCGGCGGCGTTTTTAAAATCTGCCCCGTAGAGAGGAACGGTACCTTCAGCGGCGGCACCGAAAACCCAGATTCCCTGCTTTTTGAGATCTTTCAGGAGAGAGGGGATATTGGGAACCCTTGCTACCGGCAGATAGCTCACTGCACCGGCGCTGGATTTGGCCACCACAGCAGTCAGACCCGCACTGCGGCGTTTGGGGATAATGACGCCGTGGGCGCCGGCACATTCAGCAGTGCGGATAATGGCCCCCAGATTGTGGGGGTCGGAAATCTCATCACACACCACCAGAAGGGGCTTTTCTCCACGGGCCGAGGCAATACTCAGAATGTCTTCCACTGTGGCGTAAGCCCGGACAGCCGCAATGGCAATGATTCCCTGATGACTGTGGGTAAGACTCATAGCGTCCAGCTTGCGCCGGTCCGCCTCCACTACCACTACGCCCGCCTTCCGGGCTTCTGCGGCAATACGGCTGAGGGTTCGGTCTGTCTCTCCCTTGGCCAGATAAATTTTGTCAATGGCGGTCCCCGAACGGAGAGCCTCTGTTACGGCGTTACGGCCTTCGATCATACCGTCGGATTCCGTTTCCGGCCGCTGCATATACTCTTTCATGGCGTTGCTCCTTTGCGGTAATGGCCGGACGGCGGCCCGGCGCTGCGGACTGGCGGACAGCAGACATTCTGCCTTCTCCTGGCCAAATTCCACATTTAGAGTAAGTATAACACAGCGGACGCGGCATAATAAAGGGGGATTCACAGAAATTTCACAGAAAATCCGCAGTCTCTGCTTGTGACAAGGAGAATTTTGTGGTACCATTCACGATAGACCGGCAGCGGTTCTTTTCCCGGCGGACCGCTTATTTATAAAGGAGAACGTGATGAACGACAATCAAAACAGGAATAACAATAAAAACAAGAAGAATTTAAACGGCTTGCTGATCCTCCTGGCCTGGGCAGTTGTGCTCACAGTGGTATTCAACTACCTGTCCGCATACAGCCGGGAAGCCACTGCCGCCGCTGAAACCCATGAGATTAAATTCAGCGAGTTTGTTGATCTGGTGGAGCAGGACAAGGTAAAGGAAGTGGTCTTTACCGACGGCATGCTGGAGATCACCACCGTGGAAGGCTACGTCTATGTGGACGCGGACGGCAAGGAGTACGGCGACAACTATACCCTCTTTACCATGCAGATGGGCAGTTACAGCGAGGGGCTCCTTGACCTTCTGGATGAACATGATGTAGAGTACACCAACCCCTATGTACCCCAGATGTCCCCTATCCTGGAGTTCATGCTCACCTATATCCTGCCTACGATTCTGATGGTGGGACTGTTCGTGCTGTTTATGAACCTGATGGCCCGCCGGGGCGGCGGCATCGGTGGTATCGGCAATGTGGGCAAGGCCAACGCCAAGGTTTACATGGAAAAGACCACCGGCGTCACCTTTGCTGATGTGGCCGGCCAGGATGAGGCCAAGGAATCCCTGGTGGAGATCATTGACTTTCTTCACAATCCCGGCAAGTATACCGCCATCGGTGCCAAGCTTCCCCGCGGCGCTCTGCTGGTAGGCTCTCCTGGTACCGGCAAGACCCTGCTGGCCAAGGCCGTGGCCGGCGAGGCAGGGGTACCCTTCTTCTCTATCTCCGGCTCCGGCTTTGTGGAGATGTTTGTAGGCGTAGGCGCCAGCCGTGTCCGTGACCTGTTCCAGGAGGCCGCCAAGGTGGCCCCCTGCATCATCTTCATTGACGAGATTGACGCCATCGGCAAGACCCGTGATACCCGCTTTGGCGGCAACGACGAGCGGGAGCAGACCCTCAACCAGCTGCTGGCGGAGATGGATGGCTTTGACCCCTCCAAGGGCATCATTGTCCTGGCCGCTACCAACCGGCCTGAGGTACTGGACAAAGCTCTGCTGCGGCCTGGCCGCTTTGACCGCCGCATCACTGTGGACCGGCCCAATCTGGCGGGACGTCTGGCCACTCTTCAGGTCCATACCCGGAAGATCCGCCTGGCGGAGGACGTGGATCTCAACAAGATTGCCCAGGCTACCGCCGGCTGCGTAGGCGCGGATCTGGCCAACATGGTCAATGAGGCCGCCCTGCGGGCAGTTCGTCACGGCCGCCACGCGGTGAATCAGGAGGACCTGCTGGTATCCTTTGAGGTGGTCATTGCTGGTGCTGAGAAAAAGGGCACCGTCATTACCGAGCAGGAGAAGCGGATCATCGCCTACCACGAGGTAGGTCACGCCTTGGCTGCTGCCAAGCAGAAGAACGCCCAGCCTGTCACCAAGATTACCATTGTTCCCCACACGGAAGGTACTCTGGGTTATACCCTCCACCTGCCGGAGGAGGAGAAGTTCCTCATGAGCAAGGACGATATTCTTACAGAGATTCGCACCCTGCTGGCAGGCCGCTGTGCTGAGGAATTGGTGTTTGATATCCAGACCTCCGGCGCTGCCAACGACATTGAGCGCGCCACGGAGCTGGCCCGAAACCTGGTGGCCCGCTTCGGTATGAGTGACAAATTCGGTATGATGGCCCTGGGCACTGTCCAGAATCAGTATCTGGACGGCGGTTACAGCATGAACTGTGCCCAGGAAACCTTTGCCGCCGCCGACCGTGAAGTGGCTTCCCTGCTTCAGCGGTGTCATGATGAGGCTCTGGAGCTGCTGCGCCAGAACCGGGAGATGTTGGACGCCGTGGCGGCATACCTCATTAAGAAGGAAACCATTACAGGCGCTCAGATGATGGCTATTTTGGAAGGCCGTGATCCCGATCAGGAAGAATATTACGGTGTACCCGCCCAGCGGGACAATACCATTGAGGCGCCGGCCAAGCACATCAGCATGACCAGTGAGCCCATTGCTATGCCCACCGCTTCCGCAGATTTGCCGGAAACAAGCAACGGTGAAGGCACAGGATCTGATGGCGAAGTGTCTGATAACACGGATACACAGTAATTCATCCCGGCGGGAGGCAGGTATGGTGCCTTCCGCCGGGTCAATACAGGCAGGAGGAGAAGAAATATGGAATACGTTACTCTGGGAAAGACTGGGCTGAAAATCTCTCGTTTGGGCTTTGGCGGTATCCCTATCCAGCGGATTGATGCCGCTGCTGCGGAAGAGCTGTTGGAAGCTGTCCGGGCCGCTGGCATCAACTATATTGATACTGCCCGGGGCTATACTGTCAGTGAGGAGCTGATCGGCCAGGCCATTGAAGGCCATCGCAAGGAATTCGTCCTGGCCACCAAGTCCATGTCCCGGGACCGCGCCAGTATGGAGCGTGACATCGGTATCAGCCTGAAGAATCTGCGCACAGATTACATTGATCTCTACCAGGTACATAACCCCACCCTGGAGCAGGTGGAGCAGGTATGCGCTCCCGGCGGGGCTCTGGAAGCGCTGATGGAGGCCAAGGCTGCCGAAAAAATTGGCCATCTGGGCCTTACTGCCCACAGCGTGGAGGTATTCCGTCGGGCATTGGAGCTTCCCTGGGTGGAAACCATCATGTTCCCCTACAATTTGGTGGAAAACCAGGGAGAGGAGCTGATGGCTCAGGCCAACGCCCAGGGCGTGGCGGTAATCGCTATGAAGCCTCTGGCCGGCGGCGCCATTGAAGATGCTCACCTGGCTCTGCGCTATATTACCCGCAATCCCAATGTGACCGTCCTCATTCCCGGTATGTACAGTCCCCAGGAGGTCAAGCAAAACCTGGAGGCAGTGGAGGATACGTCTCCCCTGTCCGCCGCTGAGGAAGAGAAAATCGCTGAGATCCGCCGGCAGCTGGGCACCAATTTCTGCCGCCGCTGCAATTACTGCGCCCCCTGCACTGTGGGCATCAGCATCCCCAATGTATTCCTGTTCCAGGGGTACCTGCGGCGCTATGGCCTGGAGGGCTGGGCTCGGGATCGGTATGGCGCTCTGGCCGTCAAGGCCGGGGATTGTGTGGAGTGCGGCGCCTGCGAGGAGCGCTGCCCTTATCATCTGCCCATTCGTGAGATGCTCAAGTCCGCAGCCAAGGATTTTGGTGCGTAAAAGGGGAAAAAGTTTTATTTTCCCCTTGCGTCACCAGAGAAAACGTGCTACAATGCCCCTAGCTTTAAGAAGGAGACACCTCTCATGACTTCTGTGTGCCTGAACGCTGCATACTTTTACTTTTACTTTTACTTTATCTACACAAGTAGATAAGGTTAGTTTTGCTGCGGCGAACAGGTGGAGAGGATCCTATATTCATCCATTGAAGGTCTTACAGCGAAACCGCTGTAAGATCTTTTTATTTTTAATTCTTCCGGAACTTGGACCGGAAAAGGGGGAAACAGACATGATCGTTGTTCTCAAGAAAAACGCGGAAAAACAGCAGGTGGAAGTATTCAGTTCCTGGCTTCACAGCATGGGCCTGGAGACCCATATGTCCGTGGGCGAAAACCATACTGTTGTGGGGCTGGTGGGCGACACCTCCCGGGTGGACATCGAGAGCATTATGGCCCTGGATATTGTGGAAACCGTCCGCCGGATCCAGGAGCCTTATAAAAACGCCAACCGCAAATTCCACGAGGCGGACACGGTCATCACCCTTTCTACCGGGGCCAAAATTGGAGGGGGACATTTCCTGGTGATGGCAGGCCCCTGCTCTGTGGAGAACGAGGAACAGATTATCTCCGTGGCCCAGAGTGTCAAGGCTGCCGGTGCCCAGGTTCTCCGGGGCGGCGCCTTCAAGCCCCGCACTTCTCCCTACGCCTTCCAGGGCCTTCACGAGGAGGGTATCCGCCTGCTGCTCAAAGCCCGGGAAGTCACCGGCCTGCCCATCGTTACTGAGATCATGGACGCCCAGCATCTGCCCCTCTTCGAGGACATCGACATCGTCCAGGTGGGAGCCCGGAACATGCAGAATTTTGAGCTTCTCAAGCAGCTGGGCAAGCTGCGCAAGCCGGTGCTGCTCAAGAGGGGCATGGCCAACACTCTCCAGGAGCTCCTGATGAGCGCCGAGTACATTATGGCCGGCGGCAACGAGCAGGTGATTCTCTGCGAGCGGGGCATCCGCACCTTCGAAACCGCTACCCGGAACACCATGGATCTTTCTGTGATTCCCATGCTTCACCGGCTCAGTCACCTGCCGGTGGTGGTGGATCCCAGCCATGCTACCGGCAGTTATCAGCTGGTGCCGCCCATGGCACTGGCCGCTACCGCCGCCGGGGCCGACGGCCTTATTATTGAGGTCCACAACGACCCGGAGCACGCTCTGTGCGACGGTCCCCAGAGCCTGCGGCCGGAGAAATTTGCTGATATGATGGATAAGATCCGGGCCATTCGTCCTTACGCCGACCGTTCCTTCACCACCGGCCAGCTGGCCCTGGACTGAGGAGGCGGCTATGATCAAAACAGTGGGCGTAGTGGGGCTGGGACTCATCGGCGGCAGCATGGCCAAGGCTATCCACGCCTTTACGGATTGCACCCTCTACGGCTATGATGCCGACGGAGCAGTCCTCAGCCGTGCCATGGAGGACGGCGTCCTATCCGGGGTGCTTACCCCCGAGGGACTGGCAGGCTGTGACCTGGTGATCGTGGCCCTGTACCCAGAGGCCACCGTGGATTACATTACCCGCAACCGTACTTTCTTCCGAAAAAGCGGGCTGGTGATGGACTGCGGCGGTGTGAAAACCATTGTTTGTGAGCCCCTGGAGCCGGTGGCCCGTGAGAGTGGGTTCCATTTTATCGGCGGGCATCCTATGGCAGGCATCGAGCGCTCCGGCTATGCCAATTCCTTTCCGGAACTGTTCCAGGGGGCGTCCCTGATCCTGACACCCTATGAGAACACGCCGGAGGGCCCCGTGGCGGAGGTCTGGGACCTTTTAAAGCAGGTGGGCTTCTCTCACCTTCAGCTGGCCACCTCTGCCCAGCACGACCACATCATCGCCTATACCTCCCAGCTGGCCCATGTGGTGTCCTGCGCCTATGTGGGCAGTCCGTCCGCCCCCAGCTTTCAGGGATTTTCCGCCGGCAGCTTCAAGGACATGACCCGGGTGGCCCGGCTCAACGAGGATATGTGGACAGAATTGTTCCTGGAAAACAAGGAGGCTCTGGTCCGAGAGATCGACACTCTGGTGGAGGAGCTGGCAGCCTTCGCCTACACCATCCGCCGGGGGGACCGGGACAACCTGCGAGCCATGCTACATCGTGCCCGGACCATTAAGGAAACCATCGACCAGGAGGGCTGATGGATTTGGAAACGGAAGTGATCTGATGGAAACTGTTATGGTACATGCCGCCGAGGCCTATCCGGTATACATCGGCGGCGGACTGTTGGACCGCTGCGGTGAGCTGGCGGCCCGGCACAGCAACGGCCGCTGCGCGGTGATCTGCGACGATACCGTCTGCGGCCTCTACGGCCCCCGTGTCTGCCGCTCTCTGGAGGCGGTGGGCCTCAGCCCTGTGCTGTACGCCTTTCCCGCCGGGGAGCAGCACAAGACCCTTTCCACCTACGGTGCCATCCTGGGATTTCTGGCGGAAAACCATATCACCCGCAGTGACTGCGTGATCGCCCTGGGCGGCGGCGTCACCGGGGATATGGCGGGTTTTGCCGCCGCCACCTATCAGCGTGGCATTGACTTTATTCAGCTACCCACCACCTTCCTGGCAGCTTCTGACGCCTCGGTGGGCGGCAAAACGGCAGTTGACCTGCCTGCCGGGAAAAACCTGGCAGGGGCATTTTGGCAGCCCCGGGCAGTAATCTGCGATACGGACACCTTTGCTACCCTGCCGGAAAGCGCCTTCCAGGACGGCGCGGCGGAGACCCTTAAACACGGGCTTATCGCCGATGGGGAATTATTTCGCTTTTTGATGAATGAGGACATGCACCGGCATATAGACGCGGTAGTCCGCCGGAATGTAGAGATCAAAGCTGCCGTAGTGGCGGAGGACGAGCGGGAGCAGGGAAGACGCAAGCTCCTGAACTTTGGCCACACCCTGGGCCACGCCATTGAGAAGTGCAGCGGCTATCGGGTGTCCCACGGCCACGCCGTGGCCACCGGCATGGTGCTGGCGGCCCGGGCCGCCGAGGCGCTGGGCTATGGCGGACAGGGCACTCTGAAGGCGGTACTTGCCGCCTGTGAGCGCTATGATCTTCCCACTGCTTGCCCCTATTCCGCCGGAGAGCTGTACGCTGCCGCCATCGGGGACAAAAAGCGCTCCGGCGGGTATATCGACGTGGTAGTTCTCCGGGAGGTAGGCCGGGCGGAAACCGTGCGGCTGGATCTGGAGGGCCTGCGGGAATTTACGGAGGCAGCTCTATGAACATTACCATTGAACCCAGCAGGCTGGAGGGGGCCATTACGCCGCCCCCCAGCAAATCCCAGGCTCACCGTTTGATTCTCTGCGCTGCTTTGGCCGGAGGGGAGAGCGCCATCAGCAATGTGGATCTCTCTCAGGATATCCTGGCCACCCTGCGCTGTGCGGAAGCACTGGGGGCTTCCTGGTCTCTGGCGGGGAACACCCTCCGTCTGGCGGGCTGCGGCGATCCCGGCCCCTTCCTCCATGGTGGAAGACCTCTGCCCCGGTTTGACTGCGGAGAGTCTGGCTCCACCCTGCGTTTTCTCATTCCCCTTGCCCTGGCGCTCACCGGCGGCGGGGTATTCACCGGCCAGGGCCGGCTGCTCCAACGGCCTCTGGGGCCTTATTTGGCACTGCTGGAGGAAAAAGGGGTTACCTGCACCCTGACGAAAGAAGCCCTGATCCTCCGGGGCACGCTGGCTCCGGGCTTGTATCGTCTGCCGGGGGATGTGTCCAGCCAGTTTTTCACCGGCCTGCTGTACGGTTTGTCCCTGCTGGAGGAGCCCTCGGTGCTGGAGAGCACCACACCCCTGGAGAGCGCTGCTTACGTGGACATGACCATTCAGGCCATGGGGCGCTTTGATGTGACAGTATCCCGGAAAGGAGCGGGCCGCTTTCAGATCCCCGGGGGGCAGCCTTACAAGGCCCAGGCCCTCTCGGTGGAGGCGGACTGGTCCCAGGCGGCTTTCTGGTATGCCGCCGCAGGGGTAGGCAACGCCGTGACCGTGACCGGCATGACGGAGGACTCCCTCCAGGGGGACCGGATTATTCTGGAGTACGGCAAACAACTGACCTGCCCTGAGGAGTCCCTGACCCTGGATATGTCCGGCTGTCCGGATTTGCTGCCGCCCCTGGCGGCCTGGGCCGCTCTTCGCAGCGGCGGCGTCACTGTCCTGGACAACGCCGGACGGCTGCGAATGAAAGAGAGTGACCGGCTGAAAAGCGTCACCGCCGTTTTGCGGACCCTGGGGGCGGATGTGACGGAGACACCCGACTCCCTGGTGATTCGGGGTCAGGAGACTCTCCCCGGCGGCATAGCCACAGATTGCTGGGGGGATCATCGTATCGCCATGATGGCGGCCATTGCCGCCACCTGTTGCCGGGAGCCGGTGATGCTCCGGGGGGCGGAATGTGTAGCCAAATCCTACCCCGGCTTCTGGGAGGACTATCGTATGTTAGGAGGGATCATCCATGAACACCCTGGGACATAAGCTCCGTGTCACTGTATTCGGCCAGTCCCATGCCAAGGCCATTGGCTGCGTGGTGGAGGGCCTGCCGGCAGGCTTCCGGCCGGATATGGACCGGGTGGCCGCCTTTATGGCCCGCCGGGCCCCGGGAAGGGATCCCTGGTCCACTAAGCGGAAGGAAGCGGACGCGCCGGAGATCCTCTCCGGCATGGTAGACGGTGCCCTCTGCGGTGCGCCACTGTCCGCCGTGATCTACAACAGTGACCAGCACAGCAAGGACTATGAGGGCCTGCGCCGCACCCCCCGGCCCTCCCACGCCGACTACACGGCTTGGGTGAAGTACGGCGAAAGCTACGATATCCGGGGCGGCGGTCAGTTTTCCGGCCGCCTTACCGCACCCCTCTGCTTTGCCGGGGCCTTGGCCCTGCAGCTTCTGGAGCAGCGGGGCATTACCGTGGCAGGCCACATTGCCGCCATTGCCGGCGTGGAGGACGAGGCCACGGACTTTGCCCGGGTGGAGCGAAGCGCCCTGCTGGCTCTGTCGGAAAAGCCCTTTCCGGTGTTTTCCGACAGCGCCGGGGAGGCCATGCAACAGGCTGTTGAGGCCGCCCGCTGGGAGGCCGATTCTGTGGGGGGCGTGATCCGTTGCTTTGCCCTGGGCTTCCCCGCCGGGATCGGAGAGCCTATGTTTGATGGTGTGGAGAACCGGTTGGCTGCCGCTCTCTTTGGCATCCCTGCTGTCCGGGGTGTGTCCTTCGGCGACGGTTTCGCCGCCGCCGGGATGCGGGGCAGCCAGCACAACGACCCCTTCGTCACCGATGGCAAAGCCGTTTACACCCGCACCAACCACGCCGGCGGCGTCCTGGGGGGCATCACCACCGGGATGCCCCTGGTGGTGAATGTGGCCGTCAAGCCCACGGCCTCCATCGGCCGGGAGCAGGACACCGTGGATCTTCAGGAAATGGTTGGCACCACCCTCGTTGTCCATGGCCGCCACGACCCCTGCATCGTTCCCAGGGCCCTGCCGGTGGTGGAAGCGGTAACAGCTCTTACTTTACTTGATATGCTGATGGAGGAATAAGCCATGGATCTCAAAGACTATCGCGCCCAGCTGGACGCCATTGATGACCAGCTGACCGCTTTGTTCAAGCAGCGCATGGAGATCGTCCGCCATGTGGCGGACTATAAGAAGGAGACAAACACCCCCGTTATGGCTTCTGGCCGGGAGCGGGAAATCCTCTACCGGGTCACGGGCCTGTGCGGCCAGGAGCTGGAGGAATACACCAAGATCCTCTACTCCACCATCCTGGAGCTGAGCCGGGACTACCAGGAGGACCGTCTTTCCACCGGGGAGTCTGCCCTGGTGGCGGAGATCCTGGCGGCGGCTGAGCAGACCGGCGAGTTCCCCAAGCGGGCCATCGTGGCCTGCCAGGGGGCGGAGGGGGCCTACTCCCAGATGGCCTGCGACAAGCTCTTCCCCGTCAGCCAAATTCTCTACTGCAGCCGCTTTGAGGGCGTGTTCCGGGCGGTGGAGGCGGGAATGTGCCGGTACGGCATCCTGCCCATCGAGAACAGCTCCGCCGGCTCCGTCACCGAGGTCTACGACCTGATGGAGCGCTACAACTGCAAGATCGTCCGGAGCTTGAAGCTGAAGGTGGAGCACTGCCTTCTGGCCCGGCCCGGCGTCCAGCTCAAGGACGTGAAAGAAGTGGTGGCCCACGAGCAGGCCCTCAACCAGTGCAGCGAGTTCCTGAAAAGCAGCGGCGCAAAGGTCACCGTATTCAGCAACAACGCTGCCGCCGCCAAGTACGTCTCCGAGAGCGACCGCAGCGACATCGCTGCCATTGCCTCTGTGAACTGCGCCGGGCTTTACGGCCTGAGCGTCCTCAGTGACCATGTGGCCAACAGCGACCACAACTACACCCGCTTCATCTGCATCTCCAAGCAGCTGGAGGTCTACGAGGGAGCTGGCAAGATCACCTTTGTTACCGCTGCCAGCCACCGCCCCGGCTCTCTGTACAGCCTTATTGCGAAATTCGCCACCCGGGGCCTCAACATCTGCAAGCTGGAGAGCCGCCCCATCCCCGGCAAGGACTTTGAGTTCCGTTTCTACTTTGATGTGGAGGCCTCTGTATGGAACAAAGATACCCAGACCGTCCTCAGCCAGCTGGAGAAGGAGGAGTTCTTCACCTTCCTGGGGGCATACAGCGAGGTGTTCTGAGATGGAATACGGTTTGCTGGGAGAGAAGCTGGGCCACAGCTTCTCTCCCCAGATTCACCGGGCGCTGGCGGGGTATGACTATGTCCTGCTGCCCACGCCTGCGGAGGAGGTGACCCCTCTCCTCCGCCGCCGGGAATTCAAGGGGCTCAACGTTACCATTCCTTACAAGCAGACGGTGATTCCTCTGTGCGATGAGGTGGAGCCCCGGGCCGCCGCTATCGGCGCGGTGAACACTATTGTCAATCGTGGCGGCCGCCTTATCGGGTACAATTCGGATATTGACGGTCTTATCTACCTGGCCCGCCGGGCTGGGGTGGACATGGCTGGAAAAAAGGTGGTGATCCTGGGCAGCGGCGGCACCAGCCGTACCGCCCGGGCTGCTGCAAAGGCTCTGGGGGCGGCGGAGATCACGGTGATCTCTCGCCATGGAGAGGACAACTACCAAAATCTTTTCCGCCACGCCGACGCCCAGGTCCTCATCAACACCACCCCCGTGGGCATGTATCCCCGCTGCGGAGAGGCCCCAGTGTCCTTGGAGGACTTCCCCCGGTTGACCGGGGTGCTGGATGTGGTATATAATCCTCTTCGTACCGCCTTGATTCTGGCGGCGGAAAAGAAGGGGATTCCCTGCTCCGGCGGGCTGCCTATGCTGGTGGCCCAGGCTTGGCGGGCAGCAGAACTGTTCACCGGCACGTCCGTTCCCGAGGAGCGGATGGAGACCGTTTTGCGGGAGCTGACCGACCGGCAGCGGAACGTGGTCCTCATCGGCATGCCCGGCTGCGGCAAGACCACCGTAGGGGAGGCCCTGGCCCGGCGGATGGGGAAGGACTTTGTGGACGTGGACGAGGAGATTGTCCGGCAGGCGGGGCGCTCCATCCCCGAGATTTTTGCTCAGGAGGGCGAGGAGGGTTTCCGCGCCCTGGAGAGCGACGCTGTCCGGGCGGCGGGCAGCCGCACCGGCTGCGTCATCAGCACCGGCGGCGGCGTGGTCACCCGGCGGGAAAACCTGGCCCCCCTCCGGCAGAACGGCGTGATTGTTCATCTCCTGCGGAGCCTTTCCGCATTGCCCTCTACGGGCCGACCCCTGTCCCAGCGGACGCCGGCAGAGGAGCTCTGGCGGCAGCGCTCGCCCCTATATGCTGCCTTTGCCGACTGCACGGCGGACAACAACGGCCCCCTGGAGGCCACCCTCGACCAGATTGAAAAGGAGCTGACAAAGGCATGAAACTTCTCTTCTTGAACGGCCCCAATATGAATATGCTGGGGATCCGGGAGCCTGATATCTATGGCCGGCAGACCTACGCCGATCTGGAGGCATACATCCGGAGCTTCTGCCAGGAACTGGGCATTGCCTGCGAGATTTTCCAGTCCAACCACGAGGGAGCTTTGGTGGACGCCATTCAGGCTGCCTGGGGAAAAATGGATGGCATTGTTATCAACCCCGCTGCCTATACCCACACCAGCGTGGCCATCCTGGATGCTCTGAAAGCCGTTGGCCTGCCGGCGGTGGAGGTCCATGTGTCTGCCGTGTCGGAGCGGGAGAGCTTCCGCCAGGTGTCCTACGCCGGAATGGCCTGCGTCAAGACCTTTGCAGGACACGGTTTTGCCGGTTACCGTATGGCGGCGGAATATCTCCTGTCTCTGGAAAAACGATGACCTTTTCCCTCAGTGCCGCATAGAATGGCCTGTGAAGGAGGCTGTTTCTATGCAACATACTGACTACACCCCTCGCCAGGAAACCAGTGCCGTATGTGACTATGATATGTACGACCGTATCTGGCAGCGGGTTTCCCCGGATTTGAACCCATACCCCCATGTACGCGGCGAAGAAAATGAAATTACACCGCCGCAGCCCCAGCAACCATCAGGCTGTCTCCCTTCCCGGCAGGCAGCAGACACAGATATCCAGCCGGAAACCGCTTTGTCCACCTGCTGTATGGGTAATGACGCCCGCCAGTCCCTGGACACGCTCAAGGGGTTTCTGGAGGAAGAGCTGGCGGAAAGCCGCTGCGCCATGGCATTGTCCCGGCAGGTCAGCCATCGGAACGCCGCCCGGCTTCTGCGGCAGATCGCGGCGGAAAAACGGGAGGTAGCCCGTCGGCTGCAGGCCGCCTGCTATCTGATCGATGGAACCTGCCATGTTCCTGAGATTTCCGTAGAGCGTACCCGCTTCGGGAGTCTTGCGGAAGCGCTGCGCCACTGCTATCATCAGGACGCCTGCAATGGTTACCACTATCAGCAGGCGGCGGAGGAGACGACGGACTCCTGTCTCTCCGGCCTTATGATGGAATTGAGCAAGCAATCCTATCACCGGGCAGATGCTGTGATGCGCCTGCTGGGAGAAGTACTCTGCTGAAAACCCTCTACATTAACAAAGGAGAAACGATCATGCTGCACACAAGAGACGAGGCGCTGGAATTGCTGCGCCGGTACAACAAGGAACCCTTCCATATCCAGCACGCGCTGACCGTGGAGGGAGTTATGGCCTGGTACGCCAAGGAACTGGGCTACGGCGATGAGGCGGATTTTTGGGCCATGGTAGGCCTGCTCCACGACATCGACTTTGAACAGTGGCCGGAAGAGCACTGCAAGAAGGCACCGGAGCTGCTGCGGGAAGCCGGAGCGGATGAGAAGCTGATCCATGCGGTGGTCAGTCACGCCTACGGCCTCTGCTCTGATGTGGCACCGGAGCATGAAATGGAGAAGGTCCTGTTTGCTGTCGATGAGCTTACCGGCCTGATTGGTGCTGCTGCGCTGATGCGTCCCAGCCGCAGTGTCATAGACATGGAGCTCAGCAGCCTGAAAAAGAAGTTCAAAGACAAGAAATTTGCTGCCGGCTGCAGCCGTGATGTGATCCGTCAGGGCGCTGAAAATCTGGGCTGGGAGCTGGATACCCTGCTGGAACGCACCATCCAGGCCATGCGGTCCTGCGAGGCAGATATCAACGCCGCCATGGCTGCGGAATAACTCTTTTCCTGTACATCGTTACGCCGGATCGGGAGATCGCTCCCCGATCCGGCATTTTTTAGGGAATTGGGGACGCTGTGAAGGAAGGCTTCGGCCCTGCCTTGCGGATGAGGGAGGGATATGATATACTGATAAAACAATCCCTTCAGGAGGTTATGAAACATGAAAAAAGTCCTTTTGCCGCTGGTCTTGGCCCTGTGCCTTGTGCTGGTCGCCTGCGGTAATCATAATACGACAAGCCAGAATTCCGATGACTCCAATGAACAAACAGGGACCAATCAGCCGGATATTTCAACAGAACCGGATAATACAGAGACACCGGAGGAACCCCAGGGGCCTGTTGAACTGGGGCCTTTGACCGTAGAGGTGGTTGTGACATGGGACGACGCTGACAGTCTTCTTTCCCGGCTGGAGGATTTATCGGTGCTGCTGGATAAAACCCTGGAGACTAACGGCTATGATGCGGAAGCCATTACTGTTACTGTCAGCACCACCGGAGGAACTACCGCTGACGCCCTTGCTGCCGGAGGGGTAGACATTGCGCTGCTGCCGACGGAAGACTTTATTACCTGTGAGGACAGTGCCGCCGGTGTGCTTATGAGTGCTGAGGAGCCGCCTGCTTACATTGTAGCAGTGACAGGAGCCACCGAGGAATTGGATGAGGCCTTCCAGACAGCTCTGGCCGCGGCCCTGGCTGATGAAACAGATAGTGAGAGCTTCCTTTCCATCTGCTATCCTGCCCAGACCTATGGTTCCTTTGACAGTGCGGCACTCCAGCCGGTGCGGGATCAGGTGGCGGAGGAAAGTGCCAACAGCGGCCACGAGGGATAAGTCTCTCGCGGCGATCAGAGAGGAGGGGCGGCGGGTATGGCCCACAAAAAGCTGAAGATCCTGTATCTGGCGAAATATCTGACGGAACAGACTGACGAGACCCACCCCGCTTCGGTGAGTGATCTGATCGGCTATCTGGACAGCTTGGGGATTCCAGCGGAGAGAAAAGCAATCTATGACGATCTTGAGCTGCTGGAAACTTTTGGGATGGATATTGTCCACGTCCGGGGGAAAAATCACGGCTACTATCTGGGACAGCGGAAATTTGAACTGCCGGAGTTGAAGCTGCTTATCGATGTGGTGCAGGCATCTCCTTTCCTCACGGCAAAGAAGAGCATGGAGCTGATTGGAAAGCTGGAGGGCCTTGCCAGTGCGGCCCAGGCTGGGAGCCTGCGCCGCCAGGTTTATGTGCTCAATCGGGTCAAAACCCACAACGAGCAGCTATACTACAACATTGACGGCATTAACCAGGCCATCCAGGATAATCACCAGATCCGCTTTCGCTACTTTGACTGGGCCGCCGACGGCGGACGGCAGTACCGGCGGGAGGGCGCGTATTATGAGGAAACGCCCGTAGCCCTGTGCGTGGACCGCAATTACTACCTGATTGCCTATCGGGCGGCGGAAGGAAAATATATTCACTTTCGGGTGGATCGGATGAGCGACCTGAGAGTGGCTGAGGAGAAGCGCCCTTTGCTTCCGGAAGGATTTGACCTGGCCAGCTATGTGCGGACGATCTTTGATATGCACAGCGGCGACCGTCAGTGGGTAACGCTGGAGCTGGACAAGAGCCTTATCAATGTGGCCATGGACCGTTTTGGCCGGGAAGCCCATTACCGGAAAGGCGAGGGAGAAACCGTTGTTGTATCTGCTCAGGTGGAGGTAAGCCCCACGTTCCTCAGCTGGGTGCTGTGCTTTGGCGGGCAGGCAAAGATTTTGGAGCCTTCCTCCGCCAGAGAGGCTCTTCAGGCTCTGGCTCAGGAAGCCTTGGCACGATACGATGAAGAAGAATAGAAAAGAGGCCCCGGGAAGGATTTCTTCCCGGGGCTGTATTTTTTTAAATTTGTAGGAAATGCCGTTGTCGGAAAAGGGGCAACAAAAAGCCGTTACACACCAGGTGTGTAACGGTTTTTTCACGGAGATGGCTTTCCACCTGAGAGAAGGAGGGCCGAATTGGTGAAAATACCGGACAGAGGTCGAAATGTGAATACAAAAAGGAGAAGTGGACATGGATTATACGACAAATTATCATCTGCCCCAGTGGGTGGAAAGCGACCGCATCATGATGGAGGATTTCAACGAGGCCATGGCTGCCATTGAAAAAGGGTTGACGGACGGAAAAAATGACCTGAAAGCGGGAATGGAGCAGGCCCAAACACAATTGGAAACACTTTCCGCCGCGCTGGGTTCCGGTGGGAAAAATGCGCGGATCCAATGGGGGACTTACGAGGGCCGCGGAGCGTCTTCCCAGAGTGACCCTACTCGAATTACCTGCAATTTTGCGCCCGCAGTTGTGTTCATTCACTATAACGCATACGGTGGGTATGGATCCATTGTGTTGATCCGGGATGAAGCAAGATACGTTGTAGACACCTTTAATCACTATGCCGTTCTTCTTTCCTGGTCGGATACAGATGTATCATTTTACCCAGAAAAGCAAGAGGCTGGCCCTCTTTATGACCAGGCAACTTATACCTATCATTATCTGGCATTGGGATATGACAGCGGTAATGTATAAAAGGTCAGAAAAAGCCCCCGGCCGAAGCCGGGGGCTTTTTGCTGTTGCTTACAAGAAGTCAGGTGAGATTAAGCAGCCTGAACAGTCATGCGAGCGTTGATGGTCATGGGGCCAAAGGTGGTGTCAGTGCCAGTTACGGTAACGTTGACAGTGTTACCAGCCTGCAGGTTTTCGGTAATAACAACCGCACTCACAGTGAAGGTAGGAACATTGGCGTAGTTCTTGATAACATCAGTCACAGCCTTGGTATACTCGGCAGGAGTCATGTTAGCCTTCAACGCCTTGGAAGCCTGCAGCTTGCTAATAATAGCGTTCTCGATAGCGGTCTTGGAGATATTGTTGGTAACGTTGACCTTGTTGTTACCAAAAGTACGGGAGACAGCGGTGGTGCCGGTACCCACAGTCAGAGTGTACTGGAACCAAATCTCACCAGCATTGTCAGAGCCTGCATCCTGATAGACAGTGAAAGCAACATCGCTGTAAGAGGGCAGGACCACGCCAGCAGCAGCCAGCTTGCTGAAGATCTGAGCCTTGATAGCGGCCTTGATGGTGGTCTCAGAAGCATCGTACAGAGCAATGTCAGAGAAGGTAGCACCAGTCAGGACCTTTGCAGCGGCATCAGCAATCACGGTGTTCTCGCCAGAGGTGTTAGCGACCTTCTGGCCAACATACACGGCGGAAGCGGTGTTGTACACGTTGGTGGTGTAAACAACCCAAACACCGTCAGTGTAGGTGTTGATGGAAGCCAGATCAGACTTGGTACCAACCACAGCGGCGTTGTCAACGCGATAGCTCTCACCAGCGCCGGCACCCACCAGGGTATAGCCGTCGATGACAGTGGGAACGGCGACATAGTCAACATGAACAGTGCCCTTGTTGAGAGTCACGTTGCCGGAGTTGACGATCTGCTGGACACCAGTCACATAACCGGTAGCGGTGTTCAGGGTAGCCTTGAACAGAGTGTTCTGGCTGGCAGCCTGGGCCAAGGTGAGCATAACATTGACATCGGTGGTGTAGATGGTCTTGTTAGCCTCACCATTGAGGGTGACTACCATGGAGTAGACATGGACACCATCAGTGAGGTTGTCAGTGTAAGCAGTGGTGGTGGGATAGATCAGAGCCTCACCAGCACCATCCAGAGTGCCAGTCTTGATGTAGACATAGTCAGCAATGCGATCGTTGTTGGTGTCCACATAGAACATGTCAGCGGAAGCATAGCTAGCCATGGCCTGGGTACCAGTAATGGCGGTATAGGTGTTGTTGGCAGCCTTCACCAGGTACTGGGTGTTGCTGCTGACATAGGTCTCAACAGCACCAACAGAGGTGAGGATAGCGCTGGCGTTAGCAGCGAACTTACCGTTATCAACAAACTTCACGACATTGAGGCCCTGGAGGCTGACAGTGCCGTTGAGGTTGGTGTCCACGCGGTAGAGAGCGCAGCCCTGGTAAACCAGGTTGTGCAGGAGCTCGTCGCTGACATAAGCAATGTCAGGAGTACCGTTAGCAAAGGCGCCAGCAGCATGAGCGCGGTAAGTGGGGACAGCATTATCGACAGTGCTCATAAAGCCGTTGTCGTCCACGCCATCGATGCTGGAGAGGGTAGCGGTGGTCTCGTTGCCGCTCATGTCAACCAGAGTGACCTCGGCGTAACCGGGAGCGCCAACCTTCCAGATGATGTTCTTAACAACAGCATAGTTGGTGCTGACGATGTCAGTGGCGCCAATCAGGTTACCCTTGGTATCCTTGTACCAGGTGTGGTTGGTAATGTCGGTACCAGCCTGATCCAGGTGGAAGCGAACGTTGTCGGGATACTCAGTACCGCCGATAACGTGCTTAGCAATGTTGGCCCAGATGGTGGACTGAGCGCCAACGAAGGACTCAGCAACACCCAGGATCTCAACATGCTGCTGAGTCAGGGTAGCAACATTGGTGTTGGTGACAACCTTGCCCTGGCCGTTCTGAACAGCATAGACAAGGAGCATATTGCCAACAGTGTAGGTGTAGTTAGTACCACCATTGGCCAGAGTGACAACGGTATAGGCATTGTCAGCATCATAGACCTTCATGGTGATGGTGGCGGGGGTGACAACGTGGCCGGCAGCATCCAGAACGGCGTTGCGGACAGCAGTGACCTCAGCCAGCAGGGTGTCGATGTACACGATGCGGTCAGTGTAGACCAGAGTCAGACGGCCCTGAGCACCGATGGTATCAACGGTGTTGTTGGCACGCAGCTTGTCAGCGGTCTTGTTGGCAATGCCGTTGGTGTAGACAATGTAATCCTTGATGCCGGTAAAGCCAACATCCTGAGCAACCTGGCACTCGGTCACAGCAGTTTCGTAGGTGGCAACGGGATCCAGAGCCACAGCCACCAGCAGCTTGTCGGCAGCATCATGAGCTCTGTTGTTGTTGGCATCCAGCATCCAGTTGTGAGAGGGACGACCCCACTTGTCAGCGCCATCCACGTAAGTGGGCAGCAGCTTGAAGGTCTCATAGCCGATGGACACCTGGCCGATGGACTGATAGCCAAAGGCAACAGTGTACTCAACCTGAGGAACCAGGATGGAGCGGAACAGGATCTCAGCAACAACCTCACGGGTAGCGGCGACACCCAGGGTGCCCTCGCTGACGTTGTTGGTGATGCCCAGCTTCTTGCCCACAGCGGCGGTCTGGGTCTGCCAGCCAGTGCCAGTGAACTCACCGTTCTTGTCGTAACCGACAGCGCGGAGAATCATGGCCAGAGCCTGGTAACCAGTAACAGGATCGTTGGGGCCGAAGGTCTTGGCGTCATAGCCCTTGATGTACTCGGCGTTGGCGCAGAAATTCACGTAGCCGGCGTACCAGGAAGTGCTCTTGACGTCGTTGAACTTGTTGTAGTCAGCATAGATGCCGACCTGCTTGTCAGTCACATCGCCGGTGACGATGCGGTAGATGATGGCAGCAACCTCAGCACGGGTGATGGAACCCTGGGGAACGAAGCTGCCATTCTCGTAGCCCTGGAATACCTTCAGAGCGGACAGAACCTCAACGGCTTCTTCATAAGTGCCGTTGATCTTGTCACTGTCCGTGAAGGCATTGGCGGTGGCCATCAGAGAGAAGCTCATGACCAGAGCCAGGACCAGTGCGAGAATCTTCTTCAGATTTCTCATGGTGGATGTTTCCTCCTTCTAAATTTTTTGGAGCGCAAAGCGTTGATTATGGACTTTTTTGTACAGTTTCCAGTACTTTAAGGCCAGCATCAAGCCCCTTACTTTAAGAGCAAGGATAGATGAAAAGTATTGAGGGAGAGAGGAAATTATGGATTTCTTATTTTGGATTGGTAGCAAAAAAACGGGCAGTTGGTAGCAAATATTGACATCCTTATCAACAACACTAAAAAAATCCTTGCAAAATCAATGCCTTCAAAGGAAAAGTGTTGGTAGCATTTCGGTAGCAAAGTAAATTTTCTTTTAGAATAAGTAAGATAAAACAGCAGAAATAGCTGTATTTCCTGAAAGAAAAATACGATTATTTCTGCTTAAAGAGAACGAATATACATTGATGAAATATAGAAAAAAAGTCCACCCACATTTTTGTGGGTGGACGAAAATAATTAGAGCAGAAGAGTTAGGAAAAACGAGACATAGCCTTTTCTTCAGACATGGCAAAATACTGGTAGTCCACGCTGGCGGCCTGGTCACCCCAGGTAGGATCAATGTGATAGGAGGTGCCATCCAGAGTAGCTACGGTCCAGATATGGTCTGTGGTAGATACTGTACTGCATTCAATGCCCTCAAGCTTCAGCAGTAGATTATATGCCGCAGTATAGCCGTCACACACAGCCAGCCCATCTACCAAAGCACCGTAACCGCTGTGGCTCATAGAATCAGCGCTGCTGTGGTAGTCATAGCGGCAGTGGCCGCACAGCCATGCGAAATAGACCTTAGCCTTTTCGTATTCTGAGAGAGAAGGAGTAATACGGCCTTCCTTCCACAGCCGGTCGTGTACCAGAATGGCGGCGTCCAGGGTGGCTTGCCGGTAATGATCAATCTGATCCTCGCCATACAAACTGCTGGAAAAGGTAAGGGACATAGCGCCCGTACGCGTGGAATATGAGCAGCGAACTTCATTATACCCTTGTTCGGCGTAGCTGCGAATACCATCAAGGAAAGCTTCCATAAGCTGCTCCGCCATTGTGGAGGTAAGGGTATTCTTTCCGTAATTGAGGGACATATGCCGTTCCCTGCGGGAGAGCATATAGCGGAGATTGTCATCGATGGCTTTGCTGTCATTGGGAGAAGGGGCGGTATGGAAGCGGCCGGTGCTGGAAACCAGGCTCTCAAGGGTGGTGCCTTCTTTGCTGTAAGAGGCAGAGGTTTCCCAATCCAGCGAGATCCGAAGATCGTCATATACCAGCCGGGTAACCATGGCAGCAACCTGGCAGCGCTGGATTGTGTCATCGGGGAGAAAGGAGCCCTTTTCGTCCATGCCGCTGAGAATACCCCAGCGATACAGGGTAAGAATATCCTGCTGATAGGGGGTATATTCATCAACGTCCTGAATATAGCGGCGGCTGGCATAACCAACAGTCACAGCCTTATCGTTGATGGGAGTAAAGAGGGAAGAGGGAAGGGCGTTGGCCAAAATGTGTGCTACTTGCGCACGGGTGGCGGACTGCTCATAGAGACCGTCAAATTCTTCACCGATACAATCCATAGATTGCAGGTACGCCGTATAAGAAGCATACCATGGGCTGTTGGTGTTGGTATATTCAGCAGGTCCTTTTTCACTGTCACCGTATTCATAAAGGCTCCGCAGCCGGGCGGCTATTGCCAAGGCTTCTCCCACGGACACTTCAGCAGCAGGGGCAAAATGGCTTTCGTCGCCTTTACCGTTGGTAAGGCCCAATTCATACAGTGCTGTGATATTTTTGTAGTACCAGTTGGAGGGCTGGATATCTGTAAACTGCCTCTGATAGGTGCGGGTAGGGGTGAGATGTTCCGCTTCCGCTGCAGAGCCTGCCTGGGGCAGGGTGCACAGCAGCAAAACGCCGGCAAGAATCAATGGCAGAATACGGCGCTTCATGGTGGGCTAACTCCTTTCATCAGTTAGGGGACAAGGATATCCATATCGCCCAGTGTCAATGCGTGGGTATAGGGATTGAAATGCTCGTTGATCAGATCCATAGTGGCTTGGGCGTCCAGAACATAATAGGAACCGCCCTTATACCAACCGGAGCCATCGCCGGGAAGGGTATGGAAGGCGATGTTCTCGCTGCCCATGGTCAGGGCCTGCTCTCCGATCCAGATCAGGTTGGAAAGCTTCAGATCAGTATCTACCCATTTCTGGAAAATTTCGGCCATTGCGGGGATCTTGTCCCAATTGGAGAGCTGGAGGGTCTGCTGGGCCACAGCGGTGAGGAAAGCCTGCTGGGTACCAATACGGCCAATATCGGCAGTGGGGTAGCCGGTACCGTCGTTATTCTGACGCCAGCGGACTACCTGGAGGGCTTCCTCACCATTGAGGTGATGCATTCCCTTGTCGAAATGAATGTGCAGATCCTGATAGGGATCATCGTAATTCATATCCACAGGGACCTCAAAATCCACGCCGTCAATAGCGTCTACCAGTTCAACAAAGGCCTGGAGATTTACCGCCACGTGGAAATCCACAGGAATGCCCAGTAAATTGGAAACCTGTGCCATAATGCCGTCAATGCCACCGTGGTGATAGGAATTGTTAAGCTTTTTCACCGTCCAGTCTACATTCAGCAGAGTGTCACGGGGAAGGCTGAGTACTTTGATGGAGCCATTGGCGGCGTCAAGAGCGACGAGCATATTGGTATCGCTGCCGCCATTTTCATCGTCCAGGCCACTGACAAGAATGGTAAAGAAATCCTCTTTTCTGCCATCCGGCGTTTTGTTTTCATCTGTTTGGTCCAGAATTGGCTGAGAGGTTTCTTCCTGAGAGTTTTCGTCAGGTTGTTCCTCGCTGGGAAGCGTAAGCGGCTGGGAAAAACAGCGGTATAGTCCAAAGAGGGCAATGCCGATAAAGAGAACGGATACGGTAAAAACAGCAAGTGTTTGAAGGGGTGTGCGATTTCTTCTTCTGCGGCTCATGGGTGTTGGCTCCTTATTCTACGGTGAGAGATTAACATAATATCGTCTCAGTGATTCTCTCATTATAGCCGAGGAGATAGTATAACACAAGTGCTGAAAAGAATCTGTCACTATTTGTTTACATTGTATCCGGGTTGTTATTTCCCATGTGGTGCGGCAGTTCTGAGTGGTGGTTCTGGGGAAAGGGAAGGAGACTGCCGTGAGCTTCCCAGGCATCGTGGAAAAGTCCGGCTCTGGTTAGAAGGTATGCTCTCCTGTCGATGGTACTTGCCTGTGGAACAGCCCGGCGGACAATGGGTCCGCCGGGCTTGCCAGCAGTTCAGGCATCGCCGCGGTACTTACGGCGGGTGGCAATCCCGCCGCGGATGTGCCGTTCTGCTTTGTTTTCATCCAGGATTTCCTTTACCCGGAGGTAGAGGCTTCTATTATAGAGCGGAAGCCGCTCCTGGATGTCTTTATGTACAGTGCTCTTGCTGATACCAAATTTTTTGGCGGCATCCCGCACGGTGGTACGATTTTCGATGATATAGGTGGCCAGTTCGCAGGCCCGCTCTTCTATGTTACCCTTCAAGACCCAACACGCTCCCTATCCCGATATGCTTCATATATATGCGGGGCGGTTCTGCGGCATACCTGGATCCATGGCCGTAAGGATATGATAAAATTTCCCTTGCATTTTTAAAAAAGTATGGCATACTATTGGCCGAAAGTGTGCTCAGGTACGCAAGAAAAGGAGCGATGACGAATTTATGCGTAAGAAAAATGATTTTCAACGGACGATTTTGGTTCTTCTGGGAGCGCTGCTCATGGCACTGAATATCAAGGTGTTTGTTCGGGCAGGGGATATGTTTCCCGGTGGTTTTACCGGCCTCACCATACTGATTCAGCGAATTGCTCAGGAATATTTTCAATTAGCACTGCCCTATACACTGATTAACTTACTGCTCAATGCGGTTCCCGCTGCAATCAGCTTCAAGTTTATTGGGAAACGATTTACCCTTTATTCTTGCCTGATGATTGTGGTTACCAGCGTTATGACAGATATTCTGCCGAGCATGGCAGTGACTTCAGATCCGCTGTTGATCAGTGTATTTGGCGGGATTATCAATGGCTGTGCCATATGTTTGTGCCTGTCTGCCAATGCCACCAGCGGCGGTACGGATTTTATCGCAATTTTCTATTCCGAGCGCAAGGGCGTGGACACCTGGAATTATGTGCTGCTGGGGAATGTGATTATGCTGGCGGTAGCCGGCGTCCTGTTTGGATGGGAGAAATCTCTGTATTCCATTATTTTCCAGTTTGCCAGCACGCAGGTTTTGCATGTGCTGTACAAGCGGTACCGGAAGCAGACGCTGCTTATTATTACTGACCACCCTGAGGAAGTGTATGAGGTGATCCGGGATAACACCCACCACGACGCCACGCATTTTGTGGGTGTTGGCTGCTATGAGTGCCAGGAGAAGCATCTGCTTTACTCTGTGGTTTCCGCAGAGGAGAGCGGACATACCATAGAGGGAATCCGGGCTGTGGATCCCAAGGCTTTTATCAATTGTATCGGGACAGATCGTATTACAGGCCGTTTTTATAATTCTCCTCATGATTGAGGAAGCGGCATAAAAAGCCCCTGCGTCGTTTTGCCGACGCAGGGGCTTTTGTACTTGTTACGTTTTGTATGCTGCCGCGGCGGTAAGGCCGGTTACGGTTGATGTTTGGCGGCATGGGCCTTAAAGGCCTCAAAGGTTTCATTGCTGATCACATGTTCAATACGGCAGGCGTCCTCCGCCGCCACCTGGGGGCTGACGCCCAGAGCAATCAGCCAGTCGGAAAAAAGAGTATGCCGTTCGTACATTTTTTCGGCGATCTCCCGCCCTTTGTCCAACAGGGTGATGTAGCCGTCCTTACTCACATCAATGTATCCGTTGAGCCGCAAATTTTTCATAGCCACGCTGACACTGGGCTTGGAAAAAGATAACTCACTGGCAATATCAATGGAGCGTACCTGTCCCTGCCGCTTTTGCAGGATCAGGATCGTTTCCAGATAGTTTTCAGCAGATTCGTGGATTTTCATATGCGTATTACCCGCCTCTCAGGAAATCGGTCTATCGGTAAAAAGCTGTGCGCTTGCTTCTCAGGATACCACAAAAAGGCCGACAGGGCAAGGCTGCCCGGGAATTTGTCCAGCGGTGCTTAGTCATAGTGGGCCCGGCTGCCTCCGATATATTTGGGCCGGGTCCTGGCACAGAGCAGGATAGCCTCACCAATGTGGTCCAGACTCAGACGGACAGGGACGGCCACGTCCCGCAGATGCATTCCAATGAGGGTGCCGCCAATATCCATGCCGGCATGAGCGCGAATGTGCTCCACGGCCACCGGGTCCTGAAAGCTGTCCCAGGCGGTGGTGGCAAAGGAGCCGCCGGCCTTGGGCTGGGGATGGACGCTGACCGGATCATAGCCATACTGCCTGGCACAGGCACGCTCCAAAATCAGCGCACGGTTCAGATGCTCGCAGCACTGGGCGGCAAGGAAGATGCCCCGCTCCTGCAGCAGGGGATAAATCCCCTTAAAGGCAGCCTGAGCGGCTTCCAGGCTGGAAGCGTGTCCAATTTTTCCGCCAAGGATTTCAGAGGAAGAGCAGCCCACCACAAAGATATCGCCGGGCTGCAGTTTGGCGGCATCCAGCAGCTCTGAGACAGCCTGCCGGGCCTGTTGCTCGATAGTGGATAATGCAAGCTCAGTCATAGGAAAAACCTCCAATCAGGAATTAGACAGAGAGGGAAGGGGGCGGTCCGGCTGCTGTAATTCAGGCCGTACCACCAGCAGCATGGTGAGATAACAGGCCATGCCGCCCACAACATTGGATACAGGTTCAGATGCAAATACGCCATAGGCGCCCATTCCCCACAGGTGGGGAAGAAGAAGCATCAGGGGGACCACCAGAATGACTTTGCGCAGCAAAGAGAAAAAGACCGCATGCCTGGCTTTGCCCAGGGCGACAAAGATGTTTTGCCCGCTCATGTGGAAATTCATGAATACAAAGGTGGCAAAATAAATCCGCAGGGTTTTAACGCCTACGTCCAACAGGGCCGGGTCGTCGTTGAAGAGAAGGATCCAGAACTGAGGAAGCAGCATTACCAGCAGCCACACGGTAAAATTGTAAAGGAGGCCTGCCCAGGTAATGAAGAAGATGCATTTTTTGACGCGGCTATATTGTCCCGCACCGTAGTTGTAGCCGATTACCGGCTGAGCGCCCTGGGTGAGCCCCTGAAGGGGCTGGAGGATAATTTCGCGAACGGAGGTAATCGCGGTCATGGCGGCCACATAGAGGTCACCCATGGCGCCGCCCTCGGCAGCACCGAAGGCCTGGAGCTGAGAGTTACCCAGGGCCTGTACCAGACTGTTGGTAATGGAAAACGTAAAGCCTGTAAGGCCCAGAGAAATAATCCGCTTCAGGATAGGCAGATCCAGGGCCATATCCGTCCGGTTGAGCCGCAGGATGGCTTTTTTACCCTGCAGGAATACCAGCACCCATATTGCGGAACAGGTCTGGGCAATGACCGTCGCCAGAGCGGCACCCTGGACGCCCATATGCAGGAGAAAAATAAAGACAGGGTCCAGGATTAGATTGATAACTGCCCCCAGCAGAACGGTCATCATCCCCGTGCGGCCAAAGCCCTGGGCGTTAATAAAAGGGTTCATGCCCAGGGAGATCATCACTGGAATGGTTCCGGCCAGATAAATCAGAAGATAGCTTTTGGCGTGGGGGACTGTTTCCGGACTTCCGCCTACCAGATATAGGAAAGGTTCATGAAAAAGGTAAAACAGGGCGGTCAGGGCAACGCCCAGCAAGACCAGCAGGGAAAAAGCGCAGCCCATGATCTGGCGGGCCCGCTGGATATTTCCACGTCCCCGGGCAATGGAGCACAAAGGCGCGCCGCCGGTGCCGCAGAGATTGGCAAAAGCGGTAATGATATAGGTTACCGGCATTACCAGGCCAATGCCGGTGAAAGCATCTCTCCCGATCCCCTCAATGTGTCCGATAAAGGCCCTGTCCACTACATTGTAGAGGACCACCGTGAGCTGCGCCACTGTTAAAGGAATAGCAAGATTCAAAATATTTTTGGCAATGCTGCCTTGTGTAAAGTCGTTTTTCTGCTGCTGTGTATCCGTCATACCACTCGGTCCTTTTTGATTCTTTTCTACAATTGTACCGCATTTTTTCAGAAATGCAAGGGGACGCAAAAGACCGGCCGGCGGGGTTGTGCCCCGCCGGCCTTCCAACATTTCCGGTATATGCTTATACCCGCCGCCAGGAAGCGCCGTCCTTGGTGTCGGTGACCTCTACACCCATGGCCTTCAGTTCCTCCCGGATCCGGTCAGCCTCGGCAAAGTTCTTGGCTTTCTTTGCCTGGGCCCGCTGGAGAACCATAGCGTCGATGGCGGGATCGCCCTCGCCGGTGATGACAATACCGCCGTCAGAGGCAGCGTTTGCCTTGGCATTGGCGTCGGCCTCCCGCTTTGCCTCCGCCTTTTTCAGCAGATCCAGGCCCAGTACCTGGTCGAAATCACCCAGCAGGGCCAACTTGGTATCATTGCTGGCCTTTACCTTCAGAGCGTCATAGAGAGCGGTGACGGCCAGGGAGGTGTTCAGATCGTTGCCCAGGGCCTTGCGGAATTTCTCCTTCTGCTGGGCGAATACCTCCTCATCCACGCCGCCGTCGCCGGGGGTCAGCGCAGCAATCTTGGCAATGAGCTTCTGATAGGCGGCCTGGGCGTTGTCCAGGTTCTCCCAGGAGAATACCAGGCTCTTGCGGTAGTGGCTCTGGAGGCAGAAGAGGCGGTAGCTGAGGGGGTCATAGCCCTTTTCCTCCAGCAGGGACACCGTCAGGAACTCCCCTTTGGATTTGCTCATCTTGCCGGAGGTGGTGTTCAGATGGAGGACATGCATCCAGTAGTTGCACCATTTGTGGCCCAGGAAGGCCTCGCTTTGGGCAATTTCGTTGGTGTGGTGGGGGAAGGCGTTGTCGATACCGCCGCAGTGGATGTCCAGGTCATCCCCCAGATGCTTCATGGAGATGCCGGAGCACTCGATGTGCCAGCCGGGGTAGCCCACGCCCCAGGGGGAATCCCACTTCAGGGCCTGATCCTCAAACTTGGACTGGGTAAACCAGAGGACAAAGTCGTTTTTATTGCGCTTGTTGGTGTCCTCCTCCACGCCCTCACGGACGCCCACCGCCAGATCCTCAGCGTCATGATCGTTGAAGATATAATAGCGCTCCAGCTTGCTGGTGTCGAAATACACGTTGCCGCCGGCCTGATAGGCGTACCCTTTGTCCAGAAGGGCAGAGATGATCTTGATATACTCATCGATGCAGCTGGTGGCGGGCTCCACCACGTCGGGACGCTTGATGTTCAGCTTCCGGCAGTCCTCAAAGAAGGCGTCGGTGTAGAACTTGGCGATTTCCATGACGGTTTTGTGTTCCCGCTTGGCGCCCTTGAGCATCTTGTCCTCGCCGGTATCGGCGTCGGAGCTGAGGTGGCCCACGTCGGTGATGTTCATGACACGTTTGACGTTGTAGCCCTCATAGCGCAGGAACTTCTCCAGCACGTCCTCCATAATGTAGGAGCGCAGGTTCCCGATATGGGCGAAATGGTAGACGGTGGGGCCGCAGGTATACATCTTGACGATGTCGGGGTGATTGGGGACAAATTCCTCTTTTTTATGGGTGGCAGAATTGTAGAGATACATGGGTTTTTCTCCTTTATCTGTATTTTACACTTTTTCCTGAAGTCGTTTTTCAAGTTCATTTACCCGGCGTGCCAGCTCCTCCAGCCGCTTGAGGGTGGGGTTTTCCACGCTGGTCTGGTCCACCTCGTCCACATAATGGCGGACCTTTTCTCCGTTGACCCGGACAATCTGGGCGGGGACGCCCACGGCGGTAGCGCCCTCGGGGACTTCCTGGAGGACTACGGCGCCGGCGGCAATGCGGGCGTTGTCGTGGATGGTGATGGGACCCAGAACTTTGGCACCGGCTCCCACCAGAACATTGTTGCCAAGAGTGGGGTGCCGCTTGCCGGTGTCCTTGCCGGTGCCGCCCAGGGTAACGCCCTGGTACAGCAGTACGTCATCCCCCAGCTGGGCAGTCTCACCGATAACGATGCCGGTGCCGTGGTCGATCACCAGGCGGCGGCCGATAGTTGCGCCGGGATGGATTTCGATGCCCGTCCAGAAGCGGCTCCATTGGGAGACGCATCGGGCGAGAAAGCGGAGCTTATGGCGGTAAAGCCAGTGGGCCAGACGGTGGTAAAGGGTAGCATGGACGCCGGCATAGAGCAAAAAGATTTCCAGCTTGCTCCGGGCGGCAGGGTCTCTCTTCTGGTACGCGTTCAGTGTTTCCAGCAGCATAAGAAACGATCCTTTTCCATAGGATTCCCATTGAGCGGCGGGACCAATAAAAAAACGCCTGCCCCGTCCCTGTGGACGGAGAGGCGCAGTGCGCGGTTCCACTCTCCCGTTTCGCTCATCGGGCCAGTATCGCGGCCCAAACGGAGGGCATTACCCCTCCCGCTCCCGGACGCACATTCCCTTCGCCTCCCGGAGGGCCGTTTACAGCCGGTGGCGGCCCCTCTCTGACCTTTTGGCGCAGGTACTCTTTCCGTTCATTGCGGTACACTTTTATTATATTATCAGCGGCAGGGAAAGGTGTCAAGGCAAATTATATGATGAAAGGGGTATTTTTGTTGCCGGAGGACAGGCGCTGTGCTACAATAGGGCCACAAAGAGCCGCTGGAGGAACAAGTATGGATCGTAAGCTGCTGGAGGAGCAGATGAGCGCCCTGCCCATTGTGCAGTATGATTTTTTTGAAACAGAGGAGCTGGTATTTACACCCAGAGTCCGGACAGTGTGTGAGATGGAGTGTGGCCAGTATGGGAAAAGCTGGGCCTGTCCGCCGGGAGTAGGGACGGTGGAGGAATGTCGGGAGCGGTGCCTGTCCTATCCCCACGGGCTGCTGGTGGTGACCATGACGGAGGTGGAGGATATTGCCGATATCAGCGCCACGCTGGCCACCCGGGGCGACCACGAAGAGATTACCCGGAAGGTCCACCATATGATGCTGGAGCAGGGGGCGGAGGTGTATGTCCTTTCCACAGAGTCCTGTGCCATCTGCCAGCACTGTACCTACCCGGACGCGCCCTGCCGTCATCCGGAGCGGATGTACCCCTGTGTGGAGAGCCATGGCATTTTGGTTACTGACCTGGGGGAACGGGTAGGGATCCCTTTCCAGGCGGGCGGAAATATTGTTACCTGGTTCAGTCTGCTGCTGTATCGGGAAAAATAAAAAGAAATGAAAGGCCCCGTCACGGTTACCGTGACGGGGCCTTGTTTATATGTGGTACTGTTAGGCTGCGGTTCCATTTTGAGACAGGGCGGAGAGGAAGAATACCCCGTCAGGAGCCCGGTATAGGCCGCTGAGTCCCTCCCGCAGCTGCCAGCTGAGGCCCTCATAATAGAGGGGGATCACCGGCGCATCGGTAAGGAGAATGGCCTCGGCATCATGGAGGTAAGCGTCCCGTGCCTCCGGGGCAATGGCAGCGGCAGCGGATTTCATCAGGATGTCAAAGGCGTCACTGTCATAGCCGGAGAGATTGGTGGCATTGGAACTAAAAAAGTCCTTCAAAATAGCCTTGGCGTCGTTGTAGGCAGCAGTAAATTCCTGGGCAGCGATCTGGAAGGAGGCCTGGGCCGTTTCCTCGCCGCTGTCCCCGGAATTCTCTGTTCCGGCGGAGGTAAGCATAGTCTCGTATTCATCCGCCGTCACGGCGCGGGTGGTAACAGTGATCCCCAGCTGATCCTTCCACATGGCAGCCACAGCCTGAGCGGCAGCTTTGCCGGCGTCGGAGGATACGTAGATATATTCAACAGCAGGGAAATTGGTGCCGTTGGGGTAGCCTGCCTGGGCCAGAAGGCTCCGTGCCTGGGCGCAGTCAGCTTCGTAATCCGTGTCGGTGGTAACGGTGACCTTCTCCAGACTGTGGGTGCGGAAATCCCAGAAGGTGTCCGGTTCCTGAGGTTCATTGGCAGCATTGGGATCAGTGGAAGGCTGACTTTCTTCCTCGGCAGACTCCTCTGTGGTGGTGTTGTTACCGTAATCAGTGATGCCGTAGGGGAGAAGGCCGGAGGCGGAGCGGAGGGTGAGATCCCCAACGGCTTCGGTAACCGCCTGGGTATCAATGGCCAGGCGGAGTGCCAGACGCACATTGGCGTCATCAAAGGGAGCGATCTGAGTATTGAGGATCAAACCGTAGGTAGTAGTAACGGGATCCGGCAGCCAGCTGCCGCTGTCGGAGAGGGTTTGCAGTACATCCTCCGGCAGGTCCTCGATGAGATCTGTTTCTCCGTTGAGAAAAGCGTCATACTGGGATTGATCGCCGGAGGCAGGGACAAACTGCAGGACGTCGGGGCCCACGGCGGCAGTGTCGTAATAGGTTTCGCTCTTCTCCAGAGTCACCTCGCTGCCGCTGAGAGCGGAGAGGGTGTAGGCACCGTTGGTGGCGGTGTTCTCACTGCCCCACTGGCCGCCGTCCACCTGGTCCTGCCGTACCGGCATGGTATAGGCGCTGGCGCAGATTTCCTGCAGGAAGTAAGCGCAGCTTCCGGTGAGCTTGACCACCAGGGTTTGGTCGTCGGTAGCGGAAACGCCCAGAAGTGTGGGGTCCCCGGTGGATTGAACGTCGCTGTATCCGGCGATGTCTGCCAAAAGGGTGCGGTGAGGAAGGTCGTTGGCAGGGTCTGCCAGCCGCTGCCAGGCGGCAACAAAATCGCCCGCGGTGACGGCCTGGCCGTCGGACCACTGGATGTCACTGCGAAGAGTAAAGGTGTAGGTGGCATTTCCGGCATAATCCGTTTCCACCTCATAGCTTTCCGCCTGGCCGGTGGCCAGCATAGCGTGGCCGCTGCCGTCATCCACCCAGCGCATCAGGTTCTCAAAAAGATGGAACAGGATCGTCTCTCCACCCTGAACGGTGGAAGCGGCGGGATCCAGCGTGTCCTGGGCTTCTCCGGCACATACGGTAACAGTGAAAGGGGCATCCTCCTCCTGGGTTTCCTCCGGCTGCTGGTTGGAGCAGGCGGACAAAAGCAGGGACAGTATCAGGGCAGCCGCCAGAATCAGTTTCGGGTATTTGGTATGCATGGGCAGGTCTCCTTTAAAGGGGGTAGGCTATTTGCTTTCCACGGGAACCAGCTGCCCTTTGTCATCAAAGGTCACAGGATGGATCTCGTTTTTGGTGTGCTTGGCAATGTCGTTGAGCCGGACCAGGCCGGGGTAGTCGGACACCAGGGTATAGGCAACGCCGTGGCGCTTGGCACGGCCGGTACGGCCAATGCGGTGGACGTAGTACTCGTTTTCATCGGGGACGTCGTAGTTGAATACGGCGTCCACATCATCCACATCGATGCCACGGGCAGCAACATCGGTGGCAACAAACACCCGCAGCTCTCCCCTCCGGAACCGGGCCATAACCTTTTCCCGTTTCTCCTGGGGAATGTCACCGTGGATGCACTGGGCGTCCACGCCCCGCATCTGAAGGAGCTTGGTGACCCGTTCGGTGTTGCCCTTGGTGTTGCAGAAGATCATGACGCGGTCATAGTTTTCCAGATCCAGAATCTTTTTGACCGTGTCCACCTTTTCGTTCATACTCACCTCCAGGCGATACTGGAGGATGTCGGGTTTATTTTCCTCGTCTGCCCGGACGGTAATCTCCACAGGATCCCGCTGATAGACCCAGGCAATGTCCATGACCTCGCGGCTGATGGTAGCGGAGAAAAGACCCAGGTTTTTCCGTTTTTTCATCACGTCCAGCAGGTGGGTCACCTCGTGAATAAAGCCCATGTCCAGCATCCGGTCAGCTTCGTCCAGCACGGCAGTCTGTACAGAATCGATGCGGACAGTCCGCCGCTTCATGTGGTCTCCCAGACGGCCGGGGGTAGCAACCACGATCTGAGGCTTTTTCTTCAGTGCGTCGATTTGTTTGCCAATAGGCTGGCCGCCGTAGAGGCACACCATGCGGATGCCGGGCTTGAACTGGGCCAGATCACGCATTTCAGCAGTAATCTGCATAGCCAGTTCCCGGGTGGGGGCCAGGATCACAGCCTGGACGGCTTCGGATTCTGGGTCAATGTGTTCAATGATGGGAATGCCGAAGGCAAAGGTTTTGCCGGTGCCGGTAGGGGCTTTGGCGGTGACATCCTGCCAGTCCATCATGGGGGGGATGCAGCCCGCCTGAATGGGAGTGGATACCTCGTATCCTTTCTTTTCCAGCGCGCGCATCAGCTCCGGGGACAGGCCCAGAGTGTCAAAACGCACGCCCTGCGTAATTTCCATAGTAATTCCTCACAATTGTGTCATATTTCTGAAAAAACCGCTGGTTTTTCTGGTTTGTATTGATTAACTAACATAGTTTAACATAAAAACCCCTTTATCGCAAGTATAGCGGATGGGGTTTCATGGAAAGTTCATGATTTCTTCATGATTGGAGTCATTGGGGCTGAAAGCCGTATAGAGGGTGCAGCGGAGCTGACAGCAGGCAGTCTGCCGGCTGGTATTGGAGCAAGTCACAGAGGCTGGGCTGCTTTTCAAAAAATCCGCCGGTCCCCGAAGGAACCGGCGAAGAAGGATTACTTTTTGTAGGGAACGTGCCAGATGGTGTCGGCGTAGTTGGCAATGGACCGGTCGGCGGCAAAGATACCGGAGCGGGCAATGTTGTGCAGGCTCATCTGGTTCCACTTCTTGCGGTCGGCATAGGTCTCTACCATGCGGCGCTCAGCGGCACAGTAAGAGGCAAAGTCGGCCAGAAGCATGTATTCGTCGGCAGGAGAGCCGTTGCCGAAGAGGAGACGCTCTACCAGATCGTCGTAGCGGATGCCATCCTTGAAGCCGTTGCTGATCTGATCCAGTACCCGATGCAGGGCGGGATCCCGGCTGTACAGGCGGTAGGGGTTGTAGCCGCTGTCCCGCATCTCCTTGACTTCCTCAGTTTTCAGGCCGAAGAGGAACATGTTCTCATCGCCCAGCACCTCGTGCATCTCTACGTTGGCGCCGTCCAGGGTACCCACAGTAAGGGCACCGTTCATCATAAACTTCATGTTGCCGGTACCGCTGGCTTCCTTGCCGGCGGTAGAGATCTGCTGGCTGACTTCGCTGGCGGGCATCAGTACCTCGGCCATGGAGACACGGTAGTTCTCCAGGAAGAATACCTGCAGCTTATCCTTGCAGATGGGATCGTTGTTGATCTGATCCGCCATGGAGTTGATGAGACGAATGATCCGCTTGGCCACGGCGTAGCCGGGAGCGGCCTTGGCGCCGAAGAGGAAGGTGTGGGGCCGCATCTCCATGTTGGGGTTATCCCGCAGCTGGAGATAGAGATGGATGATGTGCATGGCATTGAGGAGCTGGCGCTTATACTCATGCAGGCGCTTGACCTGTACGTCAAAGATGGCGTCGGTGTTGACAATGACGCCCTGCTCCTTCTTGGCCCACTTGGCAAAGGCCTGCTTGTTGGCCTTCTTGATCTGCTCCAGGCGGATCAGGACTTCCTTGTCATCAGCGTAAGCGTCCAGCTTGGGCAGAGCAGTGCCGGGATGGAGGAGATACTCGTCACCGCCGCAGAGATCCCGGATCAGGCTGTCCAGGCCGGGATTGATCTCCGCCAGCCACCGGCGGTGGTCAATGCCGTTGGTGACGTTCTTGAACTTCTCGGGCTCCATGCCGTAGGCGTCATGGAACACATCGTGGCGGAGAATGTCGCTGTGAAGGGCGGATACGCCGTTGACAGCCATACCGCCGGCGATGCAGAGGTTAGCCATACGGACCTCGCCGTCCCAGATAACGGCCATATTCTTGGTCTTGGCCTCATCGTGGTAGAAGTTTTCCACCTTGGTCTGCCAGCGGCGGGCAATCTCACAGAGGATCTGCCAGATACGGGGCAGCAGGGATTGCATCAGGGACTGAGGCCAGCGCTCCAGGGCTTCCGCCAGTACGGTGTGGTTGGTGTAGGCCACGGAATTGACGGTGATGTTCCAGGCGGTATCCCAGTCGAGGCCGGCGTCGTCCATCAGGATCCGCATCAGCTCAGGGATCACCAGGGCAGGGTGGGTATCGTTGATCTGGATGACGTTCTTCTCGTGGAAGTTGGTCAGGGTGCCATAGGCCTGGATGTGCTTGCGGACAATGGACTGGACCGTGGCGGAGACAAAGAAGTACTGCTGCTTGAGACGCAGGCTCTTGCCCTCGTAGTGGTTGTCCTCGGGGTAAAGGACCTTGGCAATGACCTCGGCCATGGCCTTTTCCTCGCTGGCCTTCAGGTATTCGCCCCGGCTGAAGAGGCTCATATCGATAGGCGTGGGGCTCTTGGCATCCCACAGGCGCAGGGTATTGGTGTGGCGGGTGTCATAGCCGGCAATAGACATATCGCAGGGGATGGCCAGCACCCGGGTGTAGCCTTCATTGACAATGTGCAGGTGGTCGTCGGCCCAGAATTCACGGAGGGTACCGCCAAAATGGACCTCTTCGATTTCATCAGGCCGGGGAATCAGCCATGCGTCGCCCTGCTCCTTCCAGGTATCGGGCAGCTCCACCTGCTGGCCATCCACGATCTTCTGACGGAAGATACCCAGCTCATAGCAGATGGAGTAACCGCAGGCGGGGATCTCCAGGGTGGTCAGGCTGTCCAGATAGCAGGCGGCCAGGCGGCCCAGGCCGCCGTTGCCCAGACCGGCATCGGGCTCCATATCGAAGATGTTGGCGCTCTTGAAGCCCAGGTCCTCAATGGCTTCCCGCAGGGGCTGAAGTACGCCCAGGTTGTAGGCGTTTTTCATCAGGCTCCGCCCCATCAGGAACTCCAGGGACATATAGTGGACCTGCCGCAGCTGTTCCTTGCGCACTT
>ERZ1643251.868-NODE-868-length-38150-cov-4.450925_pt1 | contig 38150 bp, 32 predicted proteins | sample MGYA00579261_ERZ1643251 | MGnify/ENA primary metagenome ERZ1643251 (study PRJEB29033, sample SAMEA4952267) | chicken gut metagenome | biome: Broiler Chicken; feature: Gastrointestinal Tract; material: Caecum | place: Ireland | collected 2018 | study: Broiler... | reverse complement strand
CCCGACACTGCCGCCAAGTAACAAACAAAAAAACAATACTAAAAATTTTTTCATAAATTTATACCACATTAACACTTGTTTACTAATAAAATTTAATCATCAAAATAATCCAGACTGACTCTATATTTAAGCCTGCAAAACCTGCCTTCTTCATCCCATTCGCACCCCAGTTTTTTACACTTCCTTTTGCTCATGTGCATGTTTTCTTTGTTTTTAAATATATGTATATTTAACCTTACACCGTATCCTCTGTATAAATTGCCGGGATTTAAGGCTAAAAGGGTAATTCTATTGCCTTCTCTGTACATATCATTTTCTATTGAAAGGTCAACCAGTATTGCTTCATCTTCTATACCTTCGGGAAATGGCGGAGGAGGATTGTTTTTTATAAATTGCCTAAAATTATTCCAATCCTTATGTTTGCTTGTGTCGTATTTGTAGGGGAAAGCAACGGTACCGTCTTTATGAATGTAAAATTTATCAAAATTAACATACCCCGGCGGCGGGTCTTTTGTTATATCATACTTATACAAAAAACTCTCCGCATAGTCCTTAAAATACTTAAACATCACGGGAAAATTTTCTTCATTAAACACTTTTTTATTTTTAAGCGGCGAATTAAGCGACTTCGCATCCTTAATACTCTCAGCCCCGACACTGCCGCCAAGTAACAAACAAAAAAACAATACTAAAAATTTTTTCATACACTAAATATACAATTACAATTTATACCATGTCAACACTTGTTTATTTTTATAACAGGAGTTAAGATTTAAGAATGTCACAGCCAAAAGAAGTACAACTGCAAAAATTCGGCATAATGCTCAGACACCGCCGTCAGGCGCTGGGGCTTACCATGCGTCAATTGTCGGAACTATCCGGTGTCAGTCCTGCGCTTATTGCAAAACTTGAAAACGGCACTATGCCAAATTTCCCGAAAAGACTTACTATTTCGCAGCTCAGCAAGGCGCTGAAGTTTGAGCAGGGCGAACTTTTTTATCTTGCGGATATTCTGGATGAACCATGCGGGCAGCCCGCGGGGCAAAAGAGTGCAAAAGATGAATTGAGAGAGTTTCTGGCCGTAAAAATGAATCTTGAAGCTGATAATGTAGCGCTTGCAATGTATTTTATAGAAGGTTTAAAAAAATTACAGGAAATAAAAAAACTTGATGAAAATTAAAAAGCTCCGTTTAACGGAGCTTTTTTTAGAATTATTCGACAATTGTCTTGCCTTTTGTTTTTATTTCTTCAAGGAGCTTTGAAGCAAATTCATCCATGGGTTTTGTTCCTATTTGTCCGCGGCCGCGCGCACGGATGGCGACGGTTTTTTCTTCTATTTCCTTGTCGCCCACCACAAGTACATAAGGGATTTTTTTATGCTGCAGATTTTCCCTTATTTTGTAGTTCATAATTTCGGATCTGTCATCGAGCAATGCCCTTATACCTTGTTTTTTCAGGTTGTCGGCTATTTGAGCCGCAGCGTCGGCGTGCCTGTCGGCAATGGGAACAATTGCAACCTGATGGGGTGCAAGCCAAGTCGGGAAAGCGCCCGCGTAGTGCTCAATGAGTATTCCGTGGAATCTTTCCATGGAACCGAAAATTACCCTGTGGAGCATAACGGGAGTTTTTAAAAGTCCGTCTTTATCCTGATATTTTATGTCAAATCTCTCGGGTAAATTAAAGTCCAGCTGGATTGTAGCGCACTGCCAGGTTCTTCCGATGGCGTCTTTTACTTTAAAGTCTATTTTAGGACCGTAGAAAGCCCCGTCGCCCTCGTTGATTTCATATTGCATACCGCGTTTATCCATGGCTTCCTTAAGCCCTGCTTCCGCAAGTTCCCAGTTTTTAAGATCGCCGACATAACTTTCGGGGCGTGTTGAGAGTTCAACTTCAAATTTCATGTTGAAAATATCCATGGTATCGGCTACAAAGTCAATAATGGCGTTGATTTCATCCACAAGCTGCTCGGGCGTGCAGAAAATATGCGCATCATCCTGAGTGAAGCCCTGAACACGCGTAAGACCCGCAAGGGCGCCTGATTTTTCTTTGCGGTAAACCGTGCCCAGTTCCGCCATCCTTAACGGTAACGAGCGGTATGAGTGCCTGTTTGCCTGATAAATAAGGATATGAAAGGGGCAATTCATCGGTTTTACGATATACTGGTCGTCTTCTTCGTTTTCCTTTTGAATGAAGAACATATTTTCCCTGTAGTGGTCAATGTGCCCCGAGAGTTCCCAGAGTTTGGATTTTGCTATCTGGGGTGTGTTAACAATGACATAGCCCCTTTTCCTGTGCTCTTCTCTCCAGTAGTTTTCAATTTCTTCCCTTACCATTGCAAGGTTAGGGTGCCACAGCACAAGTCCGCCGCCTATTTCATCCCTTACCGAGAATAAATCAAGCGCTGCGCCGAGTTTTCTGTGGTCGCGTTTTTTTGCTTCTTCAAGCATTGTTAAATATGCATTTAATTCTTCTTTGGTGAAAAATGCCGTAGCATAAATTCTTTGCAGCATTTTATTTTTCTCGCTGCCGCGCCAGTATGCGCCCGCAACCGAGAGAAGCTTAAAAGCTCTTATGGGTTTTGTGTTTTCAAGGTGAGGGCCTGCGCAAAGGTCATTGAAGAGAACATTCCCGTCTTTATCTTTTGTCAGATAAAGCGTCGGATTATCATCTTTGTGTTCTTCAAGCAGCTCGGCTTTGTAAATTTCACCCTGTGCCTTAAACTCGTCAATTTGTTTTTGTACATCGGGAATTACATATTTTTCAAAGGTTAGATTCTGCTCAACGAGTCTTCTCATTTCTTTTTCAATATCTTTTAAATTTTCCTCGTTAAGGGTTGTGCCTTCAATATCAAAATCGTAATAAAAACCGTTTTCAATAGCAGGGCCTATGGCAAGTTTTGCCTTAGGGAAAAGATTTTGCACAGCCTGCGCCATAATATGCGAGGCCGAGTGCCTCAGTGTTTGCAGTTCTTCATTTACTTCCATAATATCCTCACAACTGTCGTGTTTATCAACAGTTTAGCACTAACAGTTTTTAATATAAAGAAAAATTTAAAACCCCGATACTTTAGCTGTATCGGGGTTAAACTCCTTAATCCATCATCGTGCTTTAAATGCTTATCTTTTTTATGCGGTTCTTTTTGCTTTAAAGTTCATAACCGCTTTATTGTTTATTGCTATCAGTTCCATGGAGCTCCAGAACTCATTGGGAGAAAGCGTAGATTTTGCTTCGAGGTTAACAGTTACTTTTGTGGAGTAAAGTTCTGCGAGTCTTTGGTCTAAATCATTTACTGCTGATAACATCTTTTATCTTCTTTCTTTTATTAATTGCCGCTTACATATATATAAAGTATATCAAAAGTATGTAATTTCAGGTTGTTTAAATAATGTTACATTCCTTTACAAATAATTTTTGTTTGTGCTAGAATTGCCTGTACAGCCAGTTAATTAAAGGAAAAGGATATGAAAAAGTATAGAATAGGCGTTGATATCGGCGGTACAAACATAAAAATAGCCCTTGTTGACATGCAGGGTAAAATTGTATATTCAAATACCACGCCAACACGTGCGGATATGGGTTATGAGTATTCAATAGCAAATATTAAACAGGCAATAGCCGACCTTATGAAAGAAACTAACTCCGATAAAACAACAATCGAAGCAATAGGCTTCGGTTTTCCTGGGCAGGTTGACTATAAAGAAGGCATTGTAAGGCTTTTGACCAATATGCCCGGCTGGGTTGAAATACCTTTTGCAAAAATAATCGAAGACGAGTTTAAAATTCCCGTACGTCTTGACAATGACGTTCGCGTAGCTACTCTGGGCGAGCTTAAATACGGCGCAGGCAAGGGCTGTGAAAACCTTGTTTGTATTACTGTCGGAACCGGAATAGGCTCGGGGCTTGTTTTAAACGGTAAACTCGTTCGCGGTGCAAGAAATGCTGCAGGTGAAATCGGACATATAAAAATGACCATGGGCGAAGGCCCTCTGTGCGGCTGCGGCGATTACGGCTGCTTTGAAGCTTATGCTTCAGGCCCCTCAATTGTTGCCATGGCAAGAGAATACATAAAAGGCGGTAAGTCATCTAAATTTAAAGAACTTGCAACGGAAGAATTAAGCCCCTATATAGTAGCTCAGGCAGCACTCCAGGGCGATGTGGTTGCAAAAAGAATTTACGCTAAAATGGGAGAAATTATAGGTATAGGCTTGACTTCGGTTATTAACCTCCTGAATCCCGAGCGTGTGATAATAGGCGGCGGCGTGGCAGATGCGGGTGATATACTTTTTGAACCCATAAAAGACACGATTGCGCGGCGCGCCATGCCAATACAGGCGGCAAGCGTTGAAATCGTAAAAGCACAGCTTGGAAACACCGCGGGAGTTATCGGCGCAAGTTTACTCATAGAAAGCTAAAGGAAATCTTATGCCCTTATATTTTTTCTGGGGTGAAGAAGATTATTTAATTGAAAAAGAAGTAAAAACGCTCAAAAAAAAGATTCTGGGTGATAGTTTTGATGCGCTTAACTACAGAACGCTTGATAACCCTGATTTTACAGAGTTTGATGAGGCGCTCAGAAGCACCTCTATGTTCTTCGGGGATGTTTTATATGTTATAAAGGCGGATAAATATTTCCTTGAAACAAAAAGCAAAATAAAACTGGATGACGCGCAAAACGCTATGCTGTGCGATTCTTTTAAAAATGTTGCACAGGGTGTGCATATTATTCTCTTATGCCAGGTGCCCCGCGGGGAAAAGAAAAAGCCTGACAGCAGAAAAAAAATATACAAAGCTCTTGCCTCCTGTGCACAGATAAAGGAATTTCCCGCATACCGCGCGTATGAAGAGTATAAAATAGCGCCTGTCTTAAAAACTCTTGCAAAAGAAAAAGATATAACACTTGCAAACGATGTTATTTCTCTGTTGATTCAATACTGCGGTGCAAATATCCGCGACCTTGACATGCAGCTTGAAAAATTAAAGCTGAGTGTATACCCAAAAAAGCAAATAACGGCAGATACGGTAAAAGATGTATGTCTTTCGGGCGAGGATATTTTTTCGCTGCCCGATTTAATATTAAATAAAGAATATACATCTGCACTGGCGCAGATTTCAAAAATACTGCAGAAATCCCATTATCTTGAAGTTATAGCATTTTTGCAGACAAGTTTTTTAAACCTTTTAAAGACAAAAGTTTTTTCAAAAACGCTTTCTCCCGCGGAGATTTCAAGAAAAACCGGGCAGCATGAGTTTGTGGTTAAAAAAAATATTGAAAAACTGGGAAATATAACAACCGATGAGCTTCTAAACATAAAACTTAACTTAACCGATGCCGAATATATGCTAAAAACAGGTCAAACAGATGCCATGAGTGCTTTTTGCAGGGCATTTTGCAGGGGGGCGGATAATGGACGATAAATTTACAAAAAACTTTCCGTTTGCTTCAAACTACTTTTCAAAACTTCTTGAAACAGATAAAAAAAGATTTCCGCAGTCAATTGTCTTTGAAGGGTCGGATGTGTATGCACAATGCTTCTTTTCTCTTGAGCTTGCACGCATGCTTAACTGCCTTGAAGACGCATCTTCTGATTGCAGCTGTTTAAACTGCCGCTGGATAAGAGAGGGGAAACATCCTGCCGTAAATTTTATTTCCCAGCTTCATTATAAAAGCTCCGACGATGACTCTAAAACTGTAATTTCCGTTGCACAGGCAAAAAACATTGAAAAAGAACTGCGCGAGACATCTGATTATCACAGGTTTTTTATATTTTTTGATGCCAAGCCCGTTCCCTGTGATAAAAATGCGCAAAAATCAATTGAAAAATATGCTCCTGACGGTTATGGTATTTTTTCTGATAACAACTGGAGCATGGGGCATATAAATCAAAAGACGTTTAATCCCTCCACTCCTAATGTGCTCCTGAAGAGTGTGGAAGAGCCTCCCGAGAGAACAACATTTGTATTTTTGACAAAAAACCGCTCGGATTTAATAAATACAATAGTTTCGCGCTCCCAGTGCTTTAAACTGCCTGCTCTTGCCGCAAGGTCAGATGTTTTTGATGTTTCGGAAATTTTTGCTTCTTATCCCGATATTTCTCTTGAAGAGGCATTTTTAATAAGCGAAAGACTGCAAAATATTGTAAAAGAAGAGGAAGTTACCTGCGATATTGTGCTTGAAGGAATACTTGCATTTCTTGTGAAAATATGCAAAACATCTAATGATTTGCGCCTGATTCAGAAAGCACAAAAAGGTATAAAATATTTAAGCGAAGCAAAAAAACATCTTGCCGCTCCGATGTCTGAGAGAGTCGTTTTTGATACTCTTATGTTGAAAATTGCAAAGGAGCGGGCATGAAAGACAGATACATTGCCTTTTCGCTGCCTACGGGCATAGGTGCCGATACTGGCGGTTTTGCGGGCGATATAGGTGCCATAGTCAGGGAATTTTCGCAATATTTTAAGGTTATTGTTAACCCAAACGCCGTAAACGGAGGTATTTTGAGTGCAATAAACAAGAACATGCTCTATACCGAAGGCTATGCGTTTGATAATTTTTTATGCGCGAAATTAAATCTTAATCCTGTATTAAAGCGCAACAAAACAGGGGTTGTATTTGATAAAGCCATACCCGATAGCATTTTAAATGTCCATTTAAATACGCTCAATGCGCTTAAAGTAGTGCAGGGTCTTGATATTATGCCCCATGTTGTAACAAAAAAACCTGTAGGTGTTGAGTTTTCGCTAAATGGGAATATATCATCAGGCACTATTAAAAATCCCGAAACTCTCCTTGAAGCCGCAAAAAGTCTGACAGCACAAGGCGCGGATGTAATTGCCGCGGTTTGTTTTTTCGGGGAAGATGCGGATGATGAGGACTATTCAAACGGCTGTGGAATTGACCCTATAGGCGGAGTCGAGGCAATTATTTCCCATCTTATCGTAAAAGAGCTTAATATTCCCTGTGCCCATGCTCCCGCGTTTTTTGATATTGATATATCAAAAAAACTTGCAAATCCTAAAGTGGCGTCCGAGTGCATATCTTCCACTTATCTGCCCTGTGTTATTCAGGGGCTTGAATACGCACCGCATTTTGTGTGCAGGGGCGGAATAAATGTCTGCGATATTGAGTATTTAATAGTTCCCGACAATGCGCTTGGTTCAAAGGCGGTTTTTGGTGCACTTGAGAATAATATAAAAATATGCGCGGTCAAAAACCCTTCTAAATTAGATGTAGGATGTGAGAAGTTAAAAATTAGTGATATACTCAGGTTTGACAGCTATGAAGAGTGTCTTTGTCATATAAAAAAGAACAGGGTTTAAGATGAATAAAAATAAATACGGGCATGTATGCGGATGGACAATGGCGGAACTTGTTGTTGCAATGCTTGTTCTGGCTATTCTTATGACGCTTTCGATTCAAACAATTAAACCCAAAAAAATCAGAGTCCTGCCTTTTGCATATGCTTCGGTAAAAAACCTCGGCGACGCTGCAAAATTTGTTCTGAATGATAACCTTGTTAAAAATCTGCCGGACGACGTTGTGGATGTTCCCGAGGCAAATTCCAACACCACATGTGTGCAGATGGCTGAAACGCTCAGTTTGCTGGGTAACTATACCTGTGTCAAAACCGCTGCCACAAAACCTGCGAACGGAAAGGGAAACACAGGTAAGCCGAATTTTCAGACTTCAAACATGATTTCATACTCGGGTCTTGAAAAAGACTTAACCTCAACTTTCAGAGGAACGGCTACAAACGTGGGGCAATGCGCTACGGTTGCGGTTGGCATGAAAGATATTATGATTGATATAGACGGAGATGACGGCGACAACAAAGTCGGAAAAGACCAGTATCCGCTAAAGCTTCTGCAAACCGGTGAAGTCATCCCGGGTACATGCTCAAACATTGCACCCGCTGCAACACCGAGCGCATGTGCGGGTGAAACTTTCAGCAACCCTACATTTACAAAGCACCCCTCATGCGGCTCCGATACCACAAAATACATTAATGAAAACTACCCCTTTGCATATACCGTATACAGAGCACGCCCCGTAACCGAAGCGGAAGTTGATTCCGGCGAGTACAGAGCGGATGACAGAATAACCGAAATTTTAAGAATAGACGATGTAAGTAAAGCGGAAATAAGCTTTGCCGAAGCCGACTGTCTTGCAAGAAACAATGTTCTTACGCGCACCCAGTGCGAGGCATTAGGTTATGAACCCTCTCCGCTTTGCACGGATGACGGTGCTTTTTGTCTGGTAAGGCAGTCAAGACCCTTGTCTATGAATATTTTTGCTCTGCCATACTAAAACCTCTGTTCCATGCTAAAAGTAAAAAAGGCATGGAAAAAACGGGGAAAAATACACATTTTACCTTTACAAAACTACAGATGTTTATTTTTTGTAAGTATGGTTATATTGCCTCAAAAAGCGTATTTCAAGTATATTTTAAGTTTAATGAAGAATTGTTTATGTTAATTTTGTTGTATTTTATAAAATCCTTTAAAAATACGATGAAAAGCAACTTCTACAAATGTAAAATGTATAAAAAAGGAGAAATATGAATTTATCCGTTGCCTAAAAGGAGTGTTTTGTTTTACTATATAAGTGTACTTGAAACACATAAAGTACGGTATAAACATCGGTTTTAGGTGATTGCGGTAAGGTCAGATGACCTTGTGGAGGCAGAATTGTTAGAAAACGGTTACATTCAAATTTATACAGGTGACGGCAAGGGTAAAACAACCGCTTCTTTGGGACTTGCACTGAGAGCTCTGGGTCATGGCTGGAAGGTTATGATTATCCAGTTTGCAAAGGGCGACCAGGGTACCACATACGGCGAAATTGCTTCCTCTCACCGTTTCAGCGATAACCTTGAAGTGAAACAATTCGGACTTGATCGCGTGTGCTATTCGCACAATATGAATATAGATGACTATAAAGAAGCAAAAAGAGGCTGGGAATGCGCAAAAGAAGCCATTATGAGCGGTAAATACGGCCTTGTTATTCTGGATGAAATTAATATCTGTATTGATATGGGCATGATTAAAGTTCAGGATGTTAAAAATACACTTCTTAACAAACCCAAAAACCTTGAAATAGTTTTGACGGGAAGAAATGCACATCAGGAACTCATTGCAATGGCTCATCTGGTTACCGAAATGCAGCCTGTTAAGCACTATTTTGACATAGGGGTTATGGCAAGAAGAGGTATTGAATATTAAGAATAGCAAAAAAACTTGTTGTATCTTTTGTTTATGATAAAATTTAATTAAAAGATCTTTTTAATGGGGAAATGGGGGTTTTGTAAAAACTCCCTTTTTTTTATTTTGCATACTTTTGTAAAATTTTGCTCCTTAAACATAAAGTTGCGGGGGAGGGGCCCGTATATATGACTATAAGATTTACATAAAGGAGTAAAAGATGGCAAAAATCGGCGCGCTGGGCGCAAAAAAGGCAAAAAAGGCAAACAAGGCAAAAAAAGCGGAGGCTCAAAAACAGGCACAGGCACAAAAACAAGCAAAAGCCGAGGCAAAAAAGAAAACAGAAGCAAAGAAGCAGGCAAAACTTGAAGCTGCCAGAGCCCAAGCGCAAAAACAAGCCAAAGCCCAGGCGCAAAAACAAGCCAAAGCCGAAGCAAAGAAAAAAGCACAGGAAATTCAAGAGCGTGCCGCTAATAATTCAAAAGTAAAAGTAAAAGCAAAAGGCAATCAGGTCATAAAAACCTATCCGAACGGCAAAAAGGTTGTGCAGACAATAAATAAAAACGGCAGAGTTTCCCAAAAAGAGATTTCAACCGGCAAGGGCGAAAATAAAGTAACGACAACAATCGATTATAAGGCCGGAGAAAAAGTTTCCAAAACCGTAACTTCAGGCAGAGGCGATAACAAAGTTGTCACCGAATTAAAATATGATGACGGCAAGAAGGTGAAAAAAACCGTAACTACAACAAAAGATAATATCCCTACCGTAAAAACGATAGAATATAATCCGCAAACATCAAAGCCTGTTGTGAAATTCATTACAATTGGCGAAGGAGATAACGCTTTTACTTCAAAAACGGAATATAAATATGACAAAAATGACAACTTGAAATCAAAAGTTGTTGTTAAGTCTGACGGTTCGGCAAAAGAATATATTTATGATAACTATAAAACACAGGACGGCACCAAAACAAGAACTGTTACATTAATAAGCAAAGGGTCTGACGGGGATGAAAGACGCTACAGTGAAGAGCAGACAGTAAATAAAAACGGCAAAGTGCTTGAATTTGTAAGAAAAAACGAACAGGGCGAAGTTGTTTTAAAAGGTACAAACAGCTATAATGAAAACGGCACCCTGAGTGCCAAAACGACCGTAAAATACAACGAAGACGGCAGCAGGGAACGTACGCAATTTTCAAACTACAGGAAAACGGATACTGTTAATCAAAACAAGTACGATGTTAAAATTACGACATTTTCTCCCGAAGGCGCAAAAGACATTTATACCGGCACGGAAACAAAAAGTTTGAACGGCGATGTTAAGCGCAGGGAAACCGAAGAAAATAAAAAAGCAGATGAAACAAAAAATAACAAAACAGATAAAAAGGATGTAAAAGCTGCTGTAGAAAAAGCTAAAAGCAAAATAGAATCAGAGCTTTCAGGCAGCGGTATTGAGCTGATTTCAGGCAATATCAAAACAAAAGTTTTAAGCATAATTGAACAGTTTAAAGACTTTTTCGGCGCCGAAACCGAAATAGAAAAAATGCAAAACGAAATAATGAAAGATGTTTTTGCCGTAAAAGATAAATTTGAAATAAATTTTTAAAGTTCTGCTGCGGCTGTTAGTTTTTACTGATGAGTCGCAGCTTTTCTTTTTTTGAAAGTTTTTTTATACGAATTTCCTCTTTTAGTGCCTCGCTTTTGTTCTCAAACTCTTTTGTATATACGATTCTGAGCGGTTTGTGCGAGCGTGTGTATTTTGCCCCCTTGCCGCTCAGGTGTTCCTGAAAACGTTTTTGAACATCGCGCGCAATGCCGCAATACAGGGTATTATCTGTTGTTTGCAAGATGTAGAGATAATATTTCATCAAGCACCCTTATAACTTCTTCTTTTTTATCCAGTCTGACAAGCACCCGGCGGTATTTTGAGGCGTCTCTTACGGATGAAATGTAGAAATTATAAAATTTGCGCATAAATTTAATTCCGTTAATTTCACCCCTGAGCTCAACCTCGCCTTCTATATGTTTTTTTAAAATCTCTATTTTTTCGCTTAAATCAGGCTCGCAAAGTATCTCGCCCGTCTTAAAACAGTGCTCTGTTCGATATGCAAGGGCCGGATCGCCCATAAGACCCCGCCCTATGCTTACCCCTTGTGCGCCGGTAATTTCAAGGCATCTTTTGGCATCCTGCACGCTTTTTATATCCCCGTTTGCATAATAAGGAATTTTAAGCTCTCCTTTTAAAAGTCCGATTTTTTCCCAGTCGGCATGCCCTGAGTACATTTGAGAGCGTGTACGTCCGTGAATGGTGATAAAATCTGCCCCTGCTTCCTGAAGCGTGTGTGCAAATTCCACAAAATTCATCTCATCAAGGCTCCAGCCAAGGCGGAATTTTGCGCTCAGAGGGACATCGATTACATCTTTTATTGCCTTTACAATATCTGAGGCAAGATTCGGGTTTCTCATCATAGCACAGCCGTCAGTGCCTTTTACGACTTTATTTACGGGGCAGCCGAAGTTTATATCAATGCTTGAAGCCCAGTTGTTTACAATTTTTGCGGCACGTGCCATAATGTGCGGTTTGTGCCCCGACAACTGGAAAGAAAGCGGGTATTCGGATTTATCGTACTTTAGGATAAGTGCTTTTTGATTGTTTACAAGGGCTTCCGAGGAGAGCATTTCGGTTGTCAAAAGAGTTTCGGAGGAGTACTCCCGCACAAGTTTTCTGTATACAATGTCTGAAATGCCTGCAAGCGGCGCCTGTATTATTTTTATGTCTTTTGGTAGCTGCTTCATTGTTTGTCGTTTAAAAATTTTCTTAATTCCGCTGCCCTGTTTTTGGCAAATTGCGTATACTCGTCCTGAGTGCCCTCTTTGAGTTTAAGTTCTAAAAATTTATCATAATTTGTTATTGCTTCCTGATATTTTTCAAGGTTGTCAAGTCCGAGCGCATAAGAATAATACCCGAGCGCAAAAGCGGGGTTTGAGGCGATTGATTCCCTGTAGAGCGCATTTGCTTCTTTCTGGTTGCCTTCCTCTTCAAGAATTAAGCCTTTATAGTAAAGTGCATAGGTGTTTTTAGGCTCCTGCATAAGCACTTTATTTAAAAGCGGCATGGCGCCCGTGAAGTCTTTTTGCTCGTATTTTGAAATTGCATTTTGCAAATCAAGTGTGCGGGCATTTTCTTTTATTGAAGCAATCGCTTCTTTTGCCGCGGTATTTTGAGGGTTTATTGTAATAATTTTATTTAAAATTGAAAGCGCTTTTTCACTGTCGTTTGATTCATTGTATGCCATTGCGCAAAAGTACAGCGCATCCTGATTTTGAGGCTCTTTTTGCAGAACTTTTTCATAGTATGCTATGGCATTTTTATAGTCTTTAAGTTCAAAATAACAGCCCGCTATTGCATATTGCACCTCGGGTGTCTGTTCACTTATTTTCAGATAGTTTTGCAGTGCACCCTGGTAGTTTTTGGCTTCATAAAGTTTTGAGGCGGTTTCATATATCTGCCCTGCCTGATTTTTAGCCAGCATATCTTTTTGAGCCAGAAGTTCCGCCCCGTAGGGAATTTGCGCTATACCTTTATTTAAAATATCAAGCGCGCTTGTGTAATCGTTTTTAAGGGTATAAATTTGCGCCATATTTATATATGTTTCCTGCTTTTTCGGGTTCAGCGCCATGGCGCGCGCGTAGTAATTCAGCGCTTCGTCGTATTTTTTCTGCTTGTGCATTTCATAAGCGTAAGCATATTGAAGGTCGTAGTTTTTCGGGTTTGAATTTGCCTCAAGCAGCATATAGTTGTATTTATCCTCGGGAGTGAATTTATTTGAAACAATATCGGCTATGGCATTTTTCGCCTCGTTATTGTTCGGTGAAATTTCAAGTATTGTCTTGTATTGTGCAAGAGCATTTTTATAATCTTTTTTTGCTTCGTATGTAGTCGCTTTATATTTTATGATTTCAATGTCATTGGGATTTTTGGCAAGAAGTTTGTCGTATTGCGCCATAGCCTGTGCGGTTGCACCCTGTGCGGCGTATAAGGAAGCAAGATTCAACAGCGCCGTTCTGTCATTTGGCGCAAGGGTAAGAGCTTTTTGATACTGCGCCTTTGCGGAAATTAAATCTCCCCTCATTTGATAGACGGTACCCATATTTATATAAGCCTGGGCGTTATTTGGGTTGTTTATCGTTCTTGAGCGCCAGAGGTTTTCAAGTATATCAAGCAGCTCAGGATTTTTTTCTCCGTATTTTAGCGCAAGATTGTACTCTTCCGCCGCTGCTTCCTGATTATTTGCCTCATCCAGAATTACCGCGTATTTAAAGTGCAGCTTTGCATCTTCAGGCTCTGCCTTGAGGGCTTCTCTGTAGCATTCTATTGCCTTAAGACTGTTATTTAATGCCTTAAAAATATCTCCCGCATTCTCATTTGCAGCTTTTGCATATTGCGAGTTGTTTTTAAGGGTTAAAAAATCATATGCTGCGGCGGGAAGCTCCCCTTGTGCGCGAAGGGTTTTTGCGTTTTGAAATTTTTGCGAAGGGGTCATATTTGCTTCATGTCTTCTCTGAAGTGAAGCCAGATTGCTCATTGTAGAGCTTGCCATATGCGGGTTTGTGAGGTTTTGTTCATCTCCCCAGAATTTCATATAAAAAAGCGCACTTTTAAGATCTGCAATAGCTTTTTTCGGGTTTTTCTCTTCATTTATGTAATAATCCGCGCGTGCAAGATAGGCGCTGCAAAGCGACTGCCTTACGGTATCATCAAAGGGCTGAAATCTGAGGACTTTTTTAAACTCCGTTATAGCTGATGTGTACCTTTTGTTTTTAAGATGTGAAACGCCGTTATTGTAATAAAGATTGTATTTTTGTATATCCTCTCTTGAAGGCCGGTCGGCTGCCAGGGAAAAACCGCTTAAAAACAGCATTGCTGCGAATATAACAATCAGCCTTTTTTTCATAAATTTAACCTTTCGATTGTTTCTTGCCCCGTATTGCTTTTATTTATGTGAAATTATAATACAATAAAATTTTTTTTCATACCCTTAGAGAGTTGTTTTTGGTATGATTTATTTAAAAAAGTTTATCTGTGAGGTAATTTTGAAAACGGAATTTATAAGCCATAATAAAAGCTCTCTGATTGTTTTTTTCTGCGGGTTTTATACGGACGCAAACTGCTTTATTGAGTTTGACAACGGAAAAAACGACCTGCTTTTTGTTTATGACTATTCCGATATGGAAAATAATCCGCTTGAGTATTTTGATTTTCTTGATTATACAAAAGTCAGTGTAATAGCATACTCTTACGGTGTCTGGGCGCTTAATTACGTATATAATCAAAACCTTCTGCCAAAAATCGAGTCAAGCTGTGCTTTATGCGGAACTTTTTGCCCCATAGATAACGAATACGGCGTAAATGAAAAAATATACGATTTAATGGCGCGCTCGCTGAATTCCGATACCATTGAAAAGTTTGAACAAAAAATGGCACTGGGGGCGACATCTCCGCTTAAAATAAAATCCGCAAACAGAAAGATAGAAAATCTTTCCGATGAACTTTTAAATATAAAAGTTGTTTCAAAACGCACCTGGTTTAAGAAAAACTTTGAATTTGATAAAGTGGTGCTTGCAAAAAAAGACAGGATTTTTCCTTATTCTTCCCAGGCAAACTTCTGGGCGGCGCATAAACACAAGGTGGAGCTTGAATGCGGACATTTCCCGTTTTTTGAATTTAGGGATTTTGATGAAATTCTTGAAAGTTAAGTTATGAATCAAGAAAATAAGGCGCAGGATTTTTCAAAGGCTGCAAAAACATACAGGGAAAATGCAATCGTGCAAAGGCAAATGGCAAAAAAACTTGCGTGCCTTGTTTTTGATTTTTGCGGCGGAAATTTTGAAAAAATCCTTGAAATAGGTGCAGGAACAGGCTTTTTAACAGAAAATACGGTAAAAACTTTTGCTTACGGTAAACTTATTTTAAATGATATTACTGACAATTTTACGGGTTTTTCTGATTGTGAATACATAAAAGGCGACGCCTGCCGTGTTGAGTTTCCGGATGATTGCAATCTTATTATCTCAAATGCCTGTTTTCAATGGTTTTTGGACATCGGCGCTTTTTTGGACAAAATTCAAAAAAATCTTGCAAAAGACGGTGTACTTGCTTTTTCAAGTTTTGGGGAGCAAAATTGCAGACAGTTTAGTGAAATTGAGCATACGGGACTTAAATATCCGAACTATAAAAAGATACTGGAAAAGCGCAATTGGGAAATTCTTGCATACGAAGAGGAGATTCAAACTCTTTATTTCTCCTCCCCGCTAAAGGTTCTAAGGCATATAAAATCAACAGGTGCAATGATTTCCGATAATAAAGCATGGAATAAAGGACGCCTTAAAACCTTTGAGGAGTGCTATGCGCGTAAGTTTTGCGACGGCAACGGTTTTGAACTTACTTACAATCCGCTCTATATTGTTGCAAAACCTAGATAATATAGCCTATAAGCATATCGCGGCTTGATTTTGTAGAGTTTATTTTTCTAATTGCGCGTTTTTCTATCTGCCTTATGCATTCTTTTGTGACGCCGTAGATATTTCCTATTTCTTCAAGGGTTTTTCTTGTACTTTCATTCAGTCCGAAGCGCAGTGTTATAACCTCTTTTTCTCTTGATTTTAAACACTCAAGAGCACATTTTATGTCGTGTTTTAATTGTTTGTCAAGAACGTATTTTTCAACATTTTGTTTTTCGTCTTCAATTATTTCACCCAGACTCATTTCCCTTGTGCCGCTTGAATCTTTTTGGGATTCAAAACCCGTTTCAAGCGAGAGCGCTTTTGTGTAAGAATTTAAAAACAGGTCGATTTTTTCTTCGCTGTAGCCCATGACTCTGGCAATTTCGGAGTTTTTGACACTGCAGCCGTATTTTTGTTCGAGCGAGGATTTTACTTTTTTGTATTTAGAGAGCGTTTCCTGAATGTACACGGGGATTTTCATTGAATACGACTGTTCGGAGATGGCCTTAAACATTGCCTGTTTTATCCACCATGTGGCATATGTTGAAAATTTATACCCCAGTTTCCAGTTGAATTTATCAACAGCAGCCATAAGCCCCATATTACCTTCCTGAATGAGGTCGCAAAGACTGAGAGTTGTTGAGTGAATGGATTTTTTTGCAACATTAAAAACAAGTCTTAAATTTGCCTGAATGAGTTCTTTTTTTGCGCTGTCATCACCCTGTGCGGCAAGTCTTGCCAGCTCTTTTTCTTCTGCGGGGCTTAAAATCGGATATTTTGAAATTTTTTTAACATAATCACCGAGATTTTCGTCAAAATTGGCGATTTTTGTAAAGCTGAAGCCGTTTTGTTTTTTTGCGTTGCTAAGCGAATTTTTCATAAAAGACATCTCCTAAAATATTTCTAACCATAATTTTTTCTTGATAAATTCGACGCACAATATTTATTGCACGCCGCGCGGCGCCTTTTTGGCGGGAATTTCAGCGAATAAAAATTAAAAGATACAACAAAAGCGATTTTTTGAGTTTAAAAAGTCAAACCTAAAAACAATGACCGTATGGGAATATATATTAAGTATATCTTTAATATATCACTACAAATAAAAAATAACAAGTCTTTTGTAAACAAATATTACAAAATCCTGAAAAAAAAATCGTATTCTTAACATTACTTAACATAATTTTGTCCGGCACTACACATTAAATGTGCAGCAGCGGGCGTGCTTGCGGGTAATATATTACAAAATGTAACGAAAATAAAAAAGTGCGCAATTTTTTAGAAGCGAAATACTTTATATATATGTAAGCGATAAACAAGATATAACAAAACATAAAAGATATACTTTCTAACCAACACACACTAACCTTCACTTCACACACGAGGAATTACTAAAACAGTATTCCGAGGGGCTTTTGATTTTCAAAAGCCTTTTTCTTTATGTAAAAATATTTTTATGCTATTATCCTTTTGTAGCAAGCAAAGGGATATTATTATGCCAAACTCTTTTCAAGGTAATTTATACGCAAATGCCGGTGACAAATTTTGTATTATCGTTGCAAGGTTTAATGAATTTATAGGCTCAAAACTCCTCTCGGGTGCGATTGACTCTTTTGTGCGCCTCGGTGTGGATGAAAAAAATATTGATGTTATGTGGGTTCCGGGTGCATTTGAAATACCTCTTATTGCAAAAAAAGCCGCGCAGACAAAAAAATACGCCGCAATTGTTACCCTGGGTGCTGTTATTAAGGGTTCAACTTCTCATTATGACTATGTTTGCGCCGAACTTTCAAAAGGCATAGCCTCTGTTTCGCTTTCTGAGGGTGTTCCTGTTATCTTTGGAGTGCTTACTACTGATAATATCGAACAGGCAATCGAGCGTGCGGGAACAAAGGCGGGTAACAAAGGCGCAGATGCCGCAAAATCCGCTATTGAGACGGCAAACCTTATTGCAAATTTAAAATAAAAATAGATCTAAAGATTGATATATCTTTTAAACCTCAAGGTTGATGATACTCTTTTAAAAACGGGCTATTGTTTAACTATAGACAAAAACTTGATTAGGGAGAGTATTTGAGTATTATGACAGGGACATTTTTGTTCGGATTTAAAAGAATATTGGTCGCACTTTTTGCGTTTTTTGCTTTTTGCAGTGCTGCACTTGCACAGGAGAGTTTAATAACTTCGGTTGCTATCTCAAAACCAAAGGAACTTAATGGTGCGTATAAACTCACGATTAACGCAGATAAACCCGTTGAGTATAAAGCGAAAGCCGAAAACCCGGACAGTATTTATTTTGACCTGAAAAACGCACTTGCCGTAGATAACCTTGATACAATTTACGATAACGTATCGGGAATTGATGCGCTTATTGTGCAGCAGCTTGAGAACAGTAAGGTTAGAATTTATGTTAACGGTGTAAATACAAGCTCGACCCAAATTGCTTTTAAAACTTCCCAGCAGACAGGTTCAAACGCCACAAACGAAGTGGTTATAAACAGACCTATAAGAGAATACCGTCCCACAAATGACATAAATGAAATCGCGGGTGAAGATATAGACTGGGATGAAAATTCTTTTAACCCGGGACATCTTGCAAGCTCCTTTTTTGGTATTTTTGACGGCAGATCGGATTTAACATTTGTAATCTGCTTCATCCTGCTTGTTTTATGTGCTGTTGCAACAAAAAAAGTTTTTGCAAGGGTAAAAGTGCAGGAAGAGCCGCTCATAGGCCTTACGTCTGCATATCAAAAGAATGATGAGCCTAAAAATCCGCAGCAGCTCCTGGATTCGGTTTATAAAAATGCACCCGCGCCCAAAAAACCGCTGAGCGCTCCAAAAGCTGTCCAAAGGCCGGATTCGCGCTATGCGGCACATACATATCAAAGAATGCAGCCTCAAATGCGCGCTGCGCAAAAAAATATTCAAAAAAATCTGATAAATCAAAATTATGCACTCGGTGCATATCAAAATGCGCAGAAAAACCCATATATGCAGACAGAGAAAGCTTCCCAACCGGTTGCCTATCAGAAAAGGGCGGTGCAAAATCCTTCGCGCAGATTTGTTTCAAAGCCTGTCCAAAATGAAATTCCTGCTCCTAAAAAGCCCGCGGCTTCCGTAGAAAGCATAAAATTTCTTGAGTCGGTAACCAAAATATACGAACAAAGCGGCAGACAGGATCTTGCGCAGGGTTTAAGGGCCGGTATAAACAAGAGAAAAACCGCAGTATAGCTTTATGTAACGAATAATACTCAACCAACAGCCTCCAAAAGAGGCATTTTTTTAATTAATACTGCCTTTATATGTTGTTTTGACAGTTAGTTTAATATATAATTAATGAAGTTAGCATTACGGTAATCAGGATGGATTTAAAAGTCTACAGTAAAAATGACATATTAAATAAACTTGCCCAGGACGGTTTTTTTGTAGACTACCTGACACTGGACTCTTTTCTTGCCAGATACAGAATAGAGGCTATTTTTGAAGATGAAAACGGAAACGAGTTTTTCGACAAAAGCGCTTATGATGTCCTTGTGGAAAATGTTTTACACAGAAAAAAAGAGCAAAATACTCCCCGGGTGCCCCCTGAGCCTTCCGCGCACAACTCTGAACATTCAACAGGGGTGCAGGAAGAATCTGTACCCGAAACGATAAGCACTCCTGTTTCACACAGCGATTCCATGCTTGAGGGCAAAGTATATGAAGAAACGCCCGTGCCTCCTCCTTCTTTGCAGGAGCAGCAGGAAGTTTTGTCCGCAAAAGATGAGCCGAAAAACACACAGGAGCACTTTGATAAGCCCGATGTAACTTCTTTTTCGGAAAATGCGCAGCCGCCTAAGAGCCCTCTTGAGAACATAAAGTGGCACCGCTGGGATGATGTTTCGACCGAGCTTGCTTCAAATGAGTCTGAAGACAGACAGCTGATAATAGACAACAAGCCCGAGGAAGCGGCGGTTTTTGCACCGGAACAAGCTTCTGATATTCCTTTTATACAGGATTCGGATATACCCTTTGCAGATACACCTGCAGCGGACACTATAGAAACCGTACAATCCCCGGAGCCGCAAGAGCGGATTGATGTACAGCAAGAGCCTCTTATTTCTCCTGAAGGACGCGATAACGCCTTTGAGGGTGCTGAGAATCAAGTATGGAGCGAGGCTAATCCTTCTAATCATGAGGCGGCTGAGGAGTCCAAAAAAGAAATAAGCGAGATTTTATCTTCGAATGATGAAAGCGAGGAAGATTTTGACGATATAGGACTTTTGTCCGATTCCATTCAGGCGCAGGAAAAGTTCCAAAAATATATTGTAAATGAACTTGCAAAAAGAAATATCGATGTCACACCGCCAAAACCTGAGAATGCTTTTAAGTTTGATATATCTCAAAAAACGCTCAACATGATTGCGCGCGCAATAGCAAAGAAAATTGCAAAACAGGTGTCCATGGTTTTATCCTCGGATCAAAAAAATAACGCACTGCTATTACAAACTCAAAAGAAAAACCAGGCACTTGAACAAAAAGTCAATACGCTTGAAGAACAAAACAAGAAGCTCAAACTTTTGCTTGCGGAGTCAAATAAAAATTTAAACTCATATAAGCCTACATTCTTTGGTTTGTACAGATTTGTAAGAAAGAAAACGGGAAAAAGAAGATAAAAATCTATGAATATCATAATAATGCTCATTTTAATAAGTCTTTTGGTGCTTGTTCATGAACTCGGGCACTATCTTGCGGCAAGGGCATTCGGTATTCAGGTTTCACATTTTGGCCTTGGCCTTCCTATAGGGCCTGTTTTATATGAAACAAAATGCGGCGATACAAAAATAACAGTGCACGCTTTTTTGCTTGGCGGTTATGTTTCTTTTCCCGACGATGATGAGGAAAATGAAGACACAAAAGATTTGCCCCTTGATTCGCCTAAGCGTTTCAGAAATAAAAAACCCTGGCAGAAAGCTGTTGTGGTGTCTGCGGGTGTATTTGCAAACGTAGTCTTTGCGCTTATTCTTGTTATGTTTTGCGCAGCTTTTTATCATAAACTGCCAAGCAGCAGGTATGATGTATTTGTAAAAGATTTTGCCCCTGAGGTGCACTCAAATATTAAAGAATCGGGTATAAAACAAAACGATAAAATAATAAGCGTAAACGGTTCTGATATTGATAACTCATACCAGTTTATCTTTTTGGTGCAGAAAAGCAGGTTTTTTGACGGATATGCCGAAAAAAATACTGCGGATAAAAAATTAAAAGAACTTAAAATGCTTAATCCGGGAATTTCCGGGGCCATAAAGATAGGTGAAAAAATAAAACTTCCTGAAATGACACCCGAAAAAGAACTCCGCGTGCAAAGAAACGTTCTTATGGGGATTGAAAAATATACTCCCGAAGGCGTTGAGCTTACACATGAGCAAAAAGAGCTTTCGCATAAACTTTATTTAAAAAAAGAATTTGTTGCCGATAGGGATTATGCATTAAATGATATTGCATATGCCCTTTCAGACAGTTACAAGCCGCTTAGTATTAAGGTGCTCCGTAAAGGCAAAGAGATTGAATTTCACAATCTTAAAACCTCGAAAGACGGACTTCTCGGAGTAAAACTGGAAGTAAGCGAGATTTTTGTGCCGGTAAATACTCCCTTTGAAGTTCTAACCCGCTCTTGGGATTATCTTGTTGATAATACAAAATTAATGCTTCTTGGTCTTTGGCAGCTTGTAAGCGGTAAAATACCGCTTAGCGATATGCACGGTATTGTAGCCATAACAAAAGTAGGCGGCGATATTATTGAAAATTCAGGAATGCTTAAAGGACTTATTATAAGCATTGACCTTGCTATAATCAACCTTCTTCCCATACCTGCGCTTGATGGCGGACATCTTTTGTTCCTCGCGCTTGAAAAAGCTGCGGGGCGCGAGCTGGATGAGAAAATTGTCGAAGGCGTATCAAGAGTTTTCTTTATGCTTTTGATACTGCTTATGATTTATGTGGTTTTTAATGATATTTTTGCTCTGGTTACAAAACAGCTTTAATTTGTACCGCCTCACTTGACGCGTTTTCTCGTGCGTGTTATATTGAAACCGTAAAGTTACAATAAACTTAAAAAGGAGGTGAAAATATGCCTGAGGTAAGAGTCCGCGAAAATGAAAACATTGAAAGCGCTCTTAAAAGATTTAAGAAAAAAATCCAGAAAGCCGGAATTTTATCTGAAATCAAACGCAGAGAAAGGTATGAAAAACCTTCTGTAAAGAGAAAACGCAAATCTGAAGCTGCACGCAAAAGAAGAGTGTAGTTTATAATTAAGAAATACTCAAAGGGGATGTAAATCCCCTTTTTTAAAAAACGGATGAGGTGAAAGATGGCAAAAGACTGCAGTTTTGATGTTGTTTCGGAATTTGATAAGCAAGAGCTTGTAAATGCCGTGGATCAGGTTAAGCGTGAACTTAATTCCAGATTTGACTTAAAGGGTTCAAACTCTGACATTACGCTTGATGCAGATAAAACAATTACCATAACTACAAGCGATGATATGAAACTGAGAAATATTCTGGATATTTTGCAGACAAAAATGATTAAAAGAAACCTGAGCATTAAAATTCTTGACCCGCAGACTCCCGAAGCTGCCCTTGGCGGGAATGTCAGACAGGTTTTTAATCTTAAAAAAGGTCTTTCACAGGAACTTGCCAAGAAAATTACCGCAGCGATAAAAGATTCAAAGCTTAAAGTTCAGGCGTCGATTCAAGGCGAGCAGGTGCGTGTGAGCGGCAAGAGCAAAGACGATCTGCAGGATGTTATTAAGCTTTTAAAAGAAAAAGAGGATAGTTTTAACATACCTTTGCAGTTTGTAAACTATAGATAATATGGAACTGAGTTTAGATAAAGTTGCAATAATATATAACCCCGAGATTGAAGGTGCACAGGCTCTTTCAAAGAGTATACGCTGCTCCTTTGAGTCCTCAAGGATTCACACGCTTGATAATATGCCCGATGACGCTACTTTTGTAATCGTTATAGGCGGGGATGGCACACTGCTTAAATGTGCAAGAAAATACTGTGAATCAGATGTTCCGCTTTTTGGTTTTAATATGGGCAGGCTGGGTTTTCTGGCACAGGCGCTGCCGGATGAAACACAAAGGGTGATAAGCAAAATAAAAGCGGGTGACTTTAGAATAGAAAAAAGAACAATGCTAAAATGTCCGACAACAGGGGCGGTGGCGCTAAACGATATGGTTATAAGGGGTGCCGCGTACTCTCGTACGTCTACTCTTAATCTTTATATAAATAATATTAAACTGTGTTCTTATCTGGCGGACGGTCTTATAATCTCTACCCCTACGGGTTCTACTGCTTATGCCTTATCTGCCGGCGGCCCGATTATCTCGCCAAATCTTGAGTGTTTTGTAGTTGTACCCATATGCCCGCATACTCTTAATGCAAGACCAATTGTAGTGCCGACGGGCGAGCATATAAAAATTACAACGGTGGAAGCACCTAAAGATTTTCAAATGACGGCCGACGGACAGGATGCAAGGATTGTAAAAAATGAAGTCTGTGTGGAAAAACACTCCAAATACTCCAAGCTTTTATTGCTAAACAATGAGGGCGGTCACTTCTACGATATTTTAAGAGAAAAACTCCACTGGGGAATAGCACCTAATAAATAATGATTAAATCTGTATTGATTAAAAACTTTATACTAATCGATGAACTGTTTTTGGAATTTGAAAACGGTTTTAATGTGCTGATAGGCGAAACAGGTGCAGGAAAAAGTATTATTTTAAAGGCAATAGATACTGTTCTGGGTGCAAGAGTGCAGAAAGATGTTATTTTTGACAAGTCAAAACCCGCGCTTATTGAAATTACTTTTGCACATTCCGAAAAAGAAAAAGAGTTTTTACAACAGTACGGGCTGTGTGATGAAACGGTTATTTCAAGAGAAATTACACCTTCTTCACAAAAATGCAGACTGAACGGCGCTCTTGTAAATCTTGATTACATTAAGGAAATAAGAGAGCACCTTGTGGATATTCATTCCCAGAATCAGAGTTATACCTATGTTATGCCAAAGCACCATATTGAACTTCTGGACGCTTATGTTAAAAATGCGGATGAAGAGTTTTCGAAAAATTATCCGGCATATCGCGAGGCGTTTACGGAGTATCAGGATGTTACAAAAAGGCTTGCCTTGCTTCGTGAAAATAATTCCAGAAATTTGCAGGAGATTGATTTTCTTAAATTTCAGTTAAATGAAATAGATTCGGCTCAAATAGGCGAAAACGAAGAAGAGGAACTGGAGCGGGAGCTTGATGTATTATCCAATATTCAAACCATAAAGGAGCTTAGTGCCGGGATTTATTATACTCTGGGTGATGACAACGGCGTTCTTGACGCGCTTTCAAAAATGAACGGTCAACTTTCGCGCGCCTGTGAGTATGACGCTAAACTTGAAGAGGTGCAAAGCTCCTTTATAGAAGCGCATGAAAATCTTAAATTTTGTTCGGATTATCTCAGGGAATATTCACAAAATCTTGAAGGCAACCCGCAGAGATTGGAGGAAATTAACGACAGGCTGTCTTTAATATTGAAGCTTAAAAGAAAATACGGCGATATTTTTGAAGCAAGGGAAAAGTTTGAAAAAGAGCTTTCTCAAATAGAGGGTGATTTCGGCTCTCTTGATGAGCTGGAGAAACGTGAAAAAGAATTGCTTGAAAAAATTAATGACCTTGCACTTAAAATGTCGCAAGCCAGAAAAAAATACTCAATTGAACTTGCGGATTTAATTGCGGGCGAGCTTAGAAAACTTGAACTCTCCAGGGCTGAATTTGAAATACAAATTAAAGAGAAAAAACCCGATACAAAAGGTATTGACGATGTGGAATTTATGATTACCACAAATGTATCTTCCGCGCTTGCTCCGCTTGCAAAAGTTGCATCAGGGGGTGAAATTTCACGTGTAATGCTTGCTATAAAATGTGTTTTTGCAAAAGTTGATTCACTTCCAAGCATAATATTTGATGAAATTGATACAGGTATTTCAGGAAAAGCTTCAAACTCTGTTGCGGAGGCAATTTCTAACCTGGCAAAAGATATTCAGGTTTTTGCAATTACTCACCAGCCTCAAATAGCCGCCCGTGCAAACGCGCATTTTTGCATTACAAAAAGTCAGGATGAAAAAACAAAAGTTAGTGCCGAAAAGCTCCGCAGCCGCGAAAGTGTGCTTGAGGCGCTGGCGTCTATGGCGTCAGGCGAAGTCAACAATGCTTCTGTTTCTTTTGTGCGCGAGCTTTTAAAATCTTAAATAAAGTTTTGTTAAATTCTTGACAAATTTAATTGTATGTTTTTATTATCCTTGATAATATTTACCTGTAACTACATCACCGCGTAAGATAAGGATATTAAGATGAAAATCAGCTCAATTGCAGCATTTCGCCCTGTTAAAAATACTTTTTCCCACTCAAATGTATCAGCCCCTGTTTTTAGCAATGCCGCAGGTGCTGCATCGAAAAATATTTCAAATGATACTTTTGTTAAGTCGGAACCTTCTTTCGGGGAAAAAATTCCGGTTGTTATACACAGACCCGAAGTTATTGAGGCCGGGAAGAAGGGTATTATAGGTAACTTTGCTATATATGCAAGGTCTTTTGCATATGCCTGGGGTGATTGGACGCCGGTGGATATTGCTTTAGATGAGTGTATGGATGAGTATTTTAATCTTTGCTGTGCTGCGGCTTCCACGTATGAATTACAGGACGGTAAGACGCATTATCCCAGCTGTCAGGAATTTCTTGATATAATTGAAGGTATTTGGACTGAAAGTACCGAGCTGGCCGCTAAGGGACGTAATTTTGATGACGATAAAATCAGAAGGCTGCCCGAGGCTGAACGTATGCCTTATTTAGAAAAAGACATGAAAAGAAGAATGGCCGGAGCAATGGATACATATGCGCAAAGAAAATATGATATGCGTGTTACCGACGCTGACGAAGCAAGAGAATTTGCATATAAAGTTTATAATGACAAGAGTACAAGAACAATAAAACCCAAGGTTTCGCAAAGCGTTCAGAGAGAAAGAAGCGAGAGCAGGTATTTTAAAATGTTGAACAAAGAGTTTGATTCCGACAAAATACTTACTTATCTGCAAGAACATAAAAATGTATTCTTTGGCCCTCCGAGCAGTATAAGACAGCGCTTTGATATGTTCGGCATTAAAACGCTCGGCAAGTATAAAATCGATAACATGGAAGAACCAAAACCCGTAAGGGAATGGGACGAGCCTTCAGATACCAGAACAGACTGGGAAAGATGGTACGACGAACACGGACTATAGATTTAATATTTTAATTAAAAATGGCTTCGATGAACTCCTGTTTGTCGAAGTCTTTTAAATCATCAGCCTTTTCACCTATGCCTACAAGTTTTGCAGGGAGGGAGAACTCTTTTGCTATGGCGATTATTATTCCGCCTTTTGCCGAGCCGTCAAGTTTTGTAATTGCAACCGATGTAAGATCCAGCGCTTCCTTAAAAACTTTTGCCTGCGAAAGACCGTTTTGCCCGAGGTTGGCATCCAGCACCAGAATACTCTCGCTAAGCGCTCCGGGTGCGTTTTTTTCTATGACGTTTTTAATCTTTTTTAACTCTTCTATAAGGTTGAATTTGTTCTGCAGCCTGCCTGCGGTGTCAATAATTATGATATCAAAATTTTCTTTTTTTGCTTTTTCTATTGCTTCAAAAACAACCGAAGCGCTGTCGGCTTTGTCCCTGCGTACTATCTCAACGCCTGCTCTTTTTGACCATATGTCAAGCTGCTCTTCTGCCGCTGCGCGGAAAGTATCACCCGCTGCAAGCAGAACTTTCTTACCGGAGTCTTTAAATCTTTTTGCAAGTTTTCCTATAAGGGTTGTTTTGCCTGCGCCGTTAACTCCTGTGACAAAATATATATTCAGGGCGCCTTCTTTGTAGTTTAATTTATTTGACCCTGCACTCTCGAGAATATTTTTAAATTCTTCTTTTAAAAAGTCTTTAAGCTCGCGGGATTTCAGGTTTTTTGATTTTATTTTATTTGTTATTTCAACGCTTAAGTCAACACCCAAATCTGCCTTTATAAGCATGGATTCAATGTCATCAAGCGTGAACTCATCTATTTCATCACTTCCGGAGGCTGCCTCTACAACGTTGTCTATAAGGGTTTTAGAGGTTTTTGAGAGCGCGTTTTTGAGTGCTTCAAAGCCGCTTGAAATTATGTTTTTATCATCTTTTTTAAAGAAATTAAACATATCTTTCAACCACTTTTGCAAGAATACCGTTTATAAAAGACGGCGAATCATCCGTTGAATATTTCTTTGCAAGTTCAAGCGCTTCGTCAATTACAACCTTGTGCGGAGCGTCTTTCATAAATACAAGCTCTATGATGGATATTCTTAAGATGTCTTTGTCTATTTTAAATAATCTGTCAATATCCCAGCCGAAAGCCAGTTCTTTAATGATGTTGTCTACATCCTGTTTTTTCTCTTTAAAAGTAAGTGCAATTTTATTTATGTAATTTTTTACATCTTCTTTTTGAGAAAGTGTGCTGAGCTCGGCCGTCTCAAGCGCGTTTATTGCTTTGTCGCACACGCTTAAAACGGTTTTTATCCTGCCTGCCATATCACTTGTAAGCGGAATTTGCACAGGTATGTTATTTGCATCAATCGGGCGCTTAAGGTTGTCGGGGTGGTTGTTTTCGTAGTCCTCAATAAACTCGCTTATCTCTAAAAGCCCGCTTGTGGCAAGACCGAGTTCTTCTTTTGAAGAACTTATAAGCGTTCTTACCGATTTTAAAACAATTTTTTCAAAGTCGCTTTCCTGATATTTGTCGAGATTTTTTTCAAGTTGTGAAAATAATATAAGTGCCAGCTCTCTTGAAGCTCGTCTTGCCTGCATATTTGTTTCCTTCTTTAGTCTTTTAAGTTAATTATAGTTGAAAAATTTTTTAATTTACAGAATTTTTTTAATATTCTCAAGATAATTTTCTGCGCATTTGTAATATTCAAGTTCATCCGCTGTTTTAAGCGCATTTTTGGACATCTCCTTCATCTGTTCCGTGCTCATTTTGCGAATCGTTTTAATAACTCTTTTTATGTTGTTTGTGTCGGGTTTAATTGTAAAACCGTTTTTTAAATTACAAATCCAGCCGTCCATGCCGCTTTTTTCACTGCACACGGTAATGCAGCCAGAGGCAAGTGCCTCAAGATAACTCAAGCCGAAAGTTTCTTTTACGGAGGGCAGGATAAAAACATGCGAGAGCCTCATTTCTTCAAGAACTTCGCTTCTCGGTCTTTGACCCGCAAATTCTATATTCAGTCCCTTTGCCTCTTTTTTTAATGCTCTTTCTTCTCTGCCGCCTCCAAAGATTTTTAAGGTAATGTCAGGCATATCAAGTTCTTTTATGGCGTCAATTAAAAGGTTTATGTTTTTTCTTTTTATAAACGAGGCGGCGGTGATGATTTTTAAGGTTTTTATGTTGTCAAATTTTTTAAACGCTTCATTTCGGGGTATTATCTCTTCTTTTTTAATTCCCGACGGGGCAAGAAAGGTATTTTTAAGTCCGAGCCTTTCTCTGAGCCATATTGAGCGCGCGCCTGTGATATCGGCATTTTTAAGGGCTGACTTCAGTGCGCCTGAAAAGAAAAACTTGTATTTTTCAAGAACTTCTATATCGCTTGAGTGCACAATTGCAGCGTGCGGTTTTTTGAATTTTTTCTTAATTTTTGCCCCGCAAAGGCTGCCTGAGGGCATATGCGAAATTATGACATCAAAATCTTCGTTTTTTAGAAAATCCAGCCCGAAGTATAACGGCAAAAGAAAGTTTTTATTGTATATTTTAATGCCGTTACGGAAGTAAGTTTTTTCAGGATATATTCTTCTGCCGCGAAGAAGAGTGTTTAAAACTAAATCCGCCCTTAGAACCGTAACTTTATGCCCGAGTTCACAAAAAGACAGCGCAAAGTTTTCAATGGTTTTGGGTATACCCCTGTGGGTGTCATTTAGCGGATATAAATCTGTAACAAGGAGTATGTTCATCTACAAATATTGAAAATTACAAACTTTAGAGAATTTTTCTTTTAATGTATTTAAAAGCGCAATTCTGTTGTTTTTAATTTTTTCATCTTTGTCCATAACAAGAACTTTATCAAAAAACTTATCTATAGGTTCAGCTAGATTTTCAAACGATTTTACATACGCCCTAAGGTCGGCGGAATCGGCATTTTGTGCATTGACGGCGCGGTAGAGCTCTTTTTCTTCATCAAGAACAAAAAGTGCTTCATTTATACAAGTAAAATCCGTGTCTTTTGTAATTCTCAGCACACGTTTTGCCGCCTCTGCAAGCTTTTTAAAGCTTTCCTTTTGCGACTCTTCTTTTACAAATTTAAGCCTGCTTAAATATTCATCAAGATTCTCAAGCGGATTTTTGACCGCACAAGCATTCATAAGTTCCTGTGAATATTCTTTTTCATACATTATGTTCAGCCTGTTGAGCACAAAATCATAAACCTCGTCTGCCGTCTGAGAGTCCAGTTCTATATTGAACTCTTTTGAGAGAGTGTTTAAAGAGCTGTCAAAAAGTGCTTTCAGGTTAAGATTCAGCGAATTGTTAATAACCGTTCTTAAAATACCTATGGCGGCACGTCTTGCGCCCAGAGGGTCATTTGAGCCGGTGGGGCGTTTTTTCTTTAATTTACCCTGTGTGGATATGAAAAGCGCACAGATAGTGTCGATTTTATCTGCAACGGATACAATCTGCCCCTCTATTTGCGAGGGGGTTTCGCTGTTTGCATTCAGCGGAAAATAATGCTCTTTTATCGCAAGTGCAACATTTTCTTTTTCGCCTGACTTGAGTGCATAATTTTCACCTATAAAACCCTGAAGTTCGGTAAACTCAAACACAAGCTGCGTGCTTAAATCCGCCTTTGAGAGCAGAGCGGAGCGGACAATGTCATTGTCTTTGATTTTTAACTGTGCGCAGATTTGTTTTGAAAGTTCAATTATACGTTGTGTTTTGTCAAAAAGAGTCCCCAGGCCTTTTTGAAACGTCATGCCCTTAAGTGCTTCAACTTTATCTGCCAGCGGGGTTTTTGTGTCTTCCTTGTAAAAGAATATGCCGTCTTCAAGCCTTGCGCTTACAACTCTCTGGTTGCCGGCTTTTATGTTGTCCATGGATTCTTTATCCGTGCCGACAAAGTTTGCCATTGTGATAAAGTGGTTGGATAATTTACCGTCTTTTTGCCAGAGCGGGAAATATCTCTGGTGTTTTGACATAACGGTTGTTGTCACAATATCGGGTATTTCAAGATATTTTTTGTCAAAATCACATAAAACGGGCACGGGGTATTCCGTGATATATGTAACTTCTTCAAGCAAATCATCAAGGTTGTCAAAATTTATCACTGTGTTGATTTGAGCGGCGCATTTTTCTGCCGAGTCAACAATAAGTTTTTTTCTCTCTTCGACATTTACTATGACATTTGCTTTTTTTAAGTCATCGGCATATGTTTTTGCGCTTGTAACTTTAACCTGTTTGTTTTTTGAAAATCTGTGGCCTAAAGTTGTATTTGTTGATGTTTTATCGAGAACTTTAACGGGCAGGACTTCTTCATTGTAAAGAGCTAAAATATTTTCGATAGGTCGTGAGAATTTTTGTTCATGATTTCCCCATCGCATAAAATGAGGCCCCTGCATTTTAAAAATTATATTCTCAATATTCTCGCTTAAAATTTCTTTTGTGCTTTTGCCTTTTATTTCAACTTTTGCCCAGATGTAGTTGTCTTTTTCATAAAGGTCTTTTTCATCTGCACCGTTTTTTTTGGCAAAGCCAAGAGCTGCGGGAGTGAATTTTTTATTTTCATCAAGCGCTATAGATAATATAGGGCCCTTTGCCTCTTTTACAATATCTTTTTGTTTGTCGGTAAGTCCAAAGACACTCAGTGCAAGGCGCCTTGGTGTAGCCTGTACATCAAGTTTTGAATATTCTATTCCGTATTCCCCAAAAAGCTTTTCAAACGCGTCTTTCAGTTGTTTTTGCGCGTCGGGAATGAACTTGTAAGGAAGCTCCTGTACCAATATTTCTAATAAAAAATCACTCATGGCTTATATTTTATTACAAAAAGAGTATTAAAAGCAAGGGAGAAAACAACTTTAAGAAATATTAAGTTTTGTTTATGTTATGTATAAATGTTGAAATAATGACAATTATGTGTCATCTTATTAGTGGAAGAGGATAGTGTTTTGATGTCGCAATACAGTGGTACCGCTATACAGATTAACGATAATCAGGCAAATTACGCGAGAAAAATAAGTGCGCGTATGTCGCTTCCTTTAACGCGCAAAAAAGGGCTGATTGATATTTTGGGTATTGTTTGTGCGGTCGAGTATTTTAAAAATCAGGGTTTTAAAGTAAATACAAAAAGAAGCCTTCATGCTATCCCTGAAGTTTTTGAAGAGTTTAAAATAAGTGATATCTATATAAATAATTACCGGATAGATGTAATTTCGCAATTCAGGGATGATACGGTTAAAATTCCGTCATTGCATAAAGAATACGGCTGTATGCCTGATTTTTACGTTGTCGTAAAACTTGGCGACAGGCTTAAGGACGCGAGAGTGACAGGGTACTTTAAGGGTTCGGACGCCGCTTTTTTAGGTGCGGGCGGGGAATACATAACGGTTGATGATATATATTTAAAAAGTTTAAGCACCCTTCTTGCGGAACTTAAAAAACCGGCATGTCCGAAACCCATCCCCGGCAAACATCTTGACTGCGTTGCACTGTTTTTGAGATTTATTGATAAGGAGCTTGCTTCAAGCAATAAGAAACTTCTCATTCAACATCTTGTATGCTGCCCTGCGTGCAGCCGAAAATTATCTGATGTGCTTGAATTTAACAGGACAATAAAAGGCATTAAAAATGTAGGCGATATTATGCGCAAATACGCCTCCTCTTCGCTGCAGGCGGGGGATGACACCATTGTGCTTTCAAGACCAGGCAGAGAGCGGTTTCTTCCGGACAAAACAAATGTTTCGGAAAATATTCCCGATAATACGTATTTAATGCCTGATGAAAAATACAGGAATATAATAGATGGTATTTTTGATAAAGCCGCAAAAATAGAGCCTTCGCGTATGGGGTCAATAATAGGCGGCAGAAAGAAAAAAATTATTCTTACATTTTTTGTTATAGCTGCATTTCTGGCTGTTTCAACATTTATTGCTTATAAAAACTCAAATTCCGATGTATCCTCAATATCTGATGTGGATAGCACCTACTCACAGGACTCTGATGTAGATATGCAAATACAGGCTGATTTTGCTTCCGATCATAATCTGCCGCAGGAAGTGTACGGTGTTGCCAGCGGAAGCGACTACTCGATTGCAAGCCAGACAACAGGCGAGCCGCTTGTTGCGACTATAAATAAAATCTCATGGGAAGTTCCGGAGAATCTTGCAAACAAGGCAAATTACACAAGATTTTTACAGCTTGTCGGTAAAAATGTAAAATTAAACCTGCAAAATGACCTTTTGCTCTCAAGTGATTTTGCTAAAAATAATGTAATTAAGCTGAGTATAAGAATTGCAAGCAACGGGGATGTTATAGGTATGAAAATGCTTCAAAGCTCAGGCTCTGAGCCTATTGATAATATAATCAAAAAAAGCGTGTCTGAAACTCTTTTGTATATGAAGCCTCCTTCACACGGACTTATATCAAGACCTGTGGATGTAACTCTTGTAATTAACCTCTAAAAAGATTGTGTTTCAGCACTTCTTCGCGAAGTCCTTTAAAGTCTTCGACATTATGGTTTTTTACAAAGTCCAGCGCGCATTCGCGGGCTTTTTCAAGTATTTCAATATCGTTAACAATATCGGCAAGACCAAAATCGGGTATGCCGCTTTGCCTTGTGCCGAGAAATTCCCCGGGGCCTCTCAACTCCAAATCCTTTTGCGCCACGATAAAACCGTTGTTTGTTTGTGTCATTATTTTAAGTCTGTTTCTGACCTGTTTTGAAGCGGAAGTGCTTACAAGAATGCAGTACGACTGTTTGTCCGAACGCCCTACGCGCCCCCTCAGCTGGTGAAGCTGCGAAAGTCCGAAGCGCTCGGCATTTTCAATTATCATAACCGTTGCATTGGGAACATCCACACCTACTTCAACAACGGTTGTGGACACCAGAATGTCATATTTTTTGTCTTTAAAGTCAATCATGACCTGTTCTTTTTCTTTTGCGTTGAGTTTTCCGTGCAAAAGACCTATTTTGTATTCCTTAAACTCGCCGTTTTGCAGTTTTTGTGCTTCCTGTGTTGCGTTTTTGGCGCTTATGGTTTCGCTTTCATCAATCAGCGGATAAACGATATAAGCCTGATGACCCGCATTTATCTGCTCTTTTATTAATTTATACGCGTCCTTTCTGCCTGCGGCGCTTACAAGGGTTGTGATAACAGGCAGTCTGCCCTTGCATGGTGAGCGCAAGTGTTCTGGGTATAGGGGTGGCGGTCATGGTAAGCATTTGCGGATACTCGCCCTTGGTAAGGAGTTTGGAGCGCTGTTTTACCCCGAAGCGGTGCTGTTCATCGATTACAACCGCACCCAGATTACTAAATTCAACTCCATCCTGGATAAGTGCGTGTGTGCCAACGGCAATATGTGTCTGCCCGTTTTTAAGCGAGGTCAGCATTTCATTTCTGATTTTTGAACCGTGCTTGCCTAAAAACAGTCCTACACTTAGATTTAGCGGTGTAAGCCATTGTACAAAGTTTTTATAGTGCTGGCTTGCAAGTATTTCTGTCGGTGCCATAATTGCCCCCTGATATCCGTTTTCAATGGCGCACAAAAGCATAATGCAGGCTACAACTGTTTTTCCGCTGCCGACATCTCCCTGTAAAAGCCGCTGCATGGGTTCTTTTGAATTAAGGTCATTTATAATTTCATCTACCGCGTTTTTTTGCGCTCCCGTAAGTTCAAAGGGCAGGTTTTCAATAAATTTCCTTACAAGGCCGTCCTGTTTTATTTTTAATTGTATTGAAGTGTTTTTCCTGTTTGACTCTCTTATGAGCGCCAGATTTAACTGCAGGGTAAAAAGTTCTTCAAAAACTATCCTGTATCTGGCTTCTTCCACTTCCTGCCTGTTTTTTGGCAGGTGAATTTTTCTTACGGCTTCGCTTTTTTCCATAAGAGAATATTTTTCTTTTATGAATTGAGGCATGGGATCATGCATTTTGGGGCAGTATTTATCTATTGCACTTTTGATTGCGCCGCTCAGAGTTTTTGAGTTTAAGTTTTCGGTGAGCGGATAAACGGGAACAATCCTGCCCGAGCTTATGAGTTCATCATCTTCATAACAGAAATCACAGGTCATAACCTGTACTTCGGGTTTGTCTATCGTTATTTGATTTGTGTAAGAATCTCTTTTTACCGTACCGAATACTATAACGCTTGAACCCTGCGGGTATTGGGCTTTGTAGTGTTCGAGCATTCTTCTGTTCTTAAGTTTGTAAAAGAAACTGAGAGTAATTTCGCCCGTTCCGTCAGAGATTAAAAGATTTAAAACGGTAAGTTTTTTGAGTGTCATATAGGCACTGACTTTTTTTACGGTTGCAAAGACCGTTACCTGCTCGCCTATTTGCAAACTGGCAATTTTTACCCTGCCCTGATAATCGACATAGCGCTTCGGGTAGTATTCAAGCAGGTCTTTTACCGTATATATTCCAAGCTTATTAAACAAAAGTGCGGTTTTTGGCCCCACGCCTTTTACAAATTGCACTTCGATTTGGGATATGTCGTCGCTGTAGGGTTTTTTGTTTTCGGGCGTATCTTCTTTCTTTTTTATTCTTGGGTGCGGCTTTATGAGTTTTTTAAAATAAGCAAAAGTATCTATCAAAAGCTCTACACTGTGCGCGCGTGCCGGAGGCGAGTCAATGTGGTACTGTTCAAAGTGGCTGATAAGTTTTTCTACCCTGTGGCGTTCCGTTTTATTTATTTTTTTTAGCACGGTGTATAATGTACTCAAGATAAACTTTGAAAAAGTAGTTTTTCTGCCTGTTGTATCAATGTATTTGTGCTCCATTTCGATTTTGCAGGATGCAATAATCTTTTTGTGCACTTCATCAAAGCTTGTGTACTTATCCATATTAAAAATTATACATTAAGGAGTCGTAAAACCTCATAAATATTAATTTTCTTTGCTTTACCCCTGATTGATACTTCGCGGATTTTAATGACATCCACGTGCTTTTGCACCTGCTCAAAGGTTTCCTGGCTTATTAAAAATTTTGTCCTGTAGACCTTATTGTAGTTCTCAATTCTGGAAGCAGTGTTTACGGTGTCGCCTATAACGGTATATTCAAGACGCTCTTCGGAGCCTATATTGCCGACAAACGCTTCTCCTGTCGAGATTCCTATCCCTATTTCAATTTTTGGCTTGCCTTCTTCAAGCCATTTTTCCTGCAAAAGTTTTACTTTTTTAAGCATACAGTCGGCGCATTTAATGGCATCAAGCGCATGATGGTCGTTTTTAATGGGTTCGCCGAATACCGCAAGTACGGCATCCCCCATAAATTTATTTAATATGCCGTTATGCTTTTCAATAATAGGAACAATGGCGGTAAAATATTCGTTTAAAATTTTTGTAACTTCTTCGGCGCTGAGTCTTTCGCTTATCGAAGTAAAACCCCTTATATCTGCAAAAAGCACTGTAACATTTGCCCTTTTGCCGCCGAGTTTCACTGAGTCGATATTATTTACGACGTTTTTCATAACGTCTTTAGAGAGGTATTTACCCATTGCAGACTGGATTTTTTCTTTTTTCCTGCCTTCAATTAAATATCTGTATGAATATGCGCATCCTATTGCAAAAAGTATAAATACTTCAGGCATTACAAGGTTTACGGCAACTTTGTTTGTAAACATAAAGAATGAAAATATTAAATACATAAACATCAGGCATGCGCAGGAGAGAATGGCTGTCGGAATAGGCAGGGCGCAGACAATTACAAATGCGAGAATAAAAACCAGCGCAACATTTAAAAGATTGTAGATTTCGCTTGTGGATTTATAAAATTCGTTATTTATTATATTGTCAAGGTTTGTTGCCTGAATGTCCACACCAGAAAAAGCGTCCGACACGGGGGTTCTTTTTACATCCTGCAGTGCCTGCGCCTGTGCATTTGCACCCACAAAGACAATTTTGTCTTTAAAAATATCCGCGTCAAGTACGGGTTTTTCACCCCTTTTGATTGCTTCAAGCGAATTAATCACATCCGATGCGGAGATTTTTTGATGAGAATATAAACCGTCGTTTGTCTTGTAAAAATAGATATTTGAATAAGCTATGCCGAATTTATTTGTCACGGGCATTTTAAGAGAGTATGTATTGTTCTTTGCAAGCAGGTATTTATCGGTAAGCACAAAGTGTTTTATGCCCGTATGTTTTGAATACATTAAAAGCCCGAGCGAAGGATAAAGCCTGCCTTTATAGTTAATTACCTGATCTACTTTTCTTATGTAGCCGTCGTTGTCAAGGTTTGTATTGACTGCGCCGAGTGCTTTTATGTTTTTTAAATAATCTTTTTGAAAGGCGCTGAAACTCTTATAAGGGCTTTGATGTTTGTATTTTTCGCTTCTTTTGTCTTCAATTATAATGTCATTTTTTTTAAAAAGTTCATTCTCGTACCATTTTATTATATCTTCGGATACATTCTTTTCAAAAGGCGCATTTGTAAAGCCTACCCCCGCGCTTAAATTATCGTATTTTTTTATATTTTGAAAAAATTCCCTGTCCGCTTCGGGATGTTCCGTGTCAGGTGCGACTATTATAGCGTCATAGCCTATTTGTTTTGCTTTTGTGTGGTTTGTTATGTACTCAAAAATCTGCTCGTAACGCGAGCGCTTCCAGGGCCAGCGTCCCAGTTCATGCAGTGATTTGTCATCTATTACAATAAGCATAATGTCATCAGACGCTTTTGCGTTTTGCGTAGTCATCTTGACAAGAAAGTTGTACGATTTTAACTCAAAAATCGAAACACCTATTATGTAGACAATGAAAAATATAAGTGCCGATGCAAAAGTCAGCAGGAACAAGGATTTTTTCTGTGAAATCATCATTTCCTTATTCTACTTTATATGGTTTAAAAATGAAATACATAATTAATATGGGATTATGAATAAATTTATGGAAATTAAAAAATAGTTTGTTATAATATCAGGTAAAGAGGAGAGAATATGAAAGATTTACTTAAGAAAGCGTCAATTTTTGTTCTTATGTTCGGGCTTTTTTATGCAAGTGCATTTATAAATCCCGTACTGGCGCAGACGCCCCAGTCGCTTTATGACAGAGCCTGGAAACTTATAAACGCCAAATTTGTTGACCAGACAAATAACGAACAGGACTGGTCAAGATGGCGCCATCGTTACGATAATTATATAAAAGATGATGAAGATGCCTATGTTGCAATCGATTCTATGGTTACAAGCCTGAATGATGTCTATACTAAATTTTTAAATCCGAAAGATTTTAAGGAAGAGAATGAGTCTATTCAGGGCGAGCTTCAGGGTATAGGTGTTCAAATCGGTGTCCGCGACGGCAAATTGCTTGTCATAGCACCAATCGAGGATACCCCGGGCGAGCGTGCAGGGCTTAAGGCTGAGGATGAAATCCTTGAAATTAACGGTAAAAGCACAAAAGGCATAACCGTGGATGCTGCCGCGGATCAAATAAGAGGTCCCGAGGGCACACAGGTTACACTGCTTGTAAAAAGAGGCAAAGAGCCTGCGAAGGAATATAAAATTACAAGAGAAAAAATAGAAATTAAGTCTGTATCCACAAAAGCGCCGGAGTTCGTAAAGATTCCCGATAATCTGGGCTATATAAGACTGAGCTCATTTATAAGCAGAAATGCTACGGCTGAATTTGAACAGGCGCTTGTTGAGCACTGTAACAAAGACGGGCTTATTATCGACCTTCGCTCAAACCCCGGCGGACTTTTGACAAATGCCATATATATCGCCGATATGCTGCTTGATTCAAAGGTAATTGTTTCAACGGTAGACAGGGACGGGTATAAAGACACCACAAGGGCAACACAAAGGCTTATTACCGATCAGCCCATAGTTGTTATTATAAACGGCGGCTCGGCTTCGGCAAGCGAAATCTTAAGCGGTGCGCTCAAAGATAACGAAAGAGCGATAATTGTAGGCAAGAAGTCTTTCGGCAAGGGTCTTGTGCAGGAAATAAACAGGCTCCCGGGCGGCTCTGCCATGCATATCACTATCCAGAAATATTTAACTCCGAGCGGTACGGACATAAACAAAAAAGGCATAGAGCCAGATTATGAGGTGGATTTAACCGAAGAGGATGTTAAAAAAGAGCGCGACCCGCAGCTAAGTAAGGCGATAGAAGTTTTAAACAATGCTGCGGTGGCTGATAAAAGCGCAAAAG
>ERZ1643251.865-NODE-865-length-38273-cov-6.522790_pt1 | contig 38273 bp, 33 predicted proteins | sample MGYA00579261_ERZ1643251 | MGnify/ENA primary metagenome ERZ1643251 (study PRJEB29033, sample SAMEA4952267) | chicken gut metagenome | biome: Broiler Chicken; feature: Gastrointestinal Tract; material: Caecum | place: Ireland | collected 2018 | study: Broiler... | reverse complement strand
TCCTGGTGGCCCAGCGGGAGATCAATGTCCCCCAGCCAGGGGAGAAGGATCTCTATGAAGTGGGAACCATATCCATGATCCGGCAGATTCTGCGGATCAGTGAAACCTCTGTCCGGGTGATGATGGAGGGGCGCAGCCGGGCCAAGCTGCGCCGCCTGTGGCAGACGGAACCCTACCTCCAGGGCAATGTGGAGCCTATGAAGGAGCTGCGCAGCCGGATTTCCGACTTTCAGCTGGAGGCTCTGCTGCGCCAGACCTATACCAATTTCAGCGAATATGCCGCCCTGGCTACCCGGATGAGCGAAGACATTACCGCAGCGGTGATGGATGACCGGGATCCCGGCCACTTGGCAGATTTTATTGCCCAGAATATTGTGCTTCGCCACCAGGACCGTCAGATGATCCTGGAGGAGGAGCGGCCCATCCTGCGTTTGCGGAAAGTCAATGAGCTGCTGGCCCGGGAGACAGAGGTCCTGGGGTATGAGCAGGAGCTGGAGGGTAAGATTCGTCAGCAGATGGGCGAGGTCCAAAAGGATCATATTATCCGCGAACAGATCCGCTTGCTCCAGCGAGAACTGGGGGAAGACGACGACAGCGAGCTGAACGATTATCGCCAGAAGATCCAGGAGCGGAAGCTGGGAGAGGAAATCGAGAAGAAGCTTCTGAAAGAGGTTGATCGCCTGGCCAAGCAGCCCTTCGGCAGCGCTGAGGCAGCGGTGATCCGCAACTACCTGGATGTGTGCCTGGAGATGCCCTGGGGTGTGGAAACCAAGGAGCGGGCCAGTGTTGCTGCCGCTCGGAAGCTTTTGGACAGGGATCACTTCGGCCTGGAGAAGGTGAAGGAGCGGATCCTGGAGTTTATTGCTGTGCGCCAGCTGAATCCCGATGCCAAGGGGCAGATCATCTGTCTGGTAGGCCCTCCGGGCGTGGGCAAGACCTCCATTGCCATTTCTGTGGCTACCGCTCTGAACCGGAAGCTGGCCAGGCTGAGTCTGGGCGGCGTTCGGGATGAGGCAGATATCCGCGGCCACCGTAAGACGTATGTGGGCGCTATGCCTGGCCGGATTGTGGCCGCCATCAGCCAGAGCGGCAGTATGAATCCTCTTCTGCTGTTGGATGAAATCGATAAAATGGGCAACGACTACCGGGGCGATCCTGCCTCCGCTATGCTGGAGGTACTGGACAGCGAGCAGAACTATGCCTTCCGGGATCATTTCCTGGAGATCCCCCTGGATCTCAGCAAGGTGCTGTTCATTACCACTGCCAACACGACCGCCACCATCCCACGGCCGCTGCTGGACCGGATGGAGGTCATCGAGCTCACCAGCTATACCGATGAGGAGAAGCTTCAGATTGCCCGCCAGTACCTGCTGCCCAAGCAGATGAAGGAGCATGGCATTGCCAAGACAGCTCTGCGGGTCAGCGACGATGCTATCCGGGCCACCATTTCCGGCTATACGAAGGAGTCAGGTGTCCGCACTTTGGAAAGAACCCTCGGTAAGCTGTGCCGCAAGGCAGCAATGCGCCTTGTATCAAAGGCTGTAAAGCGGGTTAGTATTACAGAGGATAACCTGGAAGAATTCCTGGGAGTCCGGCGCTTCCTGCCGCCGGTGCTGGATAAGGACCCGGTAGGCGTAGTCAATGGCTTGGCTTGGACCGAGGTTGGCGGCGAGCTGCTGGAGGTGGAGGTTAACGTGATGGAAGGCTCCGGCAAGCTGGAGCTCACCGGCAACCTGGGCGATGTGATGAAGGAGTCCGCCCACGCTGCCATCAGCTGCATCCGCAGTCGGGCAGCTCAGCTGGGCATTGATCCGGAGTTTTACAAAACCAAGGACATCCATATCCACTTCCCTGAGGGAGCAGTGCCTAAGGATGGCCCGTCCGCCGGCGTAGCAATTACCACTGCTGTGGTGTCGGCTCTTACCGGCGTGCGGGTTCGCAGTGATGTGGCCATGACTGGTGAGGTGACCCTCCGTGGCCGTGTATTGGCGATTGGCGGCCTGAAGGAGAAAACCATGGCCGCTAAGCGCAACGGTATTCGCACCGTGATTATCCCTCGGGATAACCAGCGGGACCTGGAGGAGATCGATCCTGTGGTACGAGAGGCACTGCGGTTTGTTCCTGCGGAGACAGTGGATACTGTGTTGGCCGAAGCCCTGCTTCGTACAGAGATCATGGACAATCGGGAGGAGACAAAGTCGGAAACCGAGGGTATTGTGACAGCATTTGTCCCGCCAGAGCCTGCTGTAAAGGATTCTTCCTTGCGGCAATAACAGAAGTGTGCCGGGGTTCCGGCAGTTGGAATCAGGAGGAGATGACCTATGGCCATCCCATTTAATCAAGCGGAATTTGTACTTTCCGCCGCGTCAACCTCGGCTTTCCTGCGGGATGGCCGTAAGCAACTGGCTTTCGCGGGCCGTTCCAATGTGGGAAAAAGTTCGGTGATCAACTGCCTTACCGGGCGGAAGAACCTGGCCCATGTGGGTGCCACTCCAGGAAAGACGGCCCAGATCAATTACTTTTCCCTGGGGGAAGAGGCGTATCTGGTAGATCTCCCGGGCTACGGCTACGCCAAGGTATCCAAGGCGGAGCGGGACCGCTGGGGTCGTCTGATGGAAGCTTACTTTGCCTCCGGACTTATCAGCTGGGGGGTCATGATCGTGGATGCCCGTCACAAGCCTACTGCGGATGACGTGACCATGGCTAACTGGTTTTTTACTACCGGTTGCCCGGTAATTGTGGTAGCTAACAAGCTGGATAAGCTGAAAAAGTCGGAGATTGAGCCCAATTTGGCCCGAATCCGGGAAACCCTGGGCCTCCGGCCGGAGGACCAGTTGGTGCCTTTTTCTGCGGAGAAGGGGACTGGCCGGGAGGAGCTCCGCGCCCTGCTGGATCAGGCTGTTGCGGGAGAAAATACCCCGACATAAACAACAGGCAAAAAGATAAAAGGAGCCCCGCCATGTGGCGGGGCTCCTTTTATGCTGTGGGAGAGACGGAAAGAAGATTAGCCGACTGTACTAAAGCAGTAAGTGACTGTGCCGCTGACATCATCATAGCTGTTCCAGAGGCCGGTAATGGAAAACACCATCTGGCCCGCAGTTTCCGGAACAGTGAAATGGAAGGCCCCGTCCAGGAACTGGGTGTCAAGCTGGGTACTGTTTTCGTAATCGGTTTCATCGGCGCTCCAATAGACCACGCTTACGCTATCGGGCGTCTTGGAAAATTCAAGGGCCACTTCCGCTCCGGCAGTGAGAGCCGTAATGGTGAGATCCTCCTGGGCATCCAGGGGGTGGGCGGTGTCGGCCGCCATACTGCTGCCGTTGCCCCAGCGGTCTGTGACCGTCCAGCTGTAACTGTAAGCGGGGATAGAATAGGGGATATCTTCAGATGTCAGGGTAAGGGTAGGAATGGATTCCTTGATATCCTGGTCGGACACGCCGCAGCCCGCCAGCAGAAGGACAAGAGAGGCCAGAAGAACGGATAGAAATTTTTTCATACGCATGCTCCTTTAAGAGATTACAGTCAATCAGACGCATTAGAAAGGAAAAAGTTCCTTCGAAACAAAAACGGAAATAAAAACCGCTTTTACAGTATACTGATACTGCGGCGTTGGCGCAAGAGTAAATCGGCACAAATCCGCCTATGTCATAAAAAATTTGCATTTACCTACTTTTCAAAACAGGTAAAATATATTAGAATAATGGACAGTACATTGCCCCAGAACATCGAACGGAGGGAGCCCTATGGAGGAACCAAAATATAAGCGGGTCCTGCTGAAAATCAGCGGGGAGGCTTTGGCTGGAGATAAACATTTTGGCCTGGATTTTGAGGTCATCGGGAAAGTATGCGACGTGATTAAGGAAGCGGTGGCCATGGGCGTCCAGGTGGGCGTGGTGGTCGGCGGCGGCAACTTCTGGCGCGGCGTCAAGGACGGCGGCGGCAGAATGGAGCGTACCCGTGCCGATCATATGGGTATGATGGCCACTGTGATGAACGCCCTGGCGCTGGCCGATGTGCTGGAGCAGAAGGATGTGCCTGTCCGTGTGCAGACCGCAGTGGAGATGCGGGCCATGGCGGAACCTTATATCCGTTCCCGGGCGATCCGGCATTTGGAGAAGGGCCGGGTGGTCATTTTTGGCTGCGGCACCGGGAATCCCTTCTTTTCCACGGATACTGCAGCGGTACTGAGAGCGGCGGAAATTAACGCGGATGTGATCCTTCTTGCCAAGAATGTGGACGGTGTGTACAGCGCTGATCCCAATAAGGATCCTAACGCGGTTAAATATGACAGCATCACTTATGATGACGTATTGGCTCAGCATCTGGCGGTCATGGATTCTACCGCTACCAGCCTTTCCATGGATAACCATATCCCGGTCCTGCTTTTTGCTTTGAAGGATCCCTACAATATCATCCGGGTACTGCGGGGCGAACAGGTCGGAACGATTGTGAAGGAGGACTGACATATGAATAAGAGCGATTACAAGATTTACGAGGATAAGATGAAGAAGTCCATTGACTCTGTGACAGCGGATTTTGCCGCTGTCCGGGCTGGCCGGGCCAACGCCGCTGTGTTGGATCGGATCATGGTGGACTACTATGGTACTCCTACGCCCATTCATCAGATTGCCTCCATTTCTTCCCCCGATCCCCGGACTTTGGCCATCCAGCCCTGGGATGCTGCGGCGGTGAAGCTTATCAGCAAGGCCATTCAGGAGTCTGATCTGGGCATCAATCCCCAGAACGACGGCCGGGTGATCCGCCTTGCCTTCCCTCAGCTGACGGAGGAGCGTCGTAAGGAACTGGTCAAGCAGATCGCCAAGTATGCTGAAAACGGTAAGGTAGCGATCCGCAATATTCGTCGTGACGCCGTGGATGCCTTCAAGGCCCAGAAGAAGAACGGCGAGATTACCGAGGATGATCTGAAGATTGCGGAGAAGGATATCCAGAAGATGACCGATGATATGTGCAAGGAGCTGGATGTTCTGCTGGAAAAGAAGGAGAAGGAGCTGCTGGCGGTCTGAGCCGGCGGCATTGGAAAACTATGAGGCTTGCTTTTTGGAAAAAGCATGACGATGCGGCGGGGCAGGTGGATTTTAGCCGTCTGCCCCGCCACATCGCTATTATCCTGGACGGCAACGGCCGCTGGGCCAAGCGCCGGGGACTGCCCCGTACCGCAGGGCATAAGGTGGGAGCGGAGACATTCCGCACCATTGCTACCTACTGCCGGGATATCGGTATTGAATACCTGACGGTCTACGCCTTTTCCACGGAGAATTGGAAGAGGCCGGAGGAGGAAGTGGCCACCATTATGGGCCTTCTCAAGCGGTATTTGCTGGAGGCCATTGATACCATGGAGCGGGACAATGTCCGGCTGTGCTTCATGGGTGATATGTCTGTTTTGAATGAGGAGCTGCGGGGGCTGGTGGACCAGTGCAACCGCATTTCCGCCCGCCTGGACGGCTGCCAGTGCAACATCTGCATCAATTATGGAGGCCGGACAGAAATTGTCCATGGGGCCCGTGAGTTTGCAAGAGACTGTCTGGCAGGAAATGTAAAGCCAGAGGACTTGACAGAAGAAAGGTTTGAAAGTTACCTGTATTCCGCAGGAATTCCCAGCCCGGAACTGCTGATCCGCCCCGGCGGCGAGCAGCGGCTGAGTAATTTCCTGCTGTGGCAGTGTGCCTATGCAGAGTTTTATTATACGGACGTTCTTTGGCCGGACTTCTCCAAGGCGGAGCTGCACCGGGCCATTGCGGCCTATCAGCACCGGGACCGCCGGTTTGGCGGTGTGGGGCGCTGAATAACATCTCCAGGGGGAGGACTTTCCTATGCGATCAAGAGTGCTGGTGTCTGTGGTGGGCGTGCCACTGATTCTGCTGATAATACTGTGGGCGCCGATCCAGGTAATGGTGATTGCCCTGGCCCTTTTGTCGGCCATCGCCGCCTTTGAGCTGATGCGGTGTGTGGGTGTGGTCAAATCCCTGAGGGAGAGCTGTGTCCTCAGCAATGTGGCCATTCTGGGGGCACTGTGTACAGTGTTTTTGCTTTACAAATATGAGGATTACTATGCGTCACTTGTGGTCTTTTATACGCTTCTGATATTCTCTTATGCAGTGTACCGGGCGGGAGCGGTCAAGTTCCAGCAGATTATGGCGGCGTTGTTTGCCATGTTTGCAGTGCCATATGCGTTTGCAGCGTTTCTGCGCCTTCATGAGATGGGCCTCCACCGGGCCTATCTGCTGTTGCCGCTGCTGTTCAGCTTTTGCAGTGATACCTTCGCTTTTTTTGTGGGAAGAACGATGGGCAAACATAAGCTGGCGCCAAAGGTAAGCCCTCATAAGACGGTGGAGGGGGCAGTGGGCGGCCTTATCGGCAATGCCGTAGGTGCGGTTGTATTTGCCCTTATTATGAATCTGGGATTCAACGAAGGACTGGACTACCCGGGAATTGTGGTGCTGGGTATTTTCTGCAGCGTAGTTGCCCAGTTGGGAGATCTAAGCTTTTCCCTGATCAAGCGAGAATTTGGTATTAAAGACTACGGCCATATTTTTCTGGAACATGGCGGCGTGCTGGACCGCTTTGACAGCGTGATCTTTGTGGCGCCGGTTTTATCGGCGATGATGCCGCTGCTGCTGTAACCCTGGTGCCGTTATCGGCTGGGGTGAGTAAAAATGACAATTGCCTGTTTCCCACAGCCAGGAGGAAGTTATGAAAAATACCATTACCCTGTTAGGTTCTACCGGCTCCATTGGACGGCAGACCCTGGATGTATGCCGCCAGTTGGAGATTCCGGTGGCGGCCCTTGCCGCACACCATAGTGTGGACCTGCTGGAAAAGCAGATACGGGAGTTTCATCCGACGCTGGCGGTGCTGTATGATATTGATGCAGCCATGGAGCTTGCCCGGCGGGTATCTGATCTGCCGGTTCGGGTGGCTTACGGCATGGAAGGCCTGATTGAGGCGGCATCCCTGTCGGAAAGCGGTACGGTAGTGGCTGCTATGGTGGGGATGGTGGGACTCCAGCCTACCTTGGCAGCTATCCGACAGGGGAAGCGAATTGCCCTTGCCAATAAGGAGACCCTGGTGTGTGCCGGGGAACTGGTGATGGCGGAGGCCCGTCGTTCCGGTGCGGAAATTGTGCCGGTAGATAGTGAGCACTCCGCGATTTTTCAGTGCCTCCAGGGCTGCAGGGACCGGGGAGAGGTACGGCGCCTGATCCTTACCTGTTCTGGAGGTCCCTTCTACGGTTTAAGCCGGGAGGAGGTCTATGGTAAAACCAGGGAGGAGGCTCTGCGCCACCCCAACTGGGCCATGGGTGCAAAAATAACCATCGACTGCGCTACTCTGATGAACAAGGGCTTGGAGTTTATTGAGGCCATGCGCCTTTTCCATGTGCCGCCGGAGCAGGTGTCGGTGGTGATCCACCGGCAGAGTATTATCCACTCCATGGTGGAGTTCCGGGATGGGGCTGTTCTGGCTCAGATGGGAACGCCGGATATGCGCCTGCCCATCCGTTATGCTTTGACCTACCCGGCCCGAGCCCAGTCCCCGGCTGAGCCGCTGGACCTGCTGACTTGTCCGCCGCTGACCTTTGCGCCGCCGGACACGGAGGCATTTCCCAGCCTGAAGCTGGCAATGGATTGTGCCAGGACGGGAGGCACATCCTGTGCCATTTTGAACGGCGCCAATGAAGCGGCGGTGGGACTGTTCCTGGAAGGAAAGATTGCCTTTGGGAAGATTCCTGAATTGGTGGCTTTGGCTCTCGACAGGATTCCCGTGCAATTAAATCCCGGTCTGGAGGATATACTGGAAGCAGACCGGGCGGCCCGCCAGATTGTGTGTGACAGTCGGACAGCCGGCTGACCGGAGGAGTCCAACGAAGAAAGGTAACCCAAACCATGTATATTGTCATTGCGATTCTTCTTTTTGGTATTCTGATTGCTGCCCATGAGTGGGGCCATTTCATTGCCGCCCGGCTTTGCGGCGTTACGGTCCATGAATTTTCCATCGGCATGGGACCTGCTTTGTGGAAGCATGTTGGAAAGAAAGGGACTCAGTTTTCCATTCGGGCTTTGCCCATTGGCGGCTATTGTGCCATGGAAGGAGAGGAGGAGGAATCCGACGATCCCCGCAGCCTGAATAACCAGGGGTTCTGGAAGAAAGTATTTGTCTTTGCCGCCGGCGCGCTGATGAACTTTGTGGTAGGTGTGATCATCATTTTCCTGCTGTTCATTGACGCGGGGGCCTTCTATACGCCGGAAATTACCGGCTTCGCACCGGAGTTTAGCCTTCAGGGCGAGGATGGACTCATGGAAGGAGATATCCTTTACAGCATTGATGGAGAAAGGATTTATCTCTATAACGATGTGAGTATGTTCCTCTCACGGGGAGATGGGGACGGCTATGACCTGGTTGTGCTCCGTGACGGAGAAAAAGTGACGCTTAAGGACTTCCCCCTCACTCTCCAGGAATATACCTCCAATGATGGAGAGACGAAGTATACCGGCTATGGTCTGTATTTTGGTGCTACTGTGGAGGCCACCTTCGGCGTCAAGCTGAAAATGACGTGGCTGAATGCAGTAGACTTTGTCCGCATCGTCCGGTACAGCATTCAGGAGCTCCTGACTGGCGGTGCCGGGGTTCAGGACCTCAGCGGACCGGTGGGCATTGTCGGAGCGATCAGCGAAGTGGGACAGCAGAGTCCCTCGGTAATGGTTGCGCTGGAAAACATTGCTTACTTTGGAGCCATGCTGGCGGTGAACCTGGCGGTGGTGAACCTGCTGCCCATCCCTGCTTTGGATGGCGGCCGGATCTTTTTCCTGATTATTTCCACGATCTCCTTCCGGGTGTTCCGCAAGAAGATTCCCATGAAATACGAGGCGGGCATCAACTTTGCCGGTTTCGCGCTGCTGATGCTGCTGATTCTGGTGGTTACGTTTAATGATGTTGCCCGGTTGTTCAGCTGAGGAGGGTAGGATATGAGCAAACAGATTCTGGTGGGGGGCGTGCCGGTGGGCGGCGGTGCTCCGGTGTCCATCCAGTCTATGTGTTCTACAAAAACCGATGATGTGGATGCCACAGTGGAGCAAATCCTCCGGCTGGAGGAAGCGGGATGTGAGATTATCCGGGTGGCGGTGCCGGATATGGCGGCGGCCAAAGCCGTGGGAGCCATCCGCAGCCGCATCCATATTCCGCTGGTGACCGATATTCACTTTGATTATAAGCTGGCTCTGGAGTGTGCGGTTCAGGGAGCGGATAAAATCCGTATCAATCCCGGTAATATTGGCGGAGAGGATCGGGTAAAAGCAGTGGCTGATGCCTGCCGGGCAGGCAAGATCCCTATCCGGATTGGCGTTAATGGTGGATCTCTGGAGCCGGAGCTGCGGAAAAAGTACGGTGGCGTGACGGCAGAGGCTCTGGTGGAGAGCGCTATGGGCCATGTAGCGCTGCTGAACAAGTTTGATTTTGACGACATCTGCATTTCTGTGAAATGTTCGTCAGTACCTCTGACCATGGCGGCTTATCGGCTGCTGAGCCAGCGGTGTGAATATCCCTTGCACCTGGGCGTTACTGAGGCAGGAACCCCCTCCATGGGGATCATTAAATCCGCCATGGGTATTGGCGGCCTGCTCTGCTTGGGGATCGGGGACACCCTGCGGGTGACCCTGACAGCAGATCCGGTGGAGGAGATCTATGCCGCAAAGAAGATCCTGCGGGCGGCAGGACTTCGTCAGGATGGCCCCAACCTCATTGCCTGTCCCACCTGTGGCCGCACCAATATTGACCTCATTCCCATGGCGGAAGAGGTGGAGCGGCGGCTCATGGGCTGTACCAAGCCTATTACCGTGGCAGTTATGGGCTGTGCGGTAAACGGCCCTGGTGAGGCTGCCTCCGCTGACGTAGGCATTGCCGGAGGAAAAGGGGAGGGGCTGTTGTTCCGTAAGGGGAAGATCCTGCGGAAGGTGCCCCAGGAGCAGTTGGTGGACGCCCTGATGGAGGAGATTGCCCGGATTTGATTTACCGGTTGTTAGAGGAATTTACCACGGATGCGAGGATGCTATGGCCCAGAAGATACCTTTTTTTGAGTTGTTTCATACGCTGAATTTACCCTGGGAGCTGCGGGTAGCTCTAGACGGAGCCTATCTTACAGAGGTAGCAATCGAGCGGGAAGCCAGGGAGCTGTCCATGAATCTCACCACCCAACGGGAATTGGGAGAGGGTCAGGGAGCCCTGGAGGCGGCAGTGATTGAGGCGTATGATTTGAAAGCGGTACATATCCAACTGAAGGTTTCCGCACCTGTTCAGGAGACGGACGGCAAAAAGAACAGTGAGGAAATTATCATGGGCGGCGCCATCAAAGGCGCCGTCCAGCCTATGACAGGCCTTAATCCCAAGATGGGCAATGTCATTGTGGCAGGCCGGGTGTTTTTTGCCGATATGTATGAGACGCGGCGGCCTGGAGTATTCTGCCTTACTTTTGATATGACAGATTTTCAGACCTCCGTCCGGGTGACCAAGTATATGCAAAAGGAGGAGAAGGAGGCCCTGAAGAAGGACATAAAGCCCGGTATGTGGCTGAAAGTCCAGGGGTACATCAAGCTCAATCGGGATGGCAGCGATATTGTGCTGGATCCCCGTAACATTACCACCTACCCTCATGAAATGCGCAAGGATACGGCAGAGGTCAAGCGGGTGGAGCTCCATATGCATACCTCCTTTTCCAATATGGACGCCCTCTCTCCTCTGAGCCCCAAGGCTGGGCCGGAGGGAAACATTATTAAGCGGGCAGAGGCCTGGGGACACCCTGCCATTGCGGTTACTGACCATGGTGTGGTCCAGGGCTTCCCTGACGCGTGGCACTCCGCCGGGGAGATCAAGATCATCTACGGTATGGAGGGCTACTATGTCAATAATCTGGACGACCGGGTAGCCATACACGGAGAGAAAGACGCTGCTTTTACGGATGAGTATGTAGCGTTTGATATTGAGACGACAGGATTACATGTAAAGCAAGATGCCATTACAGAGATTGGCGCAGTAGTAATTCGGTATGGAAAAATCGGAGAGCGGTTTCAGACCTTTGTGGATCCGGAACGGCATCTGACGCCGGAGATTATTGCCCTTACCGGTATTACTGACGCCATGCTCCAGGGGGCTCCCAAGCCGGCGGAAGCGCTGAAAGCGTTTTTGGATTTCGTGGGAGATCGCCCCCTGGTAGCCCACAACGCGGAATTTGATATTGGCTTTATTCGGGAGGGCTGCCGGGCAGCGGGCCTTTCCTTTGTGCCAACGTATGTGGACACCCTGATTCTGGCCCAGAACCTGCTGCCGGAGCTGGGAAAGTATAAGCTGGACGTGGTGGCGGAGTATCTGCAGCTGCCGGCTTTCCAGCATCACCGGGCCAGTGACGATGCTGCCACCTGCGGGCTGTTTCTGCCCCATTTCTTCCAGAAGCTGGAGGAGATGGGGGTACATTGCCTCCAGGAGGTCAATGCTGCCATGCCGGCCCTTCGCTCCCAGGGACATGCCAACCGGCGTCCCCGGCATATCATCCTTCTGGCGAAGAACAAGGTGGGACTGAAGAACCTCTATCAGATGATTTCCGCATCCAACCTGAAGTATTTCAAACGGGTGCCGCTGATTCCCAAAAGCGAGCTTATTGCTCACCGGGAGGGAATTATTGTAGGTTCTGCCTGCGAGGCGGGGGAATTGTTCCAAGCGGTGGCGGAGTATAAGGACTGGGGAGAGCTCAAGCGCATTGCTTCTTTCTACGACTATTTGGAAATCCAGCCTATTTGCAACAATGCCTTCATGCTCAGAGACGGCAAAGCCAAGGATGAAGAGGAACTGCGGGAATTTAACCGTACCATTGTCCGCCTGGGGGAGGAGTTGGGTAAGCCTGTGTGTGCTACCGGCGACGTCCATTTCCTGGACCCGGAGGACGAAATTTATCGGCATATCCTCCTGGATACCAAGAAGTTTGCCGACTGTGACGCACCGCTGCCGATCTACTTCAAGACCACCGATGAAATGCTGAAGGAATTCAGCTACCTGGGGGAGGAGAAGGCCTTCGAGGTGGTGGTGGCCAATACCCGGGCCATTGCCGAGCAGGTGGAGACCTTTGACCTTCTGCCCAAGGGCAAGCTGTTTCCGCCCCGGCTGGAGAACTCTGAGGAGGACCTTAACCGCCTGGTGTGGGACAAGGTCCATGAGCTCTACGGAGATGATCCGCCTCAGCTGATCGTAGACCGGCTGAATGTGGAGCTGGGCGGTATTCTGGGTAAATACGACGTGGTGTACATGTCCGCCCAGAAGCTGGTGCAGCGCTCCCTGGAGAACGGCTATCTGGTAGGCTCCCGAGGCAGCGTGGGTTCCTCTCTGGTAGCCTATATGTCCGGTATCACTGAGGTCAACGCCCTGCCCCCTCACTACCGCTGCCCCAAGTGTAAGCACAATGAATTCATTACCGACGGTTCCTACGGTTGTGGGGCGGATATGCCGGATAAGAACTGTCCGGTGTGCGGCTCGAAATATGTCAAGGACGGCTTTGATATCCCCTTCGAGACCTTCCTGGGCTTTGGTGGCGGCAAAGTACCGGATATTGACCTGAACTTCTCCGGTGAATACCAAGCCAAGGCTCATCGCCACGCCATTGAGATGTTTGGAGAGACCCAAGTGTTCCGGGCGGGGACCATCGGTACTGTGGCGGAAAAGACTGCCTACGGCTATGTGAAGAAGTATTTGGAGGCCCGGGGGCTGAATCCCGGCCATGCGGAGGAGAACCGCCTGGCTCTGGGCTGCGTGGGCGTCAAGCGGACCACTGGTCAGCACCCCGGCGGCCTGGTGGTGGTTCCAGATGATCTGGATGTAGAAGATTTTTGCCCGGTGCAGCATCCGGCAGATGCGGCGGAGAGCGACATCATTACCACCCATTTCGAATATCACTGCATGGAGGACAACCTCCTAAAGCTGGATATGCTGGGTCACGATGACCCCTCCATGGTTCGTATGATGGAGGACCTTACTGGTGTCAATGCCCGGCAGATTCCTCTGGATGATCCGGATACCATGAGCCTTTTTACCAGCAGCAAGGTGCTGGGGTTTGAAAATGACGAGATCCTGGGCCCCACCGGGGCAGTAGCCATCCCGGAGTTCAACACCAAATTCACCCGACAGATGCTGATTGATACCCAGCCCAAGGACTTTAATACCCTGGTGCGGCTTTCCGGTTTCTCCCACGGTACCGACGTGTGGCTGGGCAATGCCCGGGATTTGATCGTTAACGGAACTGCCTCCGTTACGGAGACGGTGGGCTGCCGTGACGACATTATGCTGTACCTTATCTCCATGGGCCTGGAGCCCAAGATGTCCTTCAAGATCATGGAGGCCGTCCGTAAGGGCAAGGTAAAGAAGGGCGGCTTTGAGCCTGGCTGGAAAGAGGCCATGGAGGAGCATGATGTGCCTGAGTGGTATATCCAGTCTCTGGCCAAGATTGGCTATCTCTTCCCCAAGGCCCACGCAGTGGCCTACGTCATGATGGCCTTTCGTATTGCATGGTTCAAAGCCCATAAGCCCCTGGCTTTCTATGCTACTTTCTTCTCTATCCGGGCCAAGGCCTTTGACGCGGAGTATTGCTGCGCGGGGCTGGAGGCGGTGAAGCGGAAGATTTTGGAGATCTGGAACAACAAGGACGCTTCAGCGGTAGAGCAGGATCTGGCGGTAACCCTGGAGGTCTGCTATGAGTTTTATCTCCGCGGCTTTCGGTTTGCTCCTATCAGCATCTATGAGTCTGATGCGACTCGATTCCGGATCAAGGGGGACGACGCCCTGATCCCGCCCTTTACGGCGGTGCGGGGACTGGGAGAGACAGCGGCTCTGGATACGGTAGAGAAGCGGAAGGGAAAGGAATTTATCTCTGTTGAGGAGTTTTCCCTTTGCTGCAATAAGCTCTCCAAGACCCATATTGACCAGTTGCGGGGCCTGGGTGCCTTTGCAGGGATGGCAGATACCAGCCAGATTACTTTGTTCTGACAGTATGGAACGGCGGGACGTCCATAGACGTCCCGCTGTTTCGCACCCAGCAGAAAGCATAGGCTTCTCTATACTCCGTGGTATAAAAAAGTAAGCTGTTCCGAAGGAACAGCTTGCTTTTATGTTTCTCTGATGGTAAATCAGTTGCCTACGCCCAGCTCGATCCACAGATCGTTGTAAAGAGTGAGGGTGTCAGCAGGCAGATTCTCATAGACCTCGCAGCGGCTAAGAACATCCTGGGGAGCGGCCATGACATTGTACAGCTCCTGATCCAGAGCCTCGCCATAGGTCTCCTCATAGTAGGCGGGATACTGCTCCAGCGCCTCGGCGTTGGGGGAAGCATACCAGATATAATCCATGTTGGCAAGGCTGGCCTCAGTACCGCAGATGAAGTTGATCCACTCCTCAGCCTCTTCCTTGTGCTCGGCGTCCTTGAGCACGCACATGGCGTCCACGAACCAGTTGGAGCCTTCCTCAGGAACCACATATACCAGATCGGGGTTGCTCTCCAGCATGGTCAGGTAGTCACCGGCGTAGTAGGCAGCGATGGCGGCGTTGCCCTGCTCCATCTTCTGGAACACCTCGTCCATGACCCATCCCTGGTAAACACCGTCAGCCTTAGCCTTGGCCAGCTTCTCATAGGCTTCCCGGATCTGGGCTTCATCAGTGGTGTTGACAGAGTAGCCCAGGCTCAGAAGAGCGATACCGAGAGCGTCCCGGGAGTTGTTGATCATAAGGACGTTGTCGGCATAGGCAGTGTCGAACATGGCGTTCCAGCTGGTGATGGGTTCGTCCACCATAGTGCTGTTGTAAATGATACCAAGGGTACCCCAGGTATAGGGAACCGTGTACTTGTTGTCGGGATCAAAGCTCAGGTTTTTGTAGGCATCGTCAATCTTGGCATAGTTGGGAATATTGTCGTAATTGAGTTCAGCCAGCATACCTTCGTCAATAAGACGGGCAATCATATAGTCAGAGGGGACGATGACATCGTAGTTAGCGCCGCCGTTTTTCAGCTGGGAATAGAGGATCTCGTTGCTGTCCGCAGTCTGATAGTTGACGGTGATGCCGGTTTCCTCCTCGAATTGGGTGATAAGATCGGTGTCGATATATTCGCCCCAGCTGCACACGTTGACAACACGACCCGAACCGCCGGAGCAGCCGGTGAGGAGCAGTCCGCAGGCCATCACAGCGGCCAGCGCCAAGGCAAGTGTCTTTTTCAATTGATCATTCCTCCAATAAACAATACAAATTTATTTTCACGGCAGGAGCCGTAAAAACCATTATTTTTTCCCGGTCTGGCGGGTTAGTGCGGCCCGTTCCTGATGGGATTCCCGGATGTTGACGATTACCAGCAGCACCAGTACCGTGATGAAAAGCAGAGTGGAAATAGCATTGATCTTGGGGCTGATGCGCTTTTTGGTCATGCTGTAAATCTGCATAGCCAAGGTAGAGGTAGCAGAGCCGGCAGTAAAGTAGGAGATGACGAAGTCATCCACACTCATGGTAAAGGCGATGAGGGCTCCGGAGACGATGCCGGGTTTGATCTCCGGCAAAATCACCTTCCAGAAGGCCTGCATCCAGGTGCAGCCCAAATCCTGTGCCGCATCCACCAGGTTTCGGTCCATCTGCCGCAGCTTGGGGCCGACGGAAAGAATCACATAGGGGATGTTGAAGGAGATATGAGCCAGCAGCAGCGTACCAAAGCCCAGGTTCAGACGTGTAGGCAGGGTAATAAGCCCCTGGATACTGTTGATCCAACCTGCAAAATCTCCCCAGAGATTGAAGAAAGCCACGAAGAACAGGCACAGAGACACACCGGTGACAATATCCGCATTCATCATGGGGATGCTGTTGATCGTCATCAAGGGCTCACGCACCCGCCGGCGCATACTGTAAAAGCCGATGGAAGCGAAGGTACCGGCAATGGTGGAGATGATGGTAGCAAGAAGGGACACCAAAAGGGTGGTGTATACGCTCTGCATGATCAGACGATCCCGGAACAGTTCCCCATACCATTTGAGGGAGAAGCCCTTCCATACCACGCTGCTCTCGCCGGCGTTGAAGGAAAAGACGATGAGCAGGAAAATGGGGGCATAGAGGAACAGGAACACCAGTGCCATGAAAAAGCGATTGGAGGCTGCGTGACGTCTTTTCATCATAGCATCACCGCCTGTTCTTCACCTTCACCGAAGTGGTTCATGACCCACATGCACACCACAACAATGACCATCATTACCATGGCGATGGCGGCTCCCAGGTGGGGGTTGTAAGCTCCGCCGGTAAATTGCAGTTCAATGAGGTCGCCCAGGAGCATCTGGTTGCCGCCGCCCAGCAAGCGGGAGATGGCAAACGTAGACACTGAAGGGACAAATACCATGGTAATACCGGAAAGAACGCCAGGAAGGCTCAGTGGGAAAATTACCTTCCGGAACACACACAGATTGTTGGCCCCCAGGTCATGGGCGGCTTCCACCAGGGAGTGATCCAGCTTGACGATGACCGAGTAAATGGGCAAAATCATGAAGGGCAGGTAGTTATACACCATGCCCAGTACCACCGCACCGGAGGTACCCATCATCTGGAAGTAGGTGATAGGCTGGTAGGCGGAGGGATCTGCCGCAAAGTGGATGGCAATGCTGTTATAGAGATCAATAAGGCCGATGCTGCGGAAAATCTGATTGAGCAGGCCGTTATTCTCCAGAATAGACATCCAGGAATAGGTCCGCAGCAGGAAGTTGATCCACATGGGCAGCATGATAAGCACCATGGCCACCCGCTGGAAGCGGGGACCTTCCTTGGCGATCATATAGGAGATGGGATAACCGATGAGAAGGCACACCGCCGTAGCGATCAGGGCCAGTTTGAAGGACCGGGTAAAGACCACGGTGTAGCTGCCCATACTGGTAAAATTATCCAGTGTAAAAGCACCCAGGGAACCATCGGTAGCACCGGTGGTAAAGGCGTAGACCACCATAATAATAATGGGGATTACCACCAGAAATGCCATCCAAACGATGTAGGGGACAGCAAAGAGGGAGCGCTTATTCTTCATGGCCGTCCTCCCGAGGGCCGTCCTCCTCCTCCTCGTCCAGCATGGTGACATCGTCCATCTCCTCGTATTCCTCGGAGTAGGAGCTGTAATCGCCGAACATGCCGGAATACTGGCTCTTATGCATGATGTGGATATCATCGGGGTTGAGGATAATGCCGATAGTCTCGCCCACAGGATGGTAGTCCGTGGTCTGGATCAGCCACTTAAAGCCCTTGAAGTCCACAATGGTATCGTAATGGACGCCCTTGAAGGTGACGGAGGTGACGGTACCCCGCAGCTGGCCCTTCTCCATGGGGACGATGTCGATATCCTCGGGACGGATAACCACATCCACCGGTTCCATGGGAGCAAAGCCCTTATCCAGGCACTTGAACTTGCGGTTGAAGAACTCCACCACATAGTCCTCATGCATGATGCCGTCGAGAATGTTACTCTCGCCGATGAAGTCCGCCACGAAGGCGTTCTTGGGCTCGTTGTAGATGTCCTCCGGGGTGCCGATCTGCTGGATCTTACCCTGGTCCATGACCACGATGGTATCGCTCATGGCCAGCGCCTCTTCCTGATCATGGGTGACATAAATGAAGGTGATACCCATCTGCTGCTGGATGCGCTTAAGCTCGCTCTGCATATCCTTGCGCAGACGCAGATCCAGGGCACCCAGGGGCTCGTCCAGAAGAAGGACCTTAGGCCGGTTCACCAGGGCCCGGGCAATGGCAACCCGCTGCTGCTGGCCGCCGGAGAGCTCAGTGATGCGGCGGTTCTCAAAGCCCTTGAGGCTCACTACCTCCAGCATTTCCAGCACCCGCTGACGGATCTCATCCTGAGGGATGCGGACCTTGACCTTTTTCTTCTTCCCGTTTACCTCTTTTTCCTCAGTTCTGCCGATCCGCAGACCAAAGGCTACGTTCTCAAAGACGTTGAGGTGGGGGAAAAGGGCATAGCGTTGGAAAACGGTATTCACCTGCCGCAAATGGGGGGGAATATCATTCATCCTCACCCCGTCGAACAGCACTTCACCAGAAGTGGGCGTGATAAAGCCACCAATGATGCGCAAGGTAGTTGTCTTGCCGCAGCCACTGGGTCCGAGCAGTGTGAGGAATTCACTGTCATTAAAATATAGGTTCATGTTATCGAGAACAAGCTCGCCGTCAAACGCCATGCTGCAATTCACAAGGCGAATTAACTCTTTGGACATTTATCCTCCCCCATTCCCTTTTTAAGTGCATAATTTATGTAATCCGGTGTGTGAGCCAACCGGCTCAGGACGCAGAAAATTGCCTGTCCTTCCTGAGTACTTTTCCCCCGGAAAAACAGGCAAGCATACTATATCCGTTTTATGTCGAAATGTCAATGCGATTATGGAAAAATCCAGAAGAAATTTCGGTATATTTTTTGTTTGAATTGAAGAAACAGGGGAGAAGCAGGCAAAAAACGGAGAGGGCAGCTTTCCCAATATAAATGACGGAGCAAAGGGCGGAGCCTCGTCCCGCCGTCAGCCAGAGACAGCAGGGGAGGAGGGGGGCAGTGGGGAGGGGGTATGCGCTTGTTCCAACGGGGGAGAACTGCCCGGCCGAGCTTCCGTTCCGGCCAGAAAGTAGCTTTCATCCTGAAACTCGGTCATGGTATCCCAGTAACGCTGAGGCATATGAGTCCGGCGGAGCTTGGGGTTGTGGCGCTCCTTAATTTCTATGGTATCGTAAAACCGTTTCCAAAGCCGCCGGTACTGAGCCTCAGCGGCGGAGGGAGCAGCCATTTTAAATTCCTCCAGAGGAAGGATCGCCCACTTTCCCGGCTCATGGAGCAGAGCCTCGTGGTGGGTACGGTCGTAAAGAAGAAAGGTTTCATTGTACATACGGCTGCAGAAATGATGACGCAGCAGAGGCAGCACACGGTTTTTCGGCCGGATCTCACCAGCCAGCATTCCCTCAAATTCCGAAAACCGAACAAAGCCTTTGAGAAGATGAACCTCGCCGTCCAGATGCCGTACCGCCTTGAGCAAGGGCAGCAGGGCGTCATCGCTGAGCTGACGGAGCAAAGGCTTTCCCACACGGTATAACGCCCGAATAAACCGATACAGGAGCAGCTCCTTGTTTGCCGCGCAGGTGAGAAAGCCCTTGACTACCAATTCTTTAGCCCAAGGATCGATTTTCTCCAGGCTTACCAGGATCCTCTGGGCGTGGCGCAGATCCGTCCCAATCCAGCGGACAGGAAAAAGGGACTGGGCCAGATGAGATTCGTCCTGAAATTCCCAGGGGATTTCCTTATTTACATAGCTGTCAAAGACACAGCAGAGGAAACCCTCAAAGCTGCCGTCGTACCGATAAATGACTTCCATGGTGTTGTACCTCCCAGACAGGATGGGGCCGCTCCTTGGCATAAGGGCAGTCTCCCGATTCAGAGAAAATCTTCTGGCCGGATAGGGCGGCCCAGGCCCAAAGCCTGCCGCCAGGGTGGTGCGGTTTCTATATCTCCCCAGTATTCCACCAGGCGATATATTTTATTTTCCCTCCAGTGGAAAAAGGATACTGCCCGGAAGGCTCCTGCCTCCGGTGACCATACCCGGGCTATGGAGAAGCGGCCCGACGGATCCACCTGCTCCACCATGGCTTTCCATTGTCCGGGATATTCCAGGTTGGCCAGAACAAATTCCGGGACTGAGAAAGACTCATCGGTGTTGGGCCACAGGATGGCGGCATCCTCTGTAAAATGAACCGATATGGCCGCATCCTGGGCGGCAACATCCTGCCACAACGCCAGGATCGTCTCAACTTTCGTCATGACAGCTTATCCCTCCCTGGAAAATAAAACGGATCAGTTCCTCTGAATCATCAAAATCATCATAATCGCCTACAACGCCCTGGCGGTGATAGACTACTCCAGATTTTTCATTTTGCTCCAGGCAGTCCAGCAGTGTCTCCAGGCCATACCGCCGGATGAAAAGAGTAAATCCATAGGGTTTGATTTTGGAGAGAAGGCCCCGGCGGCAGTTTTCGCTGCACTACCAACAGCCATTCAGATGCCGTTCCTGGCAGCACCGCCGGTTTTCACACGCAGCCTTGTCCCGGCACCCATCGTTCCGACACCCGGGACAGATTTCGTTTTCTGAGCAGAGACAGCAGGCCAACCCGCAGGCGGCGATCCCCAGCTCCCGTTTCATCCTTTCCCCTCCTTAAAAGCGAAACGGAGTTTCGCTGAAAAGTTCTTTTTGGCTCTTTTTCTTTCAAGAAAAAGAGTGTTCCTGTCGTTTCTGCCGTCTCCAGTGCTTCGTTCTATATCATGGAGCAAACAGGCTCAGCTGCTCCCCCTCGTTTGCCGGTAAAGCTGCCCGCTCCAGGGCGGCCAGGTTCCGCAGAATGCTGTCCGGCCGGCGACACACACCATCCAGTATTCTCCCTTTGCAGGTAATGAAATATTGGGCGCGCTTCATGACCACTCCCAGCTTCCGCAGATCCTCATGCTCCAGCTTCCGGGCCCGGCGGGCATACAGGATCCGCCGGGTGGATACGGTGCCGATCCCCGGCACCCGCAGCAGTTCCTCACGGCTGGCGGTGTTGATCTCCACCGGAAAAAAGGCGGGATGCTTCAGGGCCCAGCTGCACTTGGGGTCCACCAGAGGATTGAAATTGGGGTCATCCTCATCCAGCAGTTCCTCTGCCCGAAATCCGTAAAACCGCAGCAGCCAGTCCGCCTGGTAAAGTCGATGCTCCCGCAGGAGGGGCGGCTTAGTGTCCAGGGAGGGCAGAAGGGTATTTTCCACCACCGGGACATAGGCGGAGTAAAATACCCGCTTGAGGCGATATTTGTCGTAAAGGGCCTGGGTGAGAGAGAGAATGTGGCGGTCACTGTCCGGAGTAGCGCCGATGATCATCTGGGTGCTTTGCCCAGCGGGGGCAAAGCGGGGGGTGTGACGGTATTTTACCAGCTCCTCCTTGTTTTCGCGCAGTGTGCTGGTGATGAGCCCCATAGGCCGGAAGATGGCTTTCCTGGTTTTGTTGGGGGCTAGGGTTTGCAGTCCCTGCTCCGAGGGTAATTCAATGTTGACGCTGAGCCGGTCCGCCAGAAGCCCCAGACGCTGTACCAGATCCGGGTCTGTACCGGGGATCGTCTTGGCGTGAATGTAGCCGTTGAACCGGTAGTGATGGCGCAGCAGTTCCAGGCAGCGGATCATCCGCTCTGTGGTGTAGTCCGGGCTGACCATCACACCGGAGGAGAGGAACAGTCCCTCGATATAATTGCGGCGATAGAACTGTATCGTGAGGTCCGCCAGCTCTTCTGGAGTAAATGCGGCCCGACGGGTGTCGTTGGAGCAGCGGTTGACGCAATATTTGCAGTCGTAGACGCAGCAATTGGTCATCAGCACCTTCAGTAGCGTTACGCACCGGCCGTCGGCGGAGAAGGTGTGACAGCATCCAGCCACGGAGGAGGACGTATTGCCGATATAGCCTGCCCGGCTGCCCCGACTGGCGCCGGAGGAGGTACAAGCGGCGTCGTACTTGGCGGCGTCGGTGAGGATTGTCAGTTTCTCCATTACATCCATGGTGGTTCCCTCTTCAAAATAAAACATATGTTCTAAAACAATATAGACCACAGGAGAGCAAAAGTCAATAGGTGATCTGCGGGGGAGTGCCACCAAATCCTGGAACAAGCAGGCGGGCTGTGCGGCTGTGCCGGATCTGACAAGGAAGGGCTGCCAATATATCACTTTGCCGCCATGGCGCGGCGGAGAAGGCAGGGGGCGGAAAACCAAAGGCCCCCAGTGCGAATGCACTGGAGGCCTTGAGCAATGCCATTTATTTGTGGAGGAAAAGGATTCCCAGGGTGCCGGGACCGCAGTGACTGGAAACGGTGCAGCCTGCCCGGGTGACCAGAATTTCCTGGAAAGACGCACAGTCCTCCACCGCCCGGCGAGCGGTTTCCAGGGCGCTGTCCGCTACGCCGGAATGGGTGATGAAGATGCGGGACAGATCCAGATTTTCCGGGTGAGCCAGCCGGTCCCGGATGTACTGGTCAACGCATTTTTCAAAGGAACCCCGATATTTCTTTCCTACCTGCATTTTCCCATTTACCACTTCGATGCAGGGGCGCAGGTGCAGGAGGTTGGCGCCCAGAGCCACCACGCTGGAGCAGCGGCCGCCCTTTTTCATATAATCCAGCCGACTGAGGATGAAACTGGCGTCCACCTTGGCGGTGAAATTGTTAAGCTCGGCCACAATATCCTTGACATCCATGCCGGATTCCGCTAGCTCAGCAGCCCGCAGCACCACGTGGCCGTGGCCGGTAGAAAGGTTGCGGGAATCCACTACATATACATTGTCAAATTCCTGAGATGCCAGAACGGCGTTCTGATAACAGGAGGAAAACTCCGCGCTGATATTGATATGGATGACCGCGTCATATTCCTGGCTGAGAGGGGTGAAACAGTCGCTGTAATCGGTAAAATTAAGAGCCGATGTGGTGCAGATATCACCGCCGGCATCTACATGGGCATAGATATCGTCGGGGGTGATTTCCACGCCGTCCCGCAGGAGCTTATCACCCATGGAAATGCACAAGGGGAGCAGTTGGATATTATGCTGCTGCAGCTGCTCTGCAGACAGGTCGCAGGTGCTGTCAGATGTAATCTTAATATTCATATTCTTCATCCTTTCATTTACGGCTGGTGGTTGCATCGGGAGTATGGTCAGATTCTCCAAGCTGATGGGAGATTTTCAGCAGAGAATCGAAAAAGCGGGAGGCTTCTTCTTCAGGCAGTATGCCCAGTGTTTGCGCTTGAAATTGACGGACGCCATTCCACACATCGTCCATCACGGGAGAAGCCTGATCGGTGAGCGCCAAACGCTGAAACCGACGGTCAGAGAGATCCATCTCCGCTGTCAGCAGACCACGGGTAACCAGCTTGAGCACATTTCCGGAGACAGAAGCTTTGGACATGCCGCAGTGCAGAGCTACATCTCTGGCGGTGTCCAGGTGGGGAGCGCAGGAGAGAAACAAAAGGATGCGGACTTCCGATGGGGAGATTTGCCAGTTGGCGGCTGTTTCGTCCAGCAGCCGGTTCAGAAGCCGTGATATCTGGCTTACAAACTGCAGCAGCTCCAGGGCGCCGCTATCCACATATTTCACCTCCAAACAGTTAAATATAGAACAGTTCAAAAATGAACTAGTAGTATCTATACCATATGCAGCGCCGATTGTCAAGGGGGAGAGATGGTGGGGATGCGGATTTGTGGTACATTCAGTTTGCACAATCACAGAAAAATGCAGATAAGCCGCCGTTTCCATAAGAAAACGGCGGCTTATGTAATAGACAACAGCCCTTACAGCAAATAGGACAGAGGCACCAGGATCAGCAGTCCTGCCGCGTTGACGGCGGTGAAAACTGCCAGATAGCGACCAGGCCGGGCTTCCGGCTGGGCGGCGTAGAGCTTAAAAGAGATGAGGCTGGCCAAAGAAGCGATCAGCGTTCCCATGCCGCCAAGGTTCGTTCCCACCAGCAGCCCCTGCCAATCCTCTGTAAATCCTGCCAGGAGTACGGCGGCGGGGACGTTGCTGATGACCTGACTGGCCAGGATGGAGGAAAGGACAGCGCTGCGCTCCAAAAGGCCGCTGAGGAAATCACGTACCTGGCTGATGGCGCCGATGTTTCCGGCAAAAACGAAAAAGCAGACAAAGGTCAGCAGCAGGCAATAATCCACCTTGCGGAGGATGGAACGGTCGGCGGCAAAGATCAGAGCGGCCACAATGACGGTAAGGACGCCGTAATGGAGCACCCGGAATACCGACAGCAGGCACAGAAGAAACAGAAGGGTGTAGAGCGCCAGATGCTTTTTGCTGGAAATGGTACAGGGCTGGGAAAAATCCACCTGAATGACCCCTTTTGGGAAGAAGAGACAGGCGGCCAGCAGTCCCACCAGGCTCAGAAGAGCCAGAGGAAGCATCACACCGAAGAAGCTGCCGGCGGAAAGCTCATAGGACGCATAGAGAAACAGATTCTGAGGATTGCCCACAGGCGTGGCCATACTGCCCAGGTTGGCAGCCACAGTCTGGAGGACCACCACAGGTATCAGATATTCCTGACGGCCGATGATCTGCAGTACCAAAATAGCAAAGGGAACGAAGGTGATCAGGGAAACGTCGTTGGTTACCAGCATAGAGGTGAAGAAGGGCAGCAGCACCAAAAGGGTCATAACAAAACGGGGGCTGTGCCGTCCGGACAGGAGCCGCTGGGCCAACAGGGAGAAAAGCTGACAGGACTGAAGTCCTGCCACCACCGCCATCAGGCAGAACAGCAGGCACAATACCCGCAGATCCACATAGGAAAGATAGGCGGCGCTGGGGGGAACCGCCACCATGGAAAGCAGGGCCGCAGCGGCGGCGGCGCAGAGTACCGGTTCCCGTCGTAGGAAGGAGAGAAGCATGGAAGAATGCCTCCAATCAGGTAATTTACAATCCCGTCCATGATAGCACGATCCTACTAAAAGTCAAGAGAAAGGTTCATGGGAAACAGATAAAATGTTAAATAATACATAGGTTTCCGCCAAAAGACTTTGCATAGGCTTCACAGTTCCCTAACTTTACTTCTGCCGTGAAATGGGGTATACTACCACCGTATACGAAGGAATGAAATTATGGAAAGGATGACCCCTTTATGAGAAAAACAAAAATTGTGTGTACCATCGGCCCGGCCTGTGACAATGAGGCAACCTTGGAGAAGATGTGCCTGGCGGGGATGAATGTGGCCCGCCTGAACTTTTCCCATGGAACCCATCAGGAGCAGCAGGCGAAAATGGATCTGGTGAAAAAGGTTCGGGAGAAGCTGGGGCTTCCCATCGCCATTATGCTGGACACCAAGGGGCCCGAGTACCGGATCCGCACGTTTGCGGAGGGCAGTATTGTGCTCAAGGAAGGGGATCCCTTTACGTTTACCACCGAACAGATCGTAGGCGACCAGCAGCGGGTGGCGGTGAGCTATACCGGTCTGATGGGGGATCTGGCGGTAGGGGACAGGATCCTCCTCAATAACGGGCTGATGGTGTTTGAAGTGGAGGAGCTGACGGAGACGGAGGCCCACTGCCGGGTACTGGTGGGGGGAGAGCTGTCCAATAATAAGAGCATGAGCTTCCCCAATAAGGTTATGAGCCAGGTGTACCTCAGCGAGCAGGACAAGGCGGATCTGCTGCTGGGAGTGGAGAATGGGGTGGACTATATTGCCTGCTCCTTTGTGTCCTGCCGCCAGGACATTTTGGATGTCAAGGACTTTCTTGCCCAGCATACCAGCGAGCCCATCGGCATTATCGCGAAGATTGAGAACCAGGCGGGCATCGACAACCTGGAGGAGATCTGCAAGGTCTGTGACGGGATCATGGTGGCCCGAGGTGATCTGGGGGTGGAGGTGCCCTTTGAGAAGCTGCCTGCTATCCAGAAAAAGCTCATCAACACCTGCCGCCGGATGGGCAAGCGCAGCATTACTGCTACGGAGATGCTGGAATCTATGATTTACAACGCCCGTCCCACCCGGGCAGAGATCTCCGATGTGGCCAATGCTGTATACGACGGCACCAGCGCCGTGATGCTCTCCGGGGAGACCGCCGCAGGCAAGTATCCGGTGGAGGCGGTGGAGACCATGGCCCGGATCGTGGAGAATACGGAGCAGGACATCAATTACGACCGCCGTTTCTGGAAGACGGAATTTCCTATCCGCAATACAGTGGACGCCATTTCCCATGCCACCTGTGCCATGGCCATCGATATTCAGGCCAAAGCGATTGTGGCCTGTTCCCTGTCTGGCATGACAGTGCGGATGGTGTCACGGTTCCGGCCGCCTGTAACTATCCTGGGCCTCACCACTAACGAACGCACCTGGCGGATGCTGGCCCTCAGCTGGGGCGTTATTCCCCTGATGTGTGAGGAGGTTCCCTCCAGCGATGTGCTCTTTTATACCGCAAAGAAGGTTGCCAAGGAACATCTGGGCCTTCAGGCGGGGGATGAGATTATTATTACCGCCGGGCTTACCAACGGCCAGTCCGGTACGACAAACCTTTTAAAGGTGGAGACGATCTGACTGACAGTTCACAGGAAAATAAGAAGGATCCGGCGATTTCGCCGGATCCTTCTTTCATATTATGAGTATGTCATTTTGCAGTGGTCCGGCAGCTTTATTGGGAAGAGAGCAGATTACCGGAAAAGGACGGGGAATCCACCTCAGATGCGGCAGGCCAGCCGGTAAGCTGCTTCCTCCGCTTCTGTACCTGTTTCGGAGGCAATATCATAGATTTCGGCAGCGGCCTTCAGGGACAGGGCTTCCTGGAAAAGCTGCCTCCCTGGATTCCCGGTAGCCAGCACCACAAGGTCTGCGGTAAGCTGGTCGATGTATATGCCGTCGCTGCTCTCCCCGGCCAGAGGGGCGGGAATATTTTTGGGCAGCATGGGCTGATGGGTGTTATAGGGGTCGGGGATACCGGCGGAAACATTGCGCTCAATATAGACCACTCCGTCGGCAAAACCGGTAACCCTGGCGCAGTTGACCAGATCGACTCCTGCTTGCTCCAGCTGCCGGATCAGCTGGTTGCGCTTGTCAGCACGAACGCCCTCCATAAAATTGGGCAGCATTTCCACCACATGGACTTTCCTGCCCGGCTCACCGGCCAGACGACAGGCAGCCTCACAGCCTGTGGCTCCGCCGCCCACCACCACAATCTGCCGGACATCCTCCGGCAGTTCCCGGGAGGTCAGCAGCTCTGCAGCCTGAAGGTGGCGGATGTGTTCCATACCGGGAAGCGGCAGCGGACCCTCCTGGCGTGCGGTAAATATCAGAACATCGTAGTTGCGGGCTTTAAGTTGGGCAGCATCAGTGGCAGTGCCGTATACCACGGTGATGCCGGGCGTATCCTCTGCCTCCTGCCACAGGGACCGAAGAGAGTTGCCAGGGGATGTTTCCAGAGAAGAAACATCTTTTGCCGGGGTGCCGGAATCCAGAATCTCCACGGTGTGGCCTTGCCGGGCAGCAATAAGAGCAAAGAGGATCCCTACGCGGCTCCTTCCCACAACGGCAATGCGTTTGGAGTGACCGCCTGGTTGAGGGCTTTCCTGGCAGGGGAGAGAGGCGTCTGGCAGCGGACAAGGCCGGATGTTTTTCTCAGGACAGTGGATCAGACTGTGGTTTTTCAATGAAATCCCCTTCCTTTCTGCTGCGCTGCGTTGGCGTAGGACGCTGCGGCACAGGCTGTGCCCTGTGGACTTGGTATGGTTAATATTAACATATCATAACGGGTTAAGCAACATAAGATATAACACAATTGCCAATATTTTCTTGCAATAGAGCAGGGTGGGTGGTAAAATAAACATGTGATTTTTGCGCTGCCGCAGACGGGGCGGCCCTGCCCTGAAAGACGGGCGGCACAGGGAGGAGGGAGCAAGACCAATTGGAGCGCCAGACAAAAATACTTGCCGTAGCCGGCAAGGGCGGCGTAGGCAAGACGTCTCTTTCCGCGGCTTTTGTGCGGCTGCTCAGCCAGGCATATCCGGACAAACGGATCCTGGCCATTGACGCAGACCCTGCGGTGGGCCTTGCCACGACCCTGGGGGTGGAAGTGCGGGAAACCCTGGACGATATCCGTAAGAGCATTGTGGCCAGCGTGGAGGACGGCGCACCTCGACAGGCTATTGAGCTGTTGGGCGAGGCAAGATTCCGAATCCTGGACACTATGGTGGAGGAGCAGGGGTTCGCGTTCCTGGCCATAGGGCGGCCGGAGTCCGCCGGCTGCTACTGCACAGTCAATACCTACCTGAAGGAAGTCATCACCCTCCTGGCTGGAGATTTTGACTATGTGGTCATCGATGGCGAGGCCGGTGTGGAGCAGATCAACCGCCGCGTCATGGAGAAGGTGACCCATCTGGTGCTGGTGACAGACCCCAGCCGCCGGGGCGTCCAAGTGGCGGCCACCATCCGCCGTGTGGCGGAGGAACTGGTGATGTACCAGCGCTGCGGCGTGGTGGTCAACCGGCTGGAGGATCCGGAGACGGCGGGGTATGTGGACCTGGGAGAGATGGAGCTGCTTGCCTGTATTCCCTCTGACCGCGAGCAGGCGGGCAACGATATCCGGGGAAAGAGCGTGTTTGACCTGCCGCCGAAGGCGGCTATCCTGCGGGGGGCGGAGGAATGCCTGGAAAAGCTGGGTATCCTGCCCGCCGGTGCAGAGAAAGGGAAAGAGGTGTGATATTTGAAAGACCTGAAGCATCTGATCTACTTTGAGAAGCTGCTGGAAAACAGCAACAATGAGCTGATCCAGCAGGCCAAAGCCGAGGGAAAGCTGGCGGTGGGCTACACCTGCTTCCACATGCCGGAGGTGCTGCTGAACCTGGACAAGTGCTTTTCCGTCCGGCTGCGGGCCCCAAAGACCGGCTCCATGGACATTGCCACCTACTATATGTCCAACTACACCTGTGAGTACTGCCGGGCCCTGCTGGAGCGTGCCATAGAGGGCGGCTTCAATTTCCTGGATGCTCTGGCCGGCGTGGATGCCTGCGCGGAGATGAACCGCTGCATGGAAAACATTGAGCTGGTGGCAGGCCTGCCGGGAGAGAAATTCTTTGTCACCCACGCGGATATTCCCTATAAAGTAGAAGATTTTACGATAGAGCACTATGTGACGCAAATCAAAAAACGGGTCCTTGACCGCCTCCATGAGGTCTACGGCGTGGACATCTCCGAGGAGGCCATCCGCCGGGCGGTGGACGAACATAACCGGGTCTGCCGGATCATTACGGAGATCGGCGAGTACCGCAAGCTCCCCAACCCGCCCATCACCGGCTATGAGTTCCATGTGCTCAATCTGGTGACCTACTGCTGTCCCAAATATTTGATCGTGGATCAGCTTCAGGAGACTCTGGAGGAGATCCGCACCCGCCAGGTGGATCCCAAGCCCTGGTTCCGGGCCCGGGTGGCCATTGTGGGCAGCGAGATCGACGACCTGGATATGACCAAGCTCATTGAGGATGCAGGAGCCCTGATCGTAGCGGACCGGTTCTGTTTTGGTTCCTTCCCAGGGCGTGAGGTCATCGGCCTCAACGACCACGAGGACGCCCTTACCCAGGTCTGCCGCCACTATCTCCAGGTATCCGAGTGCCCACGGTTCATGAGCGACGAGAAGATCCTCCAGCGCCGGACCACAGCCGACCGTCTGGCCCGGGAGTTTGGTGCGGAAGGCATCATTTACGAGCAAATCAAGTTCTGTGATTTCTGGGGCTTTGAGCGGGCCCTGGCCAGCCACATCCAGGCAGAGGAGTACGGCCATCCGGTGCTGTCCATTGACCGGCCCTATAACGCCCGTACCTCTGGCCAGCTGCGCACCCGGATGCAGGCCTTTGTGGAATCCCTGGAGATCAAGCGGATCCAGAAGAAGAAGTAAGGAGGGGAAAGGACATGTTGAAAGCCAATTTGAAATGGGCAAAAAAGAACCTGCCCCGTGACTTAAAGATCTGGAAAGAGCTGATCTCTGAGGTGGACTGGAAGGACGTGAGAAAGAACGTCAAGGAGAACCTGAAGGCCACCAGGGATCGGTTGGTAGACGATGTAAAGGCCGTGGCCGCCATGACGCCGGAGGAGCGAAAGGACTTGCTCATTAACGGCGAGAAGCACCTGGGTAAGCTGTACCGGAAAGGGCAGATGGCGTTTGTCCGTCGGGAGTGGCGGGGCGTGGAGAGTACTGCCCGTGACTTTGTGGGATGGTTGGGCGTGTGGGCGGAAATGTCCAAGATGGTCATGAAGGACCCCGTCTCCATTGCCGAGGGCCTCTTTGAGTATCGGTGGCTGAGCTCCTACCTGTCCCTGCCCGCCTTTGTAGATAAGAATACCCTGGGTATGCGGGGCCCCCACCTGACTATGGCCCATGAGTTGTTCCGCCCGGTGCTGCGCTATGGTGCCGACAGCATCGCCACTCTCCTGATGGCTGACGAGCGCATTGGCTGCAACCCCAAGCTCCGCAAGAAGCTGCTGATGTTCGATGAGATGACCATGAGCCAGATGATGGCAGGCTTTCCCAATCTCATTGGCCTGCCCTACCAGCTGATGCCGGTGTTCATGGTTTCGGAGATCGACCAGCTTATCAGCATCCCCTACATCGACGCGGTGGAGAGCTACGGCCTGCCGGCAGATACCTGCCCGGTACCTACCAGCGAGTGCGGCGCTGCCATTATGGACGCCCTGCCTCACTGCGGCCTGGGCTTTATCTCCACTTCCACGCCCTGCGACGGCTCCACCATGGCTACGTCCTACCAGGATCGCCGTTTCAAGCTGCCTACCTATCCGCTGACCCTGCCGGTGCGCTATGATGATGAGGACACGGTGGCCTGCGGTGCGGAGGATATGAAGCGATGCATCAAATGGGTGGAGAATCTCACCGGGGAGAAATGGGACTGGGATCACTACTTCACCGTTATCCGGCGCTTCAATGACCAGACCCGGTATGAGATGGAGAAGTGGGAGGTCAACAAGACGCCCTATCCCCAGGTCATCGGCCCGGCCTACGAGCTGTTCCGCAAGTGGAACTATGAGATGGACGGCGGCCTGGATCCCCGGGTGATGAAAACCTTCCGCAAGGTCAACCGGGCCATGCTCCAGGCCTACGAGAAGAAGATGAATCCCTACCGGGCGCCTATCCGCCACCGGGCCATCATCTGGAGCTGTCCCGCCCACTACTATGCCAACTTCTCCAACTGGCTGCAGAACACCTGGGGCATTGGGGTTCTGGTGGAGATGGAGAGCCTGAACTTCACCAAGATGCTCAATACCGACGACAAGGAGGAGGCCATCCGGGATCTGGCCCGGCTTTACGAGCGCATGGTCATGCGTAAGCATACCAACGGCGGCCATGTCCACGTTCTTGAAGAGCTGTGGAAGCAGGTGGAGGAGTTCAACGCTGAGATCGTCATTATGTACCAGCATGTGTGCTGCAAGACCATGGCGGGGCTCCAGGGCCTCTTTGATGAGCAGGCCCGGCAGCGGGGCATCCACATGATCTGGGTGGAGCATGACCTGATGGATCCCCGGACAGTGTCCCGCCGGGATATGCGCAGCAAGGTCAACAGCTATATGATGAATGTGTTCCAGGAGGAGCCGCTGGATCCCTCTCTGGTAGACTTTGAAGACGATGTTACCTGGTAAGGCCTGAGAATGTGAAGGAGTGAGAGAACATGAAATATTTTGGCGGCTGTGATGTAGGTTCCACCTATACGAAGTGTGTGATACTGGATGAAAACGGGAAGATGGTGGCCAACACCACCATCCGCAGCAAAATCAACTCCGAGGTTTCCGCCACCATGGCTATGGAGGAGACAGTGGCCCAGGTACCGGAGCTTCAAAGCGCTAAGGACTTGACCTACCTCATCGGTACCGGCTACGGCCGCAATAAGGTGCCCTTTGCCGATGAGAATATCTCCGAGATTTCCTGCCATGCCATGGGTGTCCATGTGACCAACCCGGCAGTAAAGGCCATCATTGATATCGGCGGCCAGGACGTGAAGGGAATTTCCATTGATACCGACGGCACGGTGAAGAACTTTGCCATGAACGACAAGTGCGCCGCCGGTACCGGCCGATTCTACGAGGCCATGGCCAATGCCTTTGAGATGACTCTGCCGGAGTTTTCCCAGCTGTCCCTGACGGCCAAGAACGTGATTCCCATTACTGCCCAGTGTACGGTGTTTGCCGAGAGCGAGGTTATCACCTTGGTGGGTGAGGGGAAGCCTATGGATGAGATCGCCGCAGGTATCCAGATGGCGGTGGCCAAGCGCTGCTTCGTCATGAGCAAGAAGGCAGGAGCTACCGACAGCATTACCCTCACCGGCGGCTGCGCCAAGAACGCAGGCCTGAAGAAGGCCATTGAGCATGTGCTGAAGCTGAAGGTGATCGACCTGGACATCGACCCCCAGCTGATGGGCGCCCTGGGGGCGGCGGAATACGCCCGGCAGAAGGGCCTTGCCAAAGAGGTGTAAGATATGAAACTGCTGAAAATCTTTGGAAAGCTGCTGAAATGGTTTACCATCGTTATGGGAATCCTGTTTACCATTTATATGCTGAATCTGGACATGAAGCTGGTGGGCTGGCTGTACAAGTGGCTCAACAAGTTTCATGACCGGCGGGACGGCGAACGGGATGTGGCCTTCTGATGGAGCTATATAATGAACTGATCCGGGAGACGGAGGGCTTGCTGGCAGGCAGGCCCTTCCGTCGCTGGGATTATGAACCCCAGCAGGCCTGGGAGGATACCGGGGAGAGCGAGCTGGTGCTGCTGCGGGATGCGGCCTACGAACTGGGCGGCAGCGGCAAACCAGCGGTACACTTCACCTGCGTTACCACCAGCCCGGCCCTGGTGGAAAAGGATGAGGTGCTGCTGTGGGGGCCGGATCTCCGGGAATTGAAGAGGGACAGTCCCTACGCCCGGATTGCCCTGCTGCGGGTAGGGGACATCGAGAGTGACGACGGGGACGACACCGTGGCCTACAACGCCATCAAGGACATGGAATTTGTGCGCTACCATGTGTTCCCGAAGGGGTATATGCTCCGGTTTTCCGCCGAGAGCGGCCGGGAGCAGGTTCGTCTCAGCAAACGGGCGCTGAGGGATGGTATCAGCTTCCGGCAGGTGGGCTACGATTTTATCTGCCGCTACCGGGAAAATTCCAACGTCCTGGCGGTGAAACTGATTTTTATTACCGCGCCGGAAGGACCCTATGAGGCGCTGGCGGCCTGCGGCCGCCGGTCGACGGAGATCACCCGTACCCTCTGCACCATCCTGGATGGGCTGCCCATGGATTGCTCTGCCTGTCATCTCAAGCCGGTGTGTGATGAGGTGGAGGGGATGCGGGAGCTCCATTTTGGCCGCAGCGCCGGGGAAGGTTCCCGTCGGAGATAGGATGGACGCTGCTCCGCCTCTTTGGCAGCCTACTGGAGGGTGACCTCTCTTCGCCGGAGCGTGACGCTCTGCTTTACGGGCTGAGAGAAAGCTTCCCGTACTATTATGATAAAAAGATCCCCCGGGCAATTTGCCTGGGGGATCTTTTTTGATTGATAGGAAGAAGAGCGGCAGACTATTGGGCTGCCTCTGCATGAAGGATATTATCCCGGGCCCGCTCCACATGACGCACTGCCAGAGCTTCAGCCCGCTCCGCGTCGCCGTCTGCCAGTGCCTGGAAGATCTCCTTATGCTCGCCAGTAGATTCCTGAGCACGGTGCTTGTTGCTGACAGACAGCTTCCGGTAGCGTACCAGCCGTTTTTGGAGATTGGTCAGCTGCTTTTCAAACATCCGGCTGCCGCAGGCGGCGTAGATTGTCTGGTGGAACAGACTGTCGGATTCCTGAATCCTGTCTGGGAGGTTCCGGGAAACGTAAAAGTCCTGCATGGTGACAATCTCATCCAGAGCGGTGAGCTCCTGCGGGGTGATGCGACGACAGCACATGGCGGTGGCCAGCCCCTCCAGCCGGAGTCGGATTTCAAGGATATCCAGCAGATCCTGATGAGTGACTCCCATGACCACGATGCTTTTTCCCTGGCATTCTACCAGGTCGTCCTGCTCCAGCCGCCGCAGTGCCTCACGGACGGGGGTTCGGCTGACATGAAGCTGGTCAGAGAGCCTGAGCTCGGTGAGAACATCCCCGCGTCTATAAACGCCGGTGAGAATGTCCCGTTCTACCTGCTCATAGACTGCATCTGCCAGGGAGACAGTTATTTTTCCGTCGGTCATGGCCAATCACCGCCTCAGCAGGGGAAACGGCCCGGAGCCAATTCCTGGATCTTCTGCTCCAGCTCATGACGGGACATGCCGCTCTGCCGGTCGTTTTCGTAAAGATCGTCCACCCATGCTTTCAGCTGGGCCACCAGAGGATCGTTCTTGGCGATGGCGTCGGCGCCGGTGAGGCCATAATTCTCGTTGATCCAGTAGGCGATGCCCGCCAGGCCGGAGGTTTTGCTGATCATTACGGAGGCCGGACGGTTGAGAAGGGTCTTGGTATCAAAGATGTTGTAGATCTCCTCGTCCTTCAGGAGGCCGTCTGCGTGGATGCCGGCCCGGGTGACATTGAAGTTGCGTCCCACAAAGGGGGCAGTGTCGGGAATGTTATAGCCAATGTCGTGGCGGAAGAATTCCGCGATGTCGGTAATGGCGGTGGTGTCCATGCCGTCCAGAGTCCCACGGAAGCCGGCATACTGGAATACCATGGATTCCAGCGGTACGTTACCGGTGCGCTCGCCAATGCCCAGGAGGGTGCAGTTGACAGCGCTGGCACCGTACATCCAGGCATGGGCCGCGTTAGCGGTGGCCAGGTGGAAGTCGTTGTGGCCGTGCCACTCCAGGCACTGGCTGGGAACATCAGCGTAGTGGCGCAGACCGTAGATAATACCAGGTACGCACCGGGGAAGGGTGGAGCCGCCGTAGGGGACGCCCAACCCCAGCGTGTCGCAGGCCCGGATCTTTACGGGGATCCCTGCCTGGCGGGAGAGGTCCTGGAGAGCGTTGACGAAGGGAACCACGAAGCCGTAGAAATCCGCACGGGTGATGTCCTCCAGGTGGCAGCGGGGGACAACGCCAGCGCTGAAAGCTTCCTTCACGGTGGCCAGGTAGGTGTCCAGGGCCTGCTTGCGGGTCATGTGCAGTTTTTTGAAGATGTGGTAGTCAGAGCAGCTGACCAGAATACCGGTTTCCTGGATTCCCATGTCAGCCACCAGCTTGAAGTCCTGGGGGGTAGCCCGGATCCAGGAGGTAATCTCCGGAAACCGCAGACCCAACTCCCGGCAGCGGTCAAAAGCCTCCCGGTCCTTCTTGCTGTAAATGAAGAATTCGCTCTGGCGGATAACGCCCTTGGGACCGGACAGGCGGCTCATGAGCTTATAGAGAGTAACGATTTGATCCACAGAGAAGGGATCCATAGATTGCTGGCCATCCCGGAAGGTGGTGTCGGTAATCCAGATATCTTCCGGCATAGCCATAGGCACCCGGCGGTGGTTGAAGGCAATCTTAGGCGCTTCCTCGTAGTTGAAGGCGTCACGATACAGCACAGGCTCGGCAACGTCCTGCAGCTGGTACTTGTAGGATTTCTGCTCCAGCAGGTGAGAGGAATTAGACAGCTCCAGCATAGTGGGTACCTCCTTGTATAATTGTATACAATTATACTCCGCACTTTTGATTTGTCAAGACGAAAATGCAGGATTTTTCACTTTAGCCTGCAATTTTCGGTTTTGAAGAAAATTGAGTTAATGCAAATATGCAAAATTGAAGTAAAAGTTTGTGAAATATTAAATGAAAATGCAAATTGAGAAAAAGTGCTGTTCATCAATTGAAATATAAAAGAAATATAATGCAAAAACGAGAGGGGGGGTAATAGAAACTCTGCGCCTGGCCCAACTGCCAGAATTTTGCCACATGAACTCGGGATATGGAGGCAGGATGAGAAGATGGAACATAAACCACAGAATGTACGTATACTGTGACAGACTACTTATTATAGGAAAGTTGGGATGGGGAATGTCCCGCTGCGATAATTTTTGTCATGGATGCGGAAAACGCAACTGCTGTGTCGGCCCCACAGGCCCTACCGGTCCACGGGGACCGGTGGGAATGGTAGGGCGGCCTGGCCCGATGGGATTGATGGGGCCGACGGGAGCCGAGGGGCCTGCGGGCATTCCGGGTGCCACTGGCCCTACCGGTCCAACGGGTGCCTCAGGTTCCACGGGCCCTGCGGGAGTAATTGGCCCCACCGGTCCTACCGGCCCTCCGGGGCCTGCGGGCCGCTTGGGAGTACCGGGACCCACCGGCCCCATGGGAATCACCGGCCCTGTGGGTCCTACAGGGCCGGAAGGTGCCACGGGATTGTCCGGCCCTACAGGCTCCACGGGCCCTGCGGGAGCAACTGGTCCAACAGGACCTACCGGACCTCCAGGGCCTGCGGGCCGTTTGGGAGTACCGGGCCCCACAGGGGCGACAGGTCCCATTGGTCCCACAGGTTCCGCAGGCACTCTTGGTCCTACGGGGCCAACGGGTGCCATTGGTCCGACTGGCTTAACAGGAGCGCTTGGCCCAACAGGTCCCACAGGTGCTGTGGGGCCCACCGGTCCAACAGGCCCTGCGGGGATTCCGGGAGCAACTGGTCCGGCAGGGGTAGCTGGAGAACCTGGCCTGGCGGGGGCAACAGGGCCTACCGGAGCCACTGGCCCTGCAGGTGAGGTGCCGGACGATGTGTTTGCTTCTTTTATCAATTACCAATATGTTATGGAGCCAGGGAGCCGGATAGCTGTATTTGAGGATGTAACGGATCCAACGGGCAGTATTGTCCTGACAACGCCCCAGACGATTTCTCTTGCTGCCGGTTATTATTTGATTTCTTATAAAGTATCCGGCCTGTTTTCCAAGGCAAACTACATGCAGATAACGCCCTCTTATAACGGAACGTCCCATTTGGAAACAGGAATCTATTTTGCGACGGCCACTGATGGTTCCAGTGCCTGCGGCGCTTCGTTTATTATCCTGAAAGCGCCGTCTCCTACTGTATTTACGCTGACATATTCCGGGTCTGCCAGTGCAACGGACGGGGAAATCAACATTACTATTGTAAAGCTGCGCAGGGCGCTGTAAGCGCTTTGAAGAGAGAAAACAGAACAAAGTCTCGGGTACAGTTTTGTACCCGAGACTTTTCAATATCTGCGCCAGCACAAGACTATCTTCCTCGCCGGTAAATAATCCGTGGGAGCCAATACGCTGTGCGCGAGGACGAGTCGCAATATAGTTCAAGTACTCCGTATGGTGTGATGACTCCATTGCCCTCATCAATGAGGAGCAGGGCGGTTTCATAGCCGTCAAGGGCGTCCAGCTCCTCTTTGCTGGCGCAGCCGCCATTCAGCACCATGTAATGATCTCTGCCGACCTGCTCTAAATCAGAAAAATCTGTGATGACCGTGACCTGCTGGCAGGAAAATGTCAAGTTGATCAGGTCGGTCATGTCGGAATAGTCGTAGCTGACCGCCGCACCCTGGAACTGAGCGCCCTCCTGTGCATAACAGAAGCTGTCCAGCCGCTTGGCCAGATAGTCCAGCTCGTCGATATTTACAGGTTTTCCCTCCAGTCGCTTCAGGATGGGGTACTCACCAAGGATCTCGTCCATTTGGCAGTCCCTCGCCAGGGGATCTCCCATGTCCATCGCATTCAGCGCCTCCATGATTCCGTCATACTGGTTGTGCGGGATTGGGAGGGGAACGGTAAACTGTCCGTACTCGGGATGCTTCGGATTTGATAACACAGCATTCATTCTCATCGTATTCCTCCAATGCCGAGCCCTACATCTCCATCTGAGGGCTATAATCCTGGCTGTGTTCCAATTGGGTGTCCAGGTCAGGGACAGAGAACTCGATTTTGATTCTGGCTTCTTGAATGGCTCTTATCTGTTTGTCATTCAAATTTGGGTCTTCTGCCAACAGATGATCTGTTGCACGATAAATCTCTGTCAACTCCTCATTGGAGAAGAGACTGGCTTTGGGGATCAGACCAGAGCGGACAGCGAAGTCCCGTTTGGCTCCTGCAAAATCATCCTCATAATAGTGCCCATGGCTGACGCCGACCCTTTCATAATCCCAGATCCATGTAACGAACTCATAGCCCCGGCCGGTGCCTCGCTCTCTGCCCGCCAGCACAGCCCCGCCGAAATTCGCAAGCAGATGAAACTTATTGTCAAGACCACGAGCACGGAGCAGGGGGGTGTTTTCCATAGCCTCCACATATTCAAATACTCTGTCGGCTGCAATGGCGACCCTGTGATACAGCTCGTTGGCCTCTGGATTCTTGCTCCCGGACGGAAGCATAAATACTTCGTTCCCAGGAGAAACAGAAAGGACAGGCTGTCCATGGAGAAAAATCTCCAGCCGCCTGTCCTCTTTGCTAAGGGATTCAATTTGCTCCTTTCCGAGACACCGGGATAGTTCCTCAAAAAATTTACTCCCCACTGTAAACCTCCAATCTTGTTACTTCATTGAAAATAAAAAAAGCCCGTGCATTTTTTGCACGGGCTTAGGAACACATCTTTTAACTGAGTGTTCGTCCTCATATTCTTCTTGGATAAAACAATAACTCACACAGCATTGACTGTGTGAGTTATTGTTTTGGTGGAGATAAGCGGGATCGAACCGCTGACCTCTTGAATGCCATTCAA
>ERZ1643251.862-NODE-862-length-38488-cov-9.042255_pt1 | contig 38488 bp, 26 predicted proteins | sample MGYA00579261_ERZ1643251 | MGnify/ENA primary metagenome ERZ1643251 (study PRJEB29033, sample SAMEA4952267) | chicken gut metagenome | biome: Broiler Chicken; feature: Gastrointestinal Tract; material: Caecum | place: Ireland | collected 2018 | study: Broiler... | reverse complement strand
GTGCGGCGACAGCCGCACCACAATGCCTAAAAGCCGCACTTGTCTATGCCAAGCACACGCCACGGTGCCAAAGAGGTTATTTTGACGCCTAAATCAAACGCGTTTCTATGTGTTTTAGGATTGATTTCCACAATCAAATTTGAGTTTGAAGAATAAAGCTTATTGTTTGAGTTTATTTTTTTGTTGCATTTCGTTTGGGAGTATTTGAAAACGATTATAAAATCTTTTTGCAAAATAAGAGAGGGTATTAAAACCACATGCAAAGGCAAGTTATTTCATGGATTGATAGCAAATGAAAAATATGGGCATTATTGTTGGTCGGCATGTTGCTTATATCCGGCATATCCTTTTTAGGATGCAGATAATATCAGGTTTTAAGCAGTGGCAATTTTTTTAAATAAATATATTTGATGCTTTCGGCAGAGTAATAAAATCAATCGATGGAAGTATTTGTAAAAGTTAGTTCAAGAAACTGAAAATATATGTTTATCTTGTTTGAATATAGGAATCGTTTAAATTTTTACGGTGTTTTACGAGTAAAATATCATTTTGTTATATTGTTTGATTGATTTGTTATGGATAAAGCGAAAACCTGGTGATATACTGACTGTAATTAAATGTAAAGGAGTTATAAGAATGAAAAAATTTTTATTGTGTATTCTTTCCGCGTGTTTGTGTTTGTTTTCGTTTTCCGCTTGTAATGAAACGGGAGAAGAAACAAATTCCGTATCCGAAGAAAAAGAAACATATGCGGTGCAGGATTTGTCTTTTGAAAAGAATACCGATTTGGAAGTGGGCGGGGGCATGGTATCGTTTCGAGCCGCGGGAAAGAGTAAAGAACTGAGTGAATATAAAATTGCGTGGGCAGCTGATGGAGAACGCTTGAAAGATTATAAATATCTTGCCTCGTATACGACGGAGAGAGATGTTTATTATTATGAAATTCCGTATTTTATTTACATACCTCAGGAGGCAGAGCAAATTGTGGTGGAATCTTATAAAAGCGGGGAATTGATTGATAAAGCGACGGTGGATATTTCGAATTTAAAACGTTCGGAAAAATTGTTTGAATTTCAGGTGATCAGCGATTTGCAGCTTGACGATACAAGCACATTGAAACATGAACGCGCAAAAACGGCTTTTAGCCAAATCAAGGAGTTTTCTCCCGAAACGGCAGGTATTTTCATCGTTGGCGATATGACGGATCACGGTCATGAAAACGAATATCAAGAAATGAATTCCATAATTGATGAAGTTTACGGGGAAAACAAACCCTATATAGAGTGTATTATCGGCAATCACGAGTCATTTGACGGACAGTCTTACAGTGATTTGATGAAATTATACCAAAAATATACAGGACATGACAAATCTTATTTTTCCGTTGAGATAGAAGGTTTGAAGTTCATTGCGCTCGGGTCGGTAAAAGCGAGCAGTGAAGGCGTGGGTGTTCGTTGCGAACTCGGTACAGAGCAAATTAACTGGCTGGAACAGGAGTTGGCGGCCGCAGGGAACGAAACGACATTTGTATTTTTGCATCAGCCGCTGAAAGATACGGTTTCTGGCTCACTCAGCGATTTGAATCAGACATGGGACGGATTAAACGAATCGGAAGTTGCGCGGTTGAGAACTATTTTTAAAAAGCATCCTAATGCAGCGCTTTTTACGGGGCATACGCACTGGCATTTGGAAAGCGAACGCGCGGCTTTGATTGGAAACGGTTCTGATGCGAATTTTTTCAATACCGCTTCGGTCGGATATTTATGGCAAGGTACGGGAGCAGGAGAAGAATACGACGGAAGTCAAGGACTGTTTGTGGAAGTGTATCGGGATTACGTGGTCGTGCGCGGCCGGGAATTCCAGTTTAATCAATGGCTTACGAGCGCGCAATTTGTTTTCTCGCGCATATAAGGAAGGCAGTGTGCTTTTCAAAAAACAAAGGATAGAAATTAAACTAAAAAGCAGCCTCTTGACGGCTTTTTAGTTTAATTTCAAAATTATTTATTTTTTGTTTTCTCATTTTTTCTGTATTCGCTGGGCGTCAGTTGTATATGTTTTGAAAAAATTTCCGAAAAATACGTCGGATTGTTAAAGCCTACGCGGATAGAAATTTCTGTAATGGACAGATCGGTGTCTCTCAGTAAAAATTGTGCCTGCGACAAACGGACTTTCGTTAAATACTGCATTACGCTGATTCCGTAAACTTCCTTGAAAAGAGAAGTCAGCGCCGCTTTGGAGACGTAGATCATGGAACAAAGTTGTGACAGCGTGATATCCTGATTATAGTTTGAATCGATGTATTGTTTTATGATTTTGGCATTGTTTCTGTTTTTGATGGGGAGTTGCGATTCCACGGGACTGTCCGCATTGAACATACGGCAGATTTCCACAAGAATCTGATTTAAGATTCCGTGAATTTCCAAAAGGTAGCCGAGTTTCTGGCTTTTGAGTTCCGTTAAACTTGCCTGAATGTAACGGTAAATCGGATTGTTTTTGTTCTTGAAACTATGTTGATTAAAAGGAAGCGTGCTTATGCAATTTTTTTCAAGATTTGAAATTTTAAGATTGTCCACGGCAAGACAATAATATAAAAGGGGTGTTTCGGTGGAGGAATATTGGTCGTGTAAAGTCCCTGCGTTTACTACAATCATGTCGTGCGCTTTAACATTATAGACGTGATGGTCTGCAAAAAAAGAGCCCTCTCCGCTTTCAAAATAAAATATTTCGAGATGCTGATGAAGATGAACGGAATGTTCTCGCGGATCTTCGTTTTCGATTTTTGCCATTGATAAGAGTTTTGGTTGTTGGTAATTCAAATCCTCCGAATTGTTGTTCGACTGGTTTCCGACATAATAATACGCGTAGAATTTAGACATGGTTTTCTCCTTTTGTTCCTTTATATTATATAACAATGATAAAAATAAAAACAAGTATTTTACAAATAAAAGTACTTTTGTTATGTTTTTTTTTATCATTGTTAATGAAAATAGTAAAACTTGGATTTATATTATGAGTGTAAAGATAAAATTGACTCAGGAGTATAAAATGAAATCAGTAAGAAAAGGAATAATTGCTCCGTTTGACGGCACTTTCGGAAATTATTGGCCTAGCATTGCTCGCTTGCCGAACGGAGGACTGGCGGTCGTGTGGTCTGGGGGGCGTCGCAATCATATCTGTCCGTTTGGAAAACTGTTGATTTCCCGTTCGTACGATGAGGGAAATACTTGGTCGCCACAAGAAGTGCTGCTCGACAGCCCGCTTGACGATCGCGATGGAGGAATTACGGTATTTAAAGATCGTGTGATCGTAACTACTTTTAATAATTCGAGGGAATTCCAAAGAGCATGCTTGTTACGTTGGCCCGAGAGCAGACCGGAGGGCGAAGCTGAGTTGATTCAAAACTATCTGAACGAGGTGACGGACGAAGAGGAGAGCAAGTGGTTTGGTTCTCTTTGCGCCGTTGGCGACGGCCAAAAATTCGGCAAGTTCTTTAAGGTCCCCGTTACTGCGCCGCACGGACCGATTGCGCTGTCCGATAAGCTGCTTTATGTAGGCAGGGCGTTTATGGGCGATGAAAATATAAAATGGCCAAATTGTTTAAAAGAAGGTATTTATTATATGGAATCCGAGGACGGCTTGCAATGGAGTGACCCGATTGCCGCTCCGCCTGCGGAAGACGACGTGTTTTTATGTGAACCGCACGGATTTGAATGTCGAGATAAAAGCGTATTTATAGCGGCCAGATCGCACGCGCAAAATAATTATGCCGATATGAGCATTTACTTTAACCGAATCGAAAACGGTAAATTCGGCAAATGGCGGCCTTCCGGAATACACGGCGCACCGCCGCACTTTCTGCGGTTGGAAAACGGCGACGTTCTGCTTGTGTACGGAAGGAGGGAAAAACCTTACGGTATTCGTGCAAAATTGAGTAAAGATGACGGGATTAGCTGGGGTGAAGAAATTATTTTGGAAGATAATACAGTCAACGCGGACATCGGTTATCCAGCATCGGTGCAATTGAAAAACGGCAATATTTTGACCGTGTGGTATCAGTATTGCGGAGATGACAGGTTGGCTAGCGTGATATATAAAGAATGGGAGATATAAAAATGAAAAAATTATACGTGCCGATTATAACGCCGTTTCGAGAAGACGAAACGGTAAATTACGAGGCTTTAAAAAAAATAACGAAAGGATTGTTATCGGAGGGGGCAGATGGAATTTATGCAGGCGGAAGTAGCGCCGAATGTTTTCTGATGACGATGGAAGAACGGATGAAAACGCTTGAAACCGTTATTTCCGCCGCAGATGGCGCGCCCGTTATCGCACACATCGGCGCAATCGGGACAAAACTTTCCGAAGAACTTGCCGTTCATGCGGAAAAGGCCGGCGCGAGTATGATTTCAAGCGTTCCGCCCTTTTACTTTTCCTATGATTTTGAATCGATAAAAAGATATTATTGGGATCTGGCGGATTCCGTAAAACTGCCGCTTATGATTTATTATATACCTTCCAATACCGGCCATCAATTAAGCGCCGCGCAATTAGCGGAAATTATGGACGGACGGGAAAATATTACTTCTATCAAATTTACGAGTTTCGATTATTACAAAATGCAGCAGTTGCACGAAATGACCAAAAAAGAGGTGATCAGCGGTAAAGACGAAGGCTTTATTTCTGCAATGGCAATGAACGCTGACGGGGCGATCGGCACTACATTCAACTGTTATTTTGCACATTATAAAAAAATACTTTCGTATTTAGAAAACAACGATTATAAATCGGCTTACGAAGTGCAATGCAAGGCCAATGCTATCACTGCGGAACTGTGCTCCGTGAATTTGTTTGACGGGGTGAAAGTTCTCTTGCAATATAAAGGATACGATGCAGGAATTCCCCGTCGGCCGAACGGCAGGTTAGACGCAACAAGCCGTAAAAAATTGATTGATTGCTATAAGAATAACATGATTTGAAATGGAGGTAAAAACGATGTTGAAAAAATTTGCAACGGTTATTATGGCGGCGGTCACGGCGCTGGGAGCCGGGAGTTTGTTTTCCGGTTGCGGAGAGCAGATCGACACGCCCGTCGATGAAACGAAAACGCAGCTGTATATCGGAAACTATGACGGCGGCGTGGGAACGCAATGGCTGTATGAAGCGGCAAGCCGCTTTGAGGAAAAATATAAAGATACGGAGTTTGAACCGGGAACAGGCAAAAAGGGAGTCGAAGTTAGAATCAATCCCGATAAGACCATGTTTCACGGCGGCAATATCCTTATGAAACTTCCTTCCATAAAAGAACAGATCGTCTTTACCGAACAAGTGGATTACGATGTATTTGCTTCTTCCGGTTCTCTGGCGGACGTTTCGGATATTTTCAAAGATCCGCTGAGCGATTTCGGCGAAACGGAATCTATTTACGATAAAACCGATCCGGCAATCAAAGAATATCTGAATTTTAACGGCAAAGTATACGCTGTGCCGCACTATCGTCTTCTTACGGGACTTCAATATAATGTAGACCTTTTTGAAGATTACGGATTTTATTTCAACGCAGACGCGTCGGGATTTGTATCGCCCGGCACGACCGCGGAGGAAGAAACCCGCAGTAAAGGTCCCGACGGAAAAACCGGCGTGATCGACGGAATTGATTATTCTTACGACGACGGTCTGCCCGCAACTTACGACGAATTTTTCCGACTTTGCGAATATATGTACGATAATTCCGTTATGCCGCTCATCTGGACGGGGCAAAACCGTGCGCAGTATGCCGGCGGACTGACTTGGTCGCTTTACGCTGACTATGAAGGGCGGGAAAAGTTTATGAAAAACTTTAATTTTTCCGGCGACGTGGACGATATCGTTACGTCTTTCGATAACGGCAAACCCGTATTAAAAACCGAAACGATTACGCCGGAAAAAGGATATTTGCTCCGCCAGCAGGTTGGTCGGTATTACGCTCTTGATTTTATGGAAAGGCTCGTCAAAGGTGGGTATTGCGATCCGAAGTCGTTCTCGCTTACGTTCTCGCATCTGATGGCGCAGACGGAATTTGTCAGCCGCTGGTGCGACGGGGTAAAGGACGCGAATCTTCCCAGCGATACATGGCCGATAGCAATGCTGGATGACGGCAACTGGTGGGAAAACGAGGCGTCGCTCAACGTTTCGGAAGGTTTTGGTCTTGCGGAAACGATTTTCGGTGAAGCGGGTAAAAAAGAAAACCGCCGTTTTGCTATGATGCCGTTGCCCAAGGTTTCGACAAAGCAGGTCGGAGACGTATTTTCGCTTGCGGAAAACAATACTTCCTACGCTTTCATCAACGCCTATACCACAAAAGATGAAAATATTCTCAAACTTGCAAAGTTGTTCATTCAGTTTTGCAGTACAGATCAGGAAATGCAGTATTTTACCGCAAAGACGGGCGTACCCAAAGGACTTTCCTACGATATGCCCGAAGAATATTTGAATAAAATGACGTACTATCAGCAAAGCGTTTGGTATATCAACAGTACCGCAGATGTTATCTGCCCGTATTCTTCCGCTAAAATTTACAGAAATAACGCTTCTTCCTTGCGTTTCGGAACCGACTGGATGACGCCCACGTTTAACATAGCGGTCGATGCGTTCCATGAAAACAAAATAGACGCCGTTGGATTCTTCAACGGTATGGCGATGTCTGAGGCGGATTGGGAAAATAAATATTCCAAAGATTTTTAGGAGGCGGCTTTGTGAATACGTTAAAGCAAAAAAGAGAGCTGAGCAGAACGGCGAAACAAAGGATTTTTTTCTGGTGTATCATCACGTTGCCTTTATTGCAATTCTGCATTTTCTATATAGGTGTAAACCTAAATTCGTTTTTGCTTGCCTTCCGCAATTATGATTATGAAACGGGGTATTCGTTTGCAGGTTTTAACAATTTCAAAAGAGTTTGGTACGATTGGATTAACAACGAAATTTTCGGCGTAATGTTTGCAAACTCTTTTTTGACCTATGTAGTAACATTATTTGTCGGACTTACGCTTGCGCTGCTGTTTTCGTATTTTATCTATAAAAAAATGCCGCTGTCGAATATGTTCCGCGTCATGCTTTTCATGCCGAACATCCTTTCTACGTTGGTAATGGCGTTGCTTTTTAAATATTTTTCGGAAAACGCCATCCCGGAATTGTTCGGCAATTCTATCGGCGGACTTCTTTCCACAACCAAAACGGCAATGCCTACGCTTTTATTTTTCTTGGTTTGGACGGGGTTCGGCACGCAGGTGCTTATGTTTGTAGGTGCAATGAACAATATTTCGGAATCGGTGGTGGAATCGGCAAAACTCGACGGAATTTCGCCGTTCAAGGAATTTCTTTTTATAACCGTTCCTTTGATTTGGCCGACGGTTGTAACGTTTATCATCGTAGGCATTTCGGTACTCTTTACCAACCAGCTGAATCTTTACAGCTTCTACGGAAGGGGGACTCCGTTTGGGGTGCAGACGGTGGGATATTACCTGTATAAATCCGCGCAGAGCGGTACTTTGCCGGAATATCCGTATCTTGCCGCTATGGGGTTGATGCTTACGTTTATCACGTTGCCCATCGTATTGCTGGTAAAATGGCTTTTAGAAAAATTCGGACCGAGGGTGGCATGATGAAAACAAAGAAAGTAGACGCGTTTTTTGTCTTTAAAATCATAATCTGCGTGATATTGCTGCTGTATTGCGTGTTGCTTTACGTCCCGTTGATATGGGGGGTGTTTACGTCTTTCAAAACGTCCGGAGAGTTTCGACTGAACGCTTTCGGATTTCCCGAAAAGTTTACTCTTCAAAACTACATGCAGGCATTTAGGCTGCTGTATGTCGACGTATCGCGGGGAGTAGGCGTAACAGTGCGTGTCAGGCTCATTCATATGTTCGGCTATTCGATTTTATATGCCGGAGGCTGCGGACTGATCGCTACGGCAACAGCTTGCTTTATGGCTTATGCCGTTGCGAAATTTTCAAAGTTTTACATGAGCAAAGTGATATATATGATCGTACTTGTCGCTATGGTCACGCCGATTGTAGGAAATCTTCCTTCGGAAATTCAGGTTGCCCGCACGCTCGGATTATTCGATACGATGTGGGGAATATGGATCATGAAAATGAGTTTTCTCGGAATGTATTTCCTGGTGTTTCACGCAACGTTTAAAAGTTTACCGGACGATTTTGCGGAAGCGGCTTATTTGGACGGTGCGTCGGAATTGCGGGTGATGGTCAATATATATCTGCCTTTGGCGAAATTCACGTTTTTTACGATATTGTTGCTGAATTTTATCACGTTCTGGAACGATTACCAGGTTCCGCTCATTTACATTCCGAGTTATCCGACGGTGGCGTACGGTATATTTACGTACAGTAACTCTAATCTTACGGATAATTCCAACGTACCCAGTCAAATCACGGGATCGATCATTATGATCGTGCCGATTTTGATTTTGTTTTTAGTGTTTCATAAAAGGCTTATAGGCAATGTGTCTATGGGCGGGATTAAAGAATAAGGAGGAGTATATGATAAAAAAATCGTCATGGCTGATCGTTTTGGCAAGTTTTCTGATGATGGCGCTTCTGCTTTGCGGTACGGTTCTTGTGACCGCGGGCGTGAACAAATCTTCCGTCAGTCGCGAAGAGTTGCGCGAGTGGTATTATAAAGGCGAAACGCTTGTGCCTCCAGAAATAGAAATTTCTTACGGGAATGAAAAGAAAAACGGCGTTTCTACTTTGATATTTCCTTCGGGCAAAGCGCAGAAAGCGGATAGCTATTATCTTGATGAAGAGGGCGAGTATACTTTGCGGTATACTGCGGAATTCTCCTCGGTACCCGTAGAAGAAAATTTTACTTTCCAGGTTGTTCAGCATCTTTATGAATTTTCCGGCAGCAAGTCAAAAGGCTATTACGGCGTGCACGAAGACGTTCCGGACAGGAAGGGAATTGTAATAGAGCTTGCAAAGGGAGAGGAATTTATTTTTAACCGTCCCATCGATCTGAACGGAAAAACGAAAAAGGACAGTTTGATCAAGTTATTCCAAATCCCCAGTCAGATCGGCGTAGCGGACGCGAATCAGATTATATTTAAGTTAACAGATACGGAAGATCCTACCAATTACCTTACCATTACCGCGCAAGCCGCGTCTAACGCGAATGCTCCGTGGTCATGGAACAATATTTACGTTCGTGCCGGCGCGCCTTTCCAGCCGCAGTCCGGGTGGGAAGGGAAAAAGCTGCACAGCGGAGATAAATGGGGGTGTTCCACGCCGTTTTCTCTGTACGGCATTTGTTACGGAACGAATACTTATAAAACGCAGACATTCAGCCTTCAATTCGATTATGAAAATAAAAGGCTGCATACGGGCGACGCGGCAACGGAAGTTGTAAAATTTGACGATCCCGCGGTGTTTGAAGAATTTTGGTCCGGTTTTGAAAAGGGAACGGCAAATCTTTCCATCAGCTGCGGAATGTATAATAAAAACTATATGACGCTGGTTCTTACGGATATTGCGGGGTTCGATTTGGCTAACGCCGATGTGGTGAAAGTTGCTGACGGCACTGCACCCGTGATCGAAGTTGAACACGGCGATATTCCGCAGGCGGTGGTAAATAATCCATATTCCGTTTTTCCCGTAAAAGTTACGGACGATCAGGACGATTCACCTGAAATCACCTGTAAAGTTTTTTACGGTTACGGTTCGAGTTCGGCTTTGGAATACGATGTCGTTGACGGAGCGTTTATTCCCGATAGAGCGGGCGAATATATCATCGAATACCGTGCAAGGGATTATTTCGGCAATGTCGCAATCAAAACTGTTGCGGTTACCGCGGGAGAAAGGAGCAATCCGCTTACGATAGAATTAAAAGGCGAGGCGGTTGAAGGCGTTGCAGGAAAAGAAGTTGCGCTTCGCGGCTATACGGTATCGGGTGCGATCGGCTCTTACGACGTGAGCATAAAGGCAGAACTGAAAGATTCGGATATAGTATACGAAGTAAAGGACAATAAGTTTATTCCCGAATACGAGGGAACGTATAAAATCACTTATACGCTTAAAGATTATATAACCGCAGTGACGGCTGATTACGAATTAAAAGTCGTGAAAGGAACGGAAGTGAGCGTGCGCGCTCTTCCCGAAATTCCCGACTATCTGATCGTCGGCTGTATGTATAATTTTACTGCCGCGAAAGGAACGGATTATTCTTCCGGAAAGCCTGTGGATATCCCTTTAAATATCTTAACTTCCGATAAAAACGCGCAGGTCGTAAACGGATTTTATATTCCCGGTACCGCGGGAAAAACCACGTTGACGTTTGTGGCGGACAACGGTGCTTCAAAAGCTGAAATGACCGCCGAAGTCGAAGTAGTGAACGTAGGTTACGGCGAAAACCTCAATATCGCAAATTATTTTTACGGCGACGGCGTGACGTATAACGCCGATCTTAACAGCCTGACCGCGGTCGTGAAAAAAGACGCGTCTTTTGAGTTTATCAACGAACTCGACGCAAATTTCAGCGCCGTACTGAATGTTGACGATGTCAGAAACTTTTTTGGCGCGTTTGAAGTGCGCGTTTGCGATTCGGCAGATGAAAGTCAGGCGTTTGTCATAAAGTTTTTGAAAAACAAATCGGGTGAAAACGTAGCGGTGCAAATAAACGGCGTTGCTGCGGGAAGCATAAATACCAGCTGGTTTGGAGACGGATCGGATTTTTCCATTTCTTTCAACAATAAAACCTGCAAGCTCAATATCAACGCTTTCAGTACGGTTTGTAAAACCACCGCAACGGGAGAACCGTTTACGGGATTTTCTTCCGGCAGAGTCCGCGTTGCGTTTTCGCTGATGGGCGTTACGGGTGAGTCCGGTTTGAAGATCATGCGCCTTAACAACCAGACCTTCAAAAGCGGCGTAAATGATATTGGCCGTCCGCAGATCACGGTTTTAGGCGATCTCGTGAGAAACTATAAACCGGGTGATGTTGCTTCGGTGGTTCCCGCTATCGCTACGGATGTGCTCGATCCTAACGTGGATTTCAGCGTAAGCGTGCTCGATCCGGAAGGAGAAGCGGTCGTCGCTCTCAACGGCGTTGTGCTTTCCGAAGTTAATCCTGCGGTTGCCTACGAATTCAAGGTGGAAAAGCAGGGGAATTACAGCATAACCTGGGTTGCAAAAGATACCTCGGGCAGGGAAGAGAAAGTCGTTTACACGATCGGTGTCGTTGATAACGAAGATCCTGTAATTTCTTTCGAAAGCAGCGCTCTTCGTGTAGGTAAAACGGGGAAAAAGCTTTCCTTGCCGAACGTAAAAGTGACAGACGATTTTTCGCAAAATATCAAGCTTCACGTTTATGTCACACAGCCCGACGGCGTTATGAAAACGGTGAGCTATGAAAACGGAGAAAAGAATTCCTTTGTTCCCGATATGGCGGGTAAATGGAAAGTTACTTTCTATGCGGCAGATGAAGCGGGCAACACGGCGGTGCTGAGTTATTTTGTAGATGTTGAATAAGGGTGACGCTATGAAAAAGAAATTTTGTATTTCAATCATTATGTTGATGACGGCAATAATAGTTTTCGGTTCGTTTGTCGGGTGCAGAAAGCAAAAAGAAGAAAACGAAACCTATTGGAATAACGGCATACATGAAATAAAAGTCAGCGAAGGGACTGCGGATTTTATCAAAAGCGGTTTATCCGAGTATACCATTGTTATACCGGAAAACGCGTCGTTGACAATAGAAAAAGCCGCGACGGAAATCGTTACGAACGTGCAGAATGCGAGCGGTATCGTTTTGGATGTCGTAAAGGAACCGCAAGGGAAAACGGATAAAATTATTTCCGTAGGCAATACAAAGGCGGCGAAGGACGCCGATGCGCTTCCGCTTTCCGTTTCGGAAAAATTAGGAGATCTCGGTGTACGCGTTTATACGAAAAACAGTAACGTTTATCTGCTCGGCAATACCGATAACGGTTCTTTATATTCGGTTTATACTTGGCTTCATTATCAACTCGGTTTTGAAACTTACGGCGTAGACGAAGTGGCGTTGATGTCCGATGTCGAGAACTTAAAACTCAAAGAAATGGATATCGTCGATGTTCCCGATATTCCTTATATGCAATCGACGTACGGATTTACCGATTATAATGCGACGTTCCGCGATAGAATGCGTATGCCCGATATGATTTTCATGCCGGTGAACGGGGACACGTGGCACAACAGTTTCAGCTATATCGATCCCGATACGTACAGCTACAAGAAAGAGTGGTTCAGTGACGATCGTACGCAGCTTTGCTATACGGCGCACGGCAACGAAGCGCAGCTCAGCGGGATGATCGACGTGGTTGTGGAAAAGATCAAGGAAATTTTAACGCAGGAGCCTGCCAAAACGCATATCACCATTACGCATGAAGACTCTGCTACGTGGTGTACCTGCGCTACTTGCTCGGCATTGAAAGAAAAATACGGAACGGACGCCGTTTCTGTAATCCGTTTCTGCAATCAGGTCAGTCGCACGTTGAATAAGTGGTTTGAAACCGAAAGCGGAAAGCCGTATAAAAGGGATTTGCAAATCGCGTTTTTCGCATATCACGCAACGGAGCCTGCTCCTGCAAAATATGACGAAAAGGAAGAAAAATACGTGCCGATAGACGAAACCGTCGTATGTGACGACAATGTAGGCGTGATTTATGCGCCGATCAGCGCAACGTATCAAAAGAATTTTTCGTCGGAATACAACAAGGACTATAAAAAAATATTCGACGGCTGGGGTGCGGTAACCAAAAACATATATATGTGGACGTATTCCACAAACTTCCACTATTATCTTGTGCCTACAAATACTTATAATTCCATGCAATACAATTACCGTTTGTGGGCTAGCGGCGGCGTTGTATGGCTTTTGGATCAGGCGCAGTTCAACAATCCGCAGTCCACGGGATTTTCCGCGTTAAAACTGTATCTGAATACAAAATTGCGTTGGAACGTAAACGAAAACATAAACGATTTGACGGACGCGTTCTTTGCGAATTATTTCGGACCTGCTGCGGAAAGCATGCGTAAATATTTTGAAGAATTCCGAGCGCATTCTCAGTATCTGGAAGACGAAATGAATTATATCGGCAATTGTTATTTAGAGCCGCTTGACCAAAAGTATTGGCCGAAAACGCTGTTGGAGCGTTGGATAGGATATTGTGACCAGGCGAGTGAAGATCTGGAGGCTTTGAAGGAAAAAGATCCTATTCTTTATAAAATCTATCGCGATAACATTGTTTTGGAAAGCATATCGCCCCGCTATTTGTTGCTGGATCTTTGGTCAAATCGTTTTGGGGAAAGCGAACTCAAAGATATGCGCAATCAATTCCGCAACGACTGTCTTGCTTGTGAAATTACGCAATATGCGGAAAAAGTGCCCATTTCCGATCTGTGGTCGAAGTGGGGAATATAAGCAATTATATGGTTTCATATAAAAATAAAAATGATAAGGAGAAACAAAAATGAAAAAGAAAGTTGTGTTGCTTGTATTTGCGATGGCGATGCTGCTTATGGGGCTCGGCGCGTTTTCCGCATGCAAGGATGATCCGGCTGAGACCCCGACTGCAACGGTAACGATCAGTAAAACCTCTTTGCAGATCGACCGTTACGGCTCGGCGGAATTGACCGCTACTGCCGATATTGCGGGAAAGATCGTTTGGTCGAGTTCCGACGAAAAGGTCGTCGTCGTAAACGATGGAACGGTAACGGCAATGGGTACGGGCAGTGCTAAAGTCATTGCGACGCTTGAAGGTACTTCCGCAAAAGCGGAGTGTGCGGTAACGGTCATACCCGCTTCGCAAGTGCCGGTAATTTCGTTTGATAAAAACGAGGTTAAGATCGATGAGGGTAAATCTCTGAAAGTCAGCGCCGCATTGAATTACCGCGGCGAAGGTGTAGACGTGGAATTTACTTATTCCGTCGAAAACTCCGAAATCGCTACCGTAGATAAAGACGGAAACGTAGTCGGCGTGAGCGTTGGCGAAACCAAAGTGGTTGCGCAGACTACATGGCGGGGCGAAACTTTCAAACGCTCGATTGACGTAAAAGTGCAGCCCGACGCTTATCTGGTCGTTAAGACGGAAAGCGGAGAAGTTCCCGTAGACGTTACCCTCAGGTCGTCTCTGCCCGAAGGAACAGACTCGTCTTATATAGACGAAATCAAGTTGGTTGCGCAGGCTACGGAAAAAGGTGAAGCTTCGGCTGCAAAAATTTCTTGGAGTGTAGACGGCGACGCGGTCACCGTGGATGAAAACGGTCTTGTCGTTGCGCAAAAAGCGGGCGAAGCGGTTGTACGCGCCGAATTTAAAACTACAAGCGGCGGTTATACGATTTTTGCGGAAGTACCCGTTACCGTCGTGCTGCCCGATGTGATAACCGAAACGGTGTTGGTTTGCGAAAGAACTGACAGGAGCGGCATTATAGATGTTTCGCAGATAGACGGAAAAGTTCTGGATGTACAATTTGAGGGCGTTAGCATTGCGCAGGTTGAAGACGGCAGCGTTGCTTTGCGCTATGAATGGGTTGAGTCGAAAACTGACGGCGAATACGAAGTATCCGTTCTTACCGAAGACGTCATTTATGTAGCGAATGTTTCGATCATTACGAAGTTTATCGAAATCGATGTGGTAAACGGTAACGCATTTTTCATCGTTGACAAGGAAGAAAGCGGAAAACTGTGGACCGTTCCGGGAGAAGATGATGCGGCGATCGTGGGGGATCGTGACGACGTAATGCGTTATGAAAAATATAATGAAGATACCGATGCTTTCGCTTATCGTGTCGAGATGAACGATGTGCAGGCGCGTTACGGCGGAAATATGGACTACCTGACGTTTGACTTGTATGTCGTTGAGGGCGGATCGGGCGTATCAATCTGGATGAATTACGGCGACAATAAAGCGTGGTGGTACGATATCCAGGTCGGCGCTCAGTTAAATAAAGATTACGGATTTTACATCGATTCAAACGGAGTTAAGACCGACACGTTCCGCTCCGGAGAATGGATGACCGTCGTTATGCAGCTGAAAGGCTATACGATCAACCGTTTTGCCTTTATGGCGAGAGGCGGCGTACCCGTAACATATTATCTCGGAGATATGCGTTCTTATGCTGAAGCAAAATGGGATACTCCGTATTTGACGAATGAGGCGGAAGTTACAGCGAACGTCGAAGACGGCAGTCATACCGTTACTCTGAACGATTTTGAACTTTATTTTGGAAACAAAAAAATCACGGAAGCCGATTCTATCGTGCTCAGCGGCGGAAATTCGGCTGTTGCTACAGTAAACGGTGCGGTCATCACCTTTGTCGGCGGCGGTTCTTCCGTTTTCGATGTGGAAATTACCGTTGACAAAATGAAAGCGTACACCAAGTTGAATCTGTATCTTTCGCAGTTTTCTGTAAATATCGACCGCTCGAAATCGGGTGTGATTTCCTCTCCTGAAATTGAAGGTACCATAACAAAAGTTCTTTACGAGAACAGCGTGATCGCAAACGGGGCGGATGTTTCCGCTTGGTTGAAAACAATAGGCGGATGTTCTTTGGCTGCGGTAAAGAGAACGGTGCTTATCGAAACCGACGCAAATAAAAAATACGCGGTGGAACTGATCATTACCGATACGCGCGATTATGTGGATAAAGATACGTTTTCAATCGTTAACAGCAAAACTCTCAGTACGGTTTGGGTAAGTCAGGATTCTTATGAAGGAAAAAACAACGTGCGTTATTATAAGTCGGAGGCGGGATGTTCCGTTTGGGATACGCGCGTTGACTTTAAAAACGCATCGCTGTACGAACAATATGATTATATGGCGGTAGAAGTATTTGCTGCAAGCGGTTCGCAGGTTGCGTTTTTCTTAGAGGATACCAGTTGGATCCATGTATTGAAGGACGGAACGAAGATAGAAGGTGCGTTAGAAAGGGCAGTAGCCTATATGTTTGACGCGGAAGGCAATCAGATGACGGAATTCAAAACCGGAGAGTGGGTTACGGTGGTTCTGAAAACTTCCGCTCTTACGCAGAACCGTTGCGCTTTTAGCGTAAACAATAACGAAGTAGCCGAATACTGGGTAGCGGAAATGTCGCTTTACACACAGGAGAATTTAAGCAAAGATTTTACGTTTTCCGATTAAATAAGCGGCAAAATTTGTATGCTTGCGAATTTTACAATGGAGCATAATTAGAAAAAATATAGATTGCATGTAGTGCTGAAAATTTTTTAGACTTATGCTGCGATAAAATTCATCTCTGGACCTGGCGCCAACAAGCGCCAGGTCTTTACAATTTTAAGGAATTTCGGAAAAATGAAGTGTGCTTAGTCTTGAATAAGTGTTTTTTGCGGTGTTGCCGTCCCAACGCCGTCTCAAAACAGGAGAGAAGAAAAACAGAGGGAAACAGTAAATAACGGCAAAAAAAAGCGGCGGCAAAAATGCCGCTGCGGGATCATGGAAAGTATTATTTATCAAGTAGAAATTTAATAGGTATATCGAAAGGCACTTCGACCAGCTTATCTTGCGCCCTTCCGGCAATATATTCGTAATAACAGTTATCATCACCTTTATAGATGTAGCTATCCGCATATTTCTTGTCGAGTTTGGCCTTCTTTTCGGCACGAATACGCTCTAAAAGCACGCTTGCGGGTTCGTCGTTCGGATCCTGTGAAACGAGCTTGCCCTGAATAGCGTATTGCAAAACAAACTTCTTTAATTTATCGTAAATCTCATTGTCAAGTTTCGTCGCTTGCTGTTCAAGTTTATCGTACTCATCAATTAATGGTTCATACTTTTCTATTTCCGCTACAATGCGTTCCTGTTCAGCTGTGGGAGGCATGGGGAAGAACATCTTTGATAAGTCATCTTTATTAAATCCAGCTTGTGCACTTCGCGCATTGCCCATTATTGTTTCTGTAGTATTGGTTCATACAAAGCAATAAATTCTTCTCGATTTTCTGGACGATATGTCGCAAGACTGACAAGTCCTTTATTCCCTATAATGGTATAGGCTGGCTTATTTTCTGTTTTCATGATTTTTGAACGAACATTGCGCAAATAAGCCAATAACTCCATATCCGTTAAAATTTGCCCATCATCATCTGCAATGACTTGAAATCCCTCATGCCCGAAAAATAAAAACCACGTGCTATGCACGTGGATGATTATTACAAAAAAAATGCAAAAAATAGATAAGTTTGTTACAAGTCGCGCCTATCATAAAAAGAGAGTTTGGCAGTTTATTTGGGAAGCTTGCGTATGTATTCGCTGGGGACTATGCCGTAAAACTGTTTGAAAGAGCTGGTGAAATAGGATGTGGAGTTGTAACCGACCATACCGCAGATGACAGAAATGTTTGTTTCGCCCTTGCGCATCAGCTGAGCTGCGTTGTTCATTCGCTTGATGATGAGAAATTTGGAAAATACCGTCTTTGTCTTTTTTTTGAAGATACGCAGGAAGTAATCGGGGTTGAGCCCCAGGTAATGCGCCACGTCTTCAGCGTGCATATTGCTGTCTGAAACGTGAGCTTCAATGTAGTCAAACGCTTTGTTGATGTAGTTATCGATATTGTTTGGGTTGGAGGGATACTCGCTGCAATAAATGATGGCGAGTCGCGAAAAGATGGCGGCGATATACGAATTAGCAATGATGTCCATGCCGGCGCGGTATTTTTGGGGTAAAATCACGCTTTCGACAAACAGACGCGTAAGGTTTTCGTCTGTGGGAAAAATTCGTTTCTGCGGCGAATATCCCAGCCGTGAAAAATATTCTTCAGCATGGTTCCCCATAAACGTAATAAAGATATATGACCATGGATCAGTTTCGTCGTCGAAATACTGAATGTTTTCCTGAGGAAAACGGATAAAGATATCGCCCTCTTTCAGGCGGTATCTGCCCTCGGGCGCAATCAGCGTTCCCGAGCCTTTTATCACGAGATGGAGAGCATAGTAGGGTTTTGCCATACTCCGCTTGTGGACGGGGTGCTGGATCTTGCGGTAGGAAGTCTCCAACACGTACAGATCCCTGTTCTTGTTGATGGGAATGCAGTTAGTAATGTCTTTTTCTAATTCGTACTCATAATATATCATGATTATATTATGATATAAAAAAATTTATTTGTCAATAAAAAGTCGTATTTCTTATAGTATTTGTCGTCAAATAGTATTTACAGTGACTCAAAGCTCATATATAATGAAGATGCAAAAAATGTAAAGCAGGTGGAGTATGGTACCCAAATGGCTTTTAGGGAATCTTGTGGCACACAGGGGCTTGCACAATGCCGAGTACAGCGAAAACACGCTGGAAGCGTTCAAAAACGCGGCGGATCACCATTATAACATAGAAATGGACGTGCAGCTGACCAAAGACGGCAAGCCAGTCGTTTATCACGATCTGCGTCTGGACAGGCTGACAGATCACGATTGTCTTGTCAAGGAACTAACGCTGAACGAAGTCCGAAAAGTAAGATATCTGCAGGGGGGAAGCATCCCTACTCTGGAAGAGGCACTGGAAGTGTGTGAAGGACGGTGCGGCATCATGCTGGAAGTAAAAAAAGACAGCTACGATGCGCAGGAAATCGACATCGAAAAAGTAATCTATCCCATTCTGAAAAGTTACAGGGGGGATTTTATTGTTAAATCTTTTGATCCATATACGGTAAAGTGGTTTGCGGACAATGCACCCGAATTTTCTCGCGGTCTCCTTTGCGAATATGAGCAGATGAGTGAATATCCCCCGTCTGACAGGGCACTGGTGCGCGAACTGCTGGATCCCGACAAGCCGCTGGTTGATTTTTTCGACTATCATGTGGGCAAGGTGGGAAGCGAAATTTGGAACGAAGCGACAAAGCATCTGCCTGCTGTTGTCTGGACTGTGCGTTCACAGGAGCAGTACGAGGCAGTGAGATCCAAAGTCATTAATGTGATTTTTGAAAACTTTATCCCGGAGGTGAAAAAGGCATGAACGAAAAAATTTTGACGGTTGCCGTCATAGGATACGGTTCACGCGGGAATGTTTATACAAATTACATGAAAGAACTCGGCACTATGCGCACTGTTTGCGTGTGCGAGCCGAACGAAAAGAAACGTGAACTTGCCGCGCAGAGGCTTTCCCTCGGGGAAGAAGCACTGTTTGCGGACGAAAACGAATTTTTTGCGGAGCGCAGGGCGGACGTGCTCCTGGTCGCAACTCCCGACCGCGCCCATTACCGCCATGCAGTGAAGGGGCTGGAGCTGGGTTATGACCTGTTGCTGGAAAAGCCTATTTCCCCCGACGAGAACGAATGCCGGGAGATCTGCATGCTGGCGGAAAAGAAAAAGCGCAAGGTGAGTGTGTGTCACGTCCTGCGGTACGCGCCTTTTTACAGAAAGATCAAGGAGATCATCGCTTCGGGCGAGCTGGGTGAGCCCGTCACTATTTCCCAGACGGAAAATGTGGGATACTGGCACCAGGCGCACTCGTTTGTGCGCGGAAACTGGCGCAACTCCAAAGAAAGCTCGTGCATGATCCTGCAAAAATGCTGTCACGATCTGGACATCATCAAGTGGTTGATGGATGTGCCTTGCAGAACGGTCAGTTCCTTCGGAAGCCTGATGTATTTTAACAAAGCGCATGCCCCTGCGGGAAGCGCGGATTTCTGTTATAAATGCAAGCTGGAAAAAGAATGTCCGTACGATGCCATCGGATTTTATATGGATAAGCCCGATTGGCTGTCTTCGACGGGGCGTTTTTTCGGGAACAGTGCGAATGCAGAGGAAGTACGCGCCTGCCTTTCGGATGAGAGCAATCCCTATGCAAGGTGCGTATTCAAATGCGACAACGACGTAGTGGATCATCAGGTCGTCAATATGCTGTTCGAGGGCGGAAAGACCGCTCAACTGACGATGACGGCGTTTTCCAAGGATTTTAGGCGGACGATCAAGGTGCACCTGACAGGCGGCGAAATCATGGGCGACATCGCGGCGAACCGCATCGATTATACGGCATGGGGCAGGGAAACGGTGACGATCGACGTGACAAAACTGGCGGACGATCTGACGCATCACTGCGGCGGCGACAAACTGCTTGTTCGGGATTTTTACGATTACATCTGCGGAAATCCTTCCGGTAAAGGGCTGACGGCGGTTGGCAATTCGTTGGAAAGCCATCTCATGGCGTTTGCGGCGGAAAAATCCCGCCTCAGCGGCGGCGAACCCGTACAGATCGGGAAGTGAACCGTTATGAAAAAAAGAAATTTTCTGGCCATTATACTGTGTTGGGTGCTGCTGTTGCAGCCCAATGTGTTTGCCCTGCGGGCACAGGCGGAGGAAGCGGTGATCAGTAAAATAATGAGTTTTGACGGGGGGGACGATCCATCCTTTCAGTTGTACGGCGGAACGATCGTAGAGGGGGTGGATGGAAGTAATGCCGTCCGCCTGCAAAACGGGAGCGGTACGGCAACACAGTACGTCGACCTTGGAGAGTTCGACGTAGGAACCCGTTCGTTCAGCGTTTCTTTCTGGTACAATATTTCCGAAGAACAGGTGATGCAGAGCGAGTACTGTGCCCTGCTTTCCAATAAAGACTGGGCGGCAGTGATCAATCCGGGCTTTATGATCGCCATGTACGGCGAGCCCGGTACCTATAAAGGGCTGTGGATCGATTTCAGTGCGCAGGGAAATTCGGGCAGGTATTACCTGTCCGGTCAGAAGAATACGGACGGAAGGTGGCATGCGGCGACGGTCGTGTTCGACCGTACTGCCAAAACCGCCACTTACTATTGCGACGGCGAGGCAACGGGCAGTTTTACCTTTGATTTCGGCACGGATGGCAGCGCGTCCACGGGGCTTCATCTGTATCTCGGTTGTGACGGTAAAAAAAATTACGGATGTCTGGATACCTCGTTTGACGAGATCCGCGTATACGACGGTGCTTTGAGTGCCGAGGGTGCCCGTGAGGATGCCATGCGCCTGTTGGCTTACAGATCGGCGCAGGAACTGAAAGAAACGTACGATAATTATCTTTCCGGCGGAGCGGTGAACGCCGCCATGGCGGAAAAGTATTATGAAGTATCCGCGCAGACGCAGGAACTGCTCGATTCCGGCGACCTTGAAGGCGCGTATGAACGCGCGCACAGGGCATTCGGCGAAGTGTTCGGAATGCAGAACGGGGAAGTACTCACTTCCTTCAACGTTGTGTCAGACGTACATATTGACGGTGCACCCGAAGAAACTTATCCCGTTGTCAAGGTGTATAAGGACAAACTCAAGCGAGCCATGAACAGTTTCAATCAGCTGTTCCCGCAGACGGAAACGCTCGTTTTGCCCGGCGATTTTACTAAAAACGGAAAGGGAATGGATTTCGATGCTTTTTTCAAGGAGCTGAACATTCTTAACCGCCACGACAACGTGCTCATTGCGCTGGGCAATCATGAGGTGAAGTATTCGGCGGCGTATACCTACGACGATGTCAAGGAGATCTTCCTGGAAAAGATGTCCAGATATGGTCTGGACGGGGAGGAGATCTATTACGATCGCTGGATCGATGGGTATCATTTCATTGTCCTTTCCACGGAAGAGATGGAACAAAAGGGCGGCGGTGCCTATCTCAGCGACGCGCAGCTGCAATTTCTGCGCGAAAAGCTGGCGGAAAACGCCATGCCCGGCAAACCTGCGTTTGTCATTCTGCATCAGCCTCTGGCAGACACCTTTCCGTTGAGCAGCAAGTATTCTGTCGGGGAACAGGACGCGCAGATCAAGGAGATTCTTAAAGAGTATCCCGGAACTTTTCTCATCTCGGGACACCTGCACAACGGATATCTGGACGAGAGGGCACTCGTGCAGAATGAGTACGGTGTACAGTTCGATTGTTCGGCGCTCTGGCAGAACGAACTGGCCAATCAGAACGGAGATTACGCCTACCATGTGGATGTGTACGCGGACAGAGTTCAGATACTCGCCGTGGACACGTTGCACGGGGAGATCGATTACAGATACACGAAGATCGTACCTCTGAGCACGCTGGGTGCGCAGGCGGACTTTGCAGATCTGCCCGCGTTAAGATATACGGACGCGGCGGGGGCGGAGATCTCGTTGGACGAAACGGTGTACATTGTAGAAAGCGACGCTCAGGATTGGAATGCACACGCGATTACGCTGGAGCTCGAAGAGACGAAAAAAGTGTGCGGCATCCGGTATCTGGGCGGAGAAACTGGCCGCGTGACGGCGTTCGACCTCGAATACAGTGCGGACGGCAAAACGTGGAAAGGAATTGCAGGACTCAAAGAATTTGTCGGTTCCGACGGATACAAAGTATTCCGCTTTGCGGAAGTTACGGCAAAGTATCTGCGGTTCGTGCCTCTTTCTTCCACATTGCTGACGGGGGACAGCTTTGTCACTTCCGTCGCGGAACTGCACGCAATGGGTGGCGTATGAAAAAATATCCGATGATCGCGATCCTCCTTTTCGCCGCGCTCGCTCTGGCGGGCTGTGCAGAAGGAGAAGAGCAGAAACAACCGCAAAAAGGTGAATTAAATTTGGAAGCGCCCCATGGGGCGCTCGTCGCAAGCGACGAGCTGGATATCAATAAAATTCATTACACAGCAAAAAACGGCGACGGAGAAGAAGTTTCGGCATCGTTCACGGTGGAACTCAACGGAACGGAGCTTTCGGGTGAGAACGGAAAGTATTTTCTTCCCGAAGGCGGCGAACTGGTCATCCGAGCAGAGGCTGTCGGACTGGAGAGCGAATTGCGCACGCAGGTATTCGAATTGCCCGGCTCGTGTGTGGCGGATGCTGCCGCAATTACGGAGGGAGAAGGGTACATCGTCCGGGAGGACGCGTTCGGGGCGTATGCCGAAGTCACGGCAGAGCAGGTTTCCTTTCCCGCCGACTTGTATGCGGCGGCCAACTATGAAAATGCGCAGATCTTGCTTTGCGCAGAAGGAGATGCATATCTTCCCGACGGCGGAAAGATTTCATCCGAATGGGAAGTGCGCGAGATAACAGATATTGTTACCGTGTTTGGCAATCCCGAAGAGGAGCAGACGCTGAATGTGTCCTTCTCGATGGAAAATGACGCAAAAGTGTATATACGTTGCGTATACTTCTGCGATGAGTGCGAAGTTACGGGCATCGAAATGCGTGACTATGCGGAAATGAGAGTGGGGGAAACCTACCGCATTCAGCCCGCATACGCATTGTTGTCCAACGGCGTCAAACTTTATGCGGATATTAAGGCGGAATTTAACGGCGCACCCGTTGAGGGCAGCGTTATAACCTTTGAAAGCGAGGGCGAACTCGTCATTACTTACACGGTGGAGCGTCCGTACCTGGAAGAGGCGCTGATGAAGACCTGTATCGTGCGCGTGACTGAATAAGAAAAGAGGGAAAAGACAGTGGCAAAGAAGAGCAGTATCAAAGCAATCAAGAGGGGACAGACGGTATTTTTGTGCGTCATGCTCGCCATCCCCATTCTTCAATGGTTTGTGTTTTGGCTATATGTGAATATCAATTCTATCTTGCTGGGCTTCCAGAATAAGATAGGGGACTGGACGCTGGCAAATTTCCAGCAGTTTTTTACCGACCTGACTGTGGAGGGTTCCACGATTTCTATCGCGGTAAAGAACACTTTTATTTATTTTTTCAACTCTTTGTGTATCATCATGCCGCTGGCGCTGTTCATCAGCTATTTTTTGTACCGTCAGATCTTCGGTACGAAGTTTTTCCGTATCGTTTTCTATATGCCCGGCATCATAAGTGCGGTCGCGCTGACCACGGCGTACATGAACTTTCTCGATCCTGTCGGGCCGTTCGGTATCGTCTGCGAAAAACTGGGGATCTCGCCCATTCCCGAATTGTTCGCCAATTCGGAGTATGCCACAACGACCATCGTCATTTACTGCATCTGGACAGGGTTTGGTACCAACATTCTTCTGTTCAGCGGTGCCATGAGCCGTATCCCGCTGGAGATCATCGAATCGGCGCGTATGGACGGCTGTACAACGCTGACGGAAGTGTTCCGCATCGTTTTGCCGCTTATCTGGCCCACCCTTTCCACTCTCATCATCTTCCAGTGCACAGGGCTTTTCAGTGCATCGGGACCTATCCTGCTGTTTACGAAGGGACAGTACGACACAACGACCATCGGTTACTGGATCTTCGATATGGTTTATCAGTATCACAACTATAACATCGTTTCCGCGGCTGGGCTGGTGTTCACCTGTATTGGAGTTCCCTTTATCCTGCTCGTTCGGAAGCTGGTGGAAAAAGTTCCCTCTGCGGAATATTGAGGAGGGAAGCAGACATGAAAGAAAAGAGTATTTTAAATCACAGAACTGCGAGAGAGCGCATCATTTTTGCGCTGGTGCTCGTACTCATGGTTGTGTATGCGCTTTCTCTGATCACGCCTTTCCTGTGGGTTTTCATGAGCTCACTGAAAGACAGCCTGGAATATTCCAGCGGAAATGCGTTTGCATTGCCCGAAAAATGGCTGTTCTCCAACTATGCCGATGCAATGGATCTGCTTACGCTGGACGACGGCACAAGCTTTTTGGGAATGATTTTCAACAGTGTGTGGTACACGGCGGTTGCAACGGGTCTGAGCGTATTCATGTCGTCGGTGACAGGCTATTGCATGGCAAAGTATACTTTTAGGGCGCGCAATGTCATCTATGCCATCGCCATCTTCTGCATGACCATACCCATTGTCGGCAACATGGCATCCTATTACAAACTCATTTACGAGCTGAACATTTACGATACGCCCATCTATGTGGTGGTCACCCACCTGGGGGCGTGGGGGTTTAACTTTCTGGTCATGTATGCCACATTCAAAAACATCAGCTGGAGCTATGCCGAAGCGGTGTTTATTGACGGAGGAAACCATTTTACCGTATTTTTCAAAATCATGCTGCCGCAGGCGGCAGGGCCCATCGCCACACTCTGCATCATGAGTGCCATCGGTTCGTGGAACGATTATATGCCCATGATCCTGTACCTGCCCAGCTATCCCACTCTTGCAAGCGGACTGTATACTTATCAGTCAAACGCAATCCGCGGCGTCAACTTTCCCGTCTATTTTGCGGGAGTGATCATTTCGTTGATACCCGTCATCGTAATTTTTGCCTGTTTTTCTGACCTGATGATGAAGAACATGAGCGTTGGCGGTTTAAAAGGTTAATAAGGAGGATCGTATGACTAAAAAAAGAGTTGCTGTTCTTTTAGCGTTCGCACTGTTGTCGTTTTCCCTGCTGTTTGCAGGGTGCAACAAGCGGGACAACAGTGTTGAAACGTTGGAGATCTACGTTGCAAATTTCGGCTACGGTTACGAATGGCTGCAACCGTTGATGGACGACTTTGCGAAGCAGGACTGGGTAAAGGAAAAGTATCCCAACCTCAAATTTGAAGAGGTCAGCAAGAATTCCGAGCGCACATATGCCGTCGATCAGATCAAATCGGGCAAGACGACGGTTGACCTGTTCATTTCCTGTTCGTCGGGTGCGGACAGCTTTGAAAGCAAGGATTCCAAAGGCAATCCTTATTTCGAGGAGCTGACGGACGTGTACGAGAGCGAAGTTCCGGGTGAAGGCGTGCTCTTTAAAGACAAGATGCAGGACGAGTTCCTTACCATGAGCACTTACGAAACGTACGGCGGCGAATACACATATTTTTGCGTGCCGTGGGTGACAGGGATGCAGGGAATGGTGTACAACCGTACTATGTTTGAGGAATACGGTTGGGAAGTCCCCAACACGACGGACGACCTGCTGGTATTGTGTGACGAGATCGTTGCGGACGGGGAAGTTCCTTTCATCTTCACTTCTAAGGAGAATTACTGGACGTGCATGATGTTCCTGCTCTGGTGGGGACAGTATGAGGGAGCAGACAATTACGCAAACTTCTATCAGGGACTTGTCTGCACCAATCCCGATGCGCCCGAAGATGAGCGTGAATACGATTATTCCAACGAAGTGTTTGCACAGACGGGAAGATTGCGCTCTCTGGAAACCATTTCTTCTCTTATCCATGCAGACAATCCCAAGAACTATTGTCACGAAAACGTGAACACGCTGCAGTTTACCCAGGCTCAGAGCAAGTTTTTAACGCGCGAAGGTGCAATGATGCCTAACGGTGACTGGCTGGAAGCGGAAATGAGAAAAGTAAGCATGAGCGGCGCAATCACTGACGTGTTCACCTTTATGAAGACGCCCGTGATCAGCTCCATTATCGAAAAGTGCACGACTATTCCCGACAATGATACGCTTTCCAAGGTGATCGATGCCATCGACGCGGGCGAAGAGTCTTACGGACAAGTTTCCGCAGAGGATTTTGCCAAGGTGAAAGAGGCCCGCAAGATCGTTCTTCCCGTCGGTAACCATACCATCATGATCCCCGCATACGCCACTGCAAAAGAAGTGGCAAAAGATTTCGTGAGATATCTTGCTACGGACGGCGCCAACAACGTGTTTATGGAATATTCGAACGGCGCGAGCATGCCTTTCAATTATGACGTGGAAACCGAGGATCCCGAACTGTACAATTCCTTAGCACAGATCCAGAAAGACAGGATCTCTCTCTGCAAGGGTGCTACTTATCTTCTCAACGAAAATACCTACAAAACTGTGTACTATGGCGGGATCGCTCGCGTATCGCAGGGCAGGACGGTAGTGGAAGCTCTCTTTACTGCGCAGAACGAAAAGGACAGGATGTCCGCACGGGAAATCTACGATGCGGAGATCGCTTATTGGGACGACGTGCGTTTTGCCAATGTTCTCACCAATTCGGGAATCACAAATTAAAGGAAAAATAATATGAAAAAAACGAGAATTTTCCCCAAACTGATGACGTTTGCCATGGGGGTTACGCTTCTTCTGCCCGTTGCGGGATGCGCAGGAGGAGGGGAAACCGCCAAGATCGATCCGGATGACGTCGATATCTGGGCGGCATCCAATACGCAGAAAATCTTTCAGGATTCCGAATACGGCGAGGAGGACCGCGCTCCTGCGGGTATCTCTCTCTCCGCGTTCAAAAACGAAAGCGAATCTGCTCAGCTTGTGTTCACGCCCGAAGTGGACGTTCCCTCTTACGACGTGGAACTTTCCGATCTGAAATCGGGCAGCAACGTTCTCTCCGCGGAGAATGTCAGCGTCTATAATCAGAAGTATATCTTTGTTGCCGACCCCACGACGGCGGGCTATCCCGTAGGGTATTATCCCGACGCGCTTCTGCCTTTCGAAACGGCAAAGGAGTACGGCGAAAACTGCATTACCAAAGGGGAAAATCAGAGCGTGTGGTTCGATTACCACATCCCCGCAACGCAGGCGGCAGGGACTTATACGGGTACATATAAAGTCAGCTTCGGCGGCACAAATGTGGAAGTACCTGTCTCCGTCACCGTTTACGATTACACCCTCAAAGACGAGATTCATTCCCGTTCGCTGTTCGGTATGCACATTTACTGGAATGAGGGCGGCATCGCGGCGGGCGAAAAGGATTCGTCGTGGGAGATGTTCGGTAAATATTACGATTATCTTCTCGATTACCGCATTTGCGGCAGAAACCTCCCTGCGGCGGCAGGGGATGTGGAGACCTTCATCGAACAGCTGAAAATCTACGGCAAGGACTGGCGCGTCACCAACATCACCCTTCCTTATACCGAAAAATACGATTCAAGATACGGCGAAACGGGCATTGATTACAACGAATTCAAAGAATATCTTGTCGCCATTTATCAGCTTTCTATGCAGGAAAACTATAACTATTTTGCCAAGATCTCCACGTATTTCACCATGTTTGACGAGGCATCCACGCCTGCACAGATCAGCATGGCAAACAACATTCTTGCCAACTGCTACGAGATACAGGAAGATCTGGCGGATCAGTGGCGTGCGGATGCCAACGACGCCGCTGTCAAAGATGAAGTCATTTCCAGTATGCTGAACATGGTGCAGCTGTTCGTTTCCTACTATCAGAGTTCCTTTACCACGGGCGGAACGTATTGCCCCATTCTCGGACAGTACAACACGGAAGAGAGCCGTAACAAATATCAGCACATTTACGAGTATGCGGAAGGTACGGAAAACTACCATACTCAGAATACGGAAAAGTGGTGGTACAACGCCGGCGCGACCAAAAATCCGTACGCGTCTTATAATATGGATACGGAGCTGTACAGCCCGCGCATTTACAGCTGGATGCAATACGCTTACGACGTGACGGGAAATCTGTACTGGTCTACTACCTTCTATGTCAAAAAACTGTATTCGGGCAACTTCTACGAAACATTGCAGGATTATTACAGCGATCCGCTGCGCTTCCCGCCGTACAACGGGGACGGGTTCCTGCTGTATCCGGGAGCACCGTACGGAATTGACGGGCCTGTGGGCAGCATCCGCCTGACCGCCGTCCGCGACGGGCTGGAAGAGTACGATCTTCTGTACGATCTGGAAAGTTATTATCTCGGATTGCAGAGCGAGGAAGGCATTGCCGCCGATTTCGACGGTGTGATGTCCAGTGTGTATAACACCCTGTTCGACGGGACGAAGGTGGCGGCAAGCAACGAAAGCTTTGCCAATGCACGTGCTTCTCTCGCACAGATGCTGGTAGCGGCGGAAAAGACGGGTGCTCTTGTCATCAGTGCAGAGGAAAAAACGGGCGCGGTGACGTTTGAGATCTATGTTCCCGACGGAGTGACGCTGGAAGGCGGTACGTTGCTGGAAGAAACGGAAAACGGCAGTATTTATACGGTTACTGTCAAGCTGGATCAGGATGAAAACAGCCTTGCCTGCACGCTGACCAAGGATGGAAAGTCCTATGCGCTCTCCGTTTGGTTGGGCGGCAAAAAGATCGTCCACGAAGCGGACGAGACCCTGAAGGATGCGTTCAGCGCAAGCGGGGAAGGATCTTCTGTTTCGCTCGTTTCCGATGGTGTTCCTTCGTACGAAGGCAGTCTGCTCAAAGCCGAGCTCGCCGCTGCGGAGTCTTACCAGAGACTCAACCTTGATCTCACCGCGGTCTCCGGGGCAGAAAATTCCAAACTCGAGATCTGGCTGTACAATCCGGGCGATGCCTGCTCCGTTACCGTCAAGATCGGCAACAATAAGAATATTTTCACCGAACACGGCACGCTCACCCTCAACGCGGGCTGGAATACGGTCAGTGTAGATCTTGCGTCCGTCAATCTCGCAGCAAATGAATCACTCAAGACGCTGCGCCTGGAATTTGGCGAACCATCCCTGTCCAAGACCTTCTACATTTCAAATATTACCATCGGAGGATAAAGTCAAATGAAAAAAAGCTTGATTTTGCTGAGCTGCGTAATATTGATGGCGGGTTTTGCGGGGTGTGCTCCGCGTGAAGAAGTGAAGCAGGAAGAAAATCAAAACCCCAATTACGCGATTGTCAACGATTATGAAAACTATAAAGAGGACGTAGAGCCGCTGGTGCCGCTCAACTATTTCGGAAAGATCTCGCTCAACGAGGACAAAGAGTATGTGACCAGCGGGGAAAAGTCGCTCAAACTTTATCCTTCCGGCGATCCTACACAGAGCAACCTTTCTGCTCCAGAATTCCGTCAGCCGCTCAACCAGGTAGCCAAGGAACTGGATCTGAGCGATATTCGTCAGGTCAGCAAGTTTACCTGTTCCGTCTACAACACATCCGAAAAAGACATTTCCATGTATGTTTCCGTGGATTTCGACGGCGGTTCCACTTTCAGCAGGGAGTTTGTTTTAAAGAACGGCTGGAATACGGTCAGTTATTCCGTCGATCCGCAGATCATCGGCATTTCCTATGACGTTTCGGCGTGCAAGGGGCTCCTGTTCGGGTTCGACAAGCCGCAGGATGGTGAAGTTCCCACCATTTATATGGACGAGCTTGCGGTTTATAAGACGCAGGAACCTTATACAGAACTTGATCTTGCACTCGACGACGGAGAAATCATTTCTTTCGACAAGCTGTATCAGGAATATGTGCTCTATCCCAATACCACCTATGCGGAGTTTGCGCCGCAGCTGAGTATCAACAGCAGTGCCGCTTATGCCAAAAACGGGTATTCGCTGAAAGTGGATCTCGTTCCCAACGACGGGACGTATCCGGCAGGCAACTACATTTACACGGGCTTTACCATTTCGGGTGATTACATCGGACGCACAAATTTCAAGGATTACGAGGATGACGACATCTTTACGTTTAGCGTGTACAACGCCGGCAAGACGCAGCAGCGCCTGTTCCTGGAGATGTTTACCCAAAAGAACAGCACATACTATAAGAAGACAGATATTTACGTTAAGCCTGGCGAATGGTACACTTTCGAGGCGACCATAGCGGAGCTCAACGCACAAAAGGTGAACGGAATCAAGTCCAACGGCACGGGCGACGCGGGTTCTATCTATTTCAGCTACGAGCTCAATACCCTCACCGAGGCAAAGACGCTGTACTTTGACGATTTCAAGATCATTAAGGCTGGGAAATGAGCTATGAAGTTTGAACTTTCTTTCTGGAACTATCTGTACATAGACGACTATTATGCGGACATGGAAACGGCTGTAAAAGAATGGAAGGAACTGGGCATCACGTTGGGTTTTACCTTCCGCTATGCCGCGGGGAAAAGTTCGCGGCAGAAAATGCTGCGTCTGCTCGATCTGTGTGCAGAAAACGGAATTCGCGCCATCGTCAGCGATGACCGCGTGTTCTGGACGCAGTTCCGCGAAAAGGGCGAAAAGGCATATGCCGCTGCTGTTTCGGCGGCGGCAGAGGACTTCGCCGCACATCCGGCCTGTTACGGCTTTTACATCGGTGACGAGCCGGATACTTCCATGTTTGACGATTTCGGCAAGGCGTACAAAATTTTCAAGAGCATTTGTGACAAGGTAGGATTTATCAACTACTCCTGGAACGAATCGCTGGACAGAAAATTCGGGGGCAGAGAAAATTACCGCAAGTTCCTTTCCGATTTTTATACGGAAGTAAGTACGGAAACGGTATCCAACGACAGGTATTCGGCGTTCAACTTCTGCGATTACGAGCCGGGCTTTCTGGAAAAGGGCAAGGAATACTATTTTGCGGACGTAAGAATGTTTTCGGGGCTTGCCAAGGAGCGCGGGGTGCCGTATTTCCTGTCCCAGCTTTCGTGCGGACATTTCAATTTCCGCACGCCGGACGCGGATGCGATCCGGTGGCAGCTGTCCACAGCAGCCGCATGCGGCGCAAACGCCGTACAGTGGTTCCACATTTACCAGCATGCCTTTCATGAAGATTATTATGTCTATCCTGTAGATAAATTCGGCAATAAGTCGGAGATCTACGGCTGCATCGTGCGCGAAACGGCGACGTTCAGGGAAAAGGTCTTAAAACCTCTGGACGGTTTTGAACACGAAACCACCTATTTTATTACCAAGGCTTACGGCGGCTATCCGCTCCTTTCGCGTGAGAGCGGTTGCGAATGGTTTGTGTATGCCGATCATGGCATGAACGGCATACTGTCCGTGTTTACGGACGGAAAGACAAAAAAATACATGGTCGTCAACAACGATCAGCATACGCCCGAGCTGTTCTGGATGGAAAACAAACGGGACAGCAGTAAGAACCATCATCTGTGGCTTGCACCGGGCGGAACGCACGTATTCGGATAATTAGCCTGCAAAGGCCGATTAAATAATTAAAGGAGAAACAAAAAATGAAGGCGAGAAGATTGTTGATTGCTCTGCTTTTGTGCTGTATGCTTGCATTCACCGGCGTTGCGTTTGCTGCCTGCGACAGTCAGGGGGGAAAAACGCAGTTGGAAGGCTTTTCCGTTCCCGAACAGGTAACGGCAGTGTACGGCGAAACATTTGAAGCGGAAGACCTGGTCGTAAAGGATTCCGCAGGAAATGTTTATGAAGTCAGCGTAAAAGTGACGTGCGGCGGGCAGGAAGTCCAGCTCACGTCCGGAAAGTTCATGATTGACAAGATGCAGGATTACACAATTACCTATGAAGTCAGGGTGAGCGACACGGATGTGCGCACGCTGACGACGGTGGTGAAAGTGAGCAGTACCGTCAAACCCGTGATCACTGTGGGGGCCGGTTTGCTGGATTGTTACGAAATCAACGATACGGTCACATTGCCCGAAGTCACGGCTAAGGATGTTTCTGGTGCTGTGCTCACGCCCGACGTGGAAGTGTACCTTATGGGCGAAACGGATACAAAGATCGAAGTTGCGGACAATTCCTTTACGGCAACGGAAGCGGGCGAATACGAATTGCGCATCACTGCGACCGATTCTCTGGGAAACAAGGCGGAAGAGGTCATTTCCTTTGGTGTTAGGACTCCCGCCATCGATTACGAAATCGAGTCTTTTGACAGCCCTGTCAGCGTGTACAATCTCCGTGCGGGTTCTTACTCGGAGGATCTGCTCAGCGGATATACCACCGAACAGATCGGCGGCAGAACAGGTTACGGCGGCGGTTTTGCATGGTTCAGCAGCAAGAATACGGGCGGTATTGTGCAGGCGTATCCCGGAATTTCCCTTCTTCCGAGAATGAGCAAAGATGACGTTTCCGACGCATACATAGAAGGTTATACGGACGTTATCATCAGAATGTATCTCGACTACGGTGCGGAACGCAACGTTTATCGTATCTGGAACGGCAAGGGCACACAGCAGCGTCTTGCAACGTTGCAGCCGAGAACGTGGACGGATGTGCGCATCGACATCACCGATTTCTATGACAATTACGACCTCCTCAACGGCGGCGTGGATGAAAACGGAAACCCCGTTCAGCTGTTCTACATTCCAAACCACGAACAGGAAACGGCAGACAATACGCGTGCGGACATTACCGTCTACATCGATACCATCTTTGTCGCAAAGGAAGAAACGTTTACCATCGTAGACGGCTCCGTTGCCGATACGGCAGAAACGGGCGGACAGCTGGATGTTTCCGGGCTTTCTATCTCTCTCGATGGTGAAAAATTCTCGTTCAGCGTGCTCGATCCTCTGGGGAACGTGCTTCCCGTGCAGGATGGCAAGGTGAACGTGGAAATGTACGGCGTTTATACCGTCAATGTCATTCTCGATTCACTCACCAAATTCGGTTCTGCATCCGCTACCGTACAGGTGACGCCCACCGTCGCTTACATGGAAGAGCTGATCACAGAGCTGAAGGAGATCTCCGATCCCTCCTCGCAGGAATATACGCAGACAGCGTCACTACTTTCCGCAGCGTACGAAGTTTTGCCTGAAGCGGATAAAGCCGAACTTTCTTTAAAAACAGACTATCTCTTTGCGCTGATGGAGGGGAATAAGGATTACCTGCAAAGACCTCAAAACGAGGCATCGTATATCGAAAAATTTGACGATCCGCTGTGCGCGCTCAACGTCTCCTGCTTCTCCGGGCCTACGGCTCTTAAAACGGGATTCACGGAAGAAGCAATCGGTGGTATTGATTCTCTTAACGGCGGCTACGCATGGATCTCTTCCGCAAGAATAGACAATGGTGCTTATAAGGAATATCCCGGACTCAACTTCGTGCCGCGCATTTCCAAGGCGGAGGCGCAGGCATATCTCGATGCGGGCCTTACCAAGATTGCAATGCGCTGCTATCTCGACGGTGCCGTCAATTCCCATAAGATCTTGGAAAAATGGGACGGTCAGATCTCTGTCGACTGGATCCTGCCGCAGACATGGTCGGTCGTGTACTTTGACCTTGCGAGGTTTATCGCCGGCTATGACAGCATCGTGGACGGCACGCAGCAGATGTTCTTTATCTCCAACGACACAAATCCTGAGATCTTCACCTTGTACATCGATTACATCAAGGTTGTCACAGCCGAAGAAGTGGCGACGGATGCGGACGTGGTGGAAGGATTTGTTAATGAGGACAGCGTCAACACCTTCTATGCTTACGACGGTACCTATCTGCAGACGGGTTATTATACCTATCCCGTCGGCGGTAAGGAGCCTTCTTTCGGCAGCGGCTTCTGGTATATGACCAGTTACCGCAAGGACAACGGTGCTCTTAAACAGAACCCCAATATGTGGACGAGCGGATTCAGTATGAGCAAGGAAACGCTGAATACTCTCCTTTCGCAGGGATACAACACGCTGGAGATGACCTGCTATCTCGAAAGCAACGTCGACCGCGACATCTTTGAAAAGTGGAGCGGCACGAACAACAAAGTCATGACGCTTAAACAGAATTCTTGGAATACGGTTCAGTTTGATCTCGCAAAATTTGTACAGTATTACGATGAGATCATCCAAAACGACAAGAAGTCCGTGTTCTTTATCTCCAATAACGAAACGGATGAGAGCGGCGCGCTTATCAATTCTTTCCGCTTGTACGTCGACTGTTTCCGCGTGGGAAAGGTAGAGCTCCCTGACGAAGATCTTATCAAGTTTACGGAAAACAATCTCGGCAATTCAGCAAACTACGTTTACGACAACATCCTTAAAAAGTATCTGACCATCAGCTACTGGACGGATTCCGTGGGTGAAAAACAGCCTGCCAACGGCGGTTTCCTCAAAGCGGAAGTTCCCGTGGGAGGTGCTCCCGCACTGTGGAGCATCGGCGGCATCACCATGACGCAGACACAGCTGAAAGCTTTTCTCGATGCGGGCATGAATGTTTTGGAGATCACAGTATATGCGGATAGCGGACCAGACGTTTACCGCTTATGAAAAGTATGACGGCAGCAATGTTTTGCTGGGCAACGTAAAAGGCAAGGAGTGGACGACGCTGCGCATAGACCTGCAGAAGGTGTATGATAACTATTCCCGTCTGAACAGTAAATCCATCATGTTCTTCTGGCTGGACGAGGCTGCAACGGCAGGATACAACTTCTACATCGACACCATGCGCGTGGCAAGATATGAGGAACCCGAAGCGGCAAATCCATTTGCAGTTATTAACTTTAACTCTGCCGCGACGGCGGATCTCTGCGAGACGTGGCATTCCAGCACGCAGACGGAATCCGGCTTTACGACAGAAGCAGTGGGCGGCGAGAGCGAGGGCTATTTCTACTATACTCCTACCGCTGTCGGAACGGGTTACAACAAAGAATACATTGCGCTGTGGCTGAACGAAGGTGCCGTTGCGATGAGCAAGGAACGCGCGCAGGCACTCCTTTCGGCAGGGTATACGCAGATCGCTCTGCGCTACTACTACACGGCAACTGCACTCGAAGAAGGCGCGAACGTCAATCTGCATATTTACCAGATCAAGAGCGGCGGCGAAACCATCGACCTGGGTGCGTTGCAGACAGATAAATGGTCTTACGTGTATCTGGATATGGCGGCATTTGTAGAAAACTATGACGCAGTCAGCACCTATGACAGCAAATTCCTGCAGATCGCAAACGTCGGCTGCAAAGTGGATTTCACCGTTTATTTTGATACTATGAAGGCGGAAAATCCTTCTTCGGTGATCAATTTCAACGATCCCGATACGGCAGAACTTTGTGAAACGTGGCATTCCAACACGCAGACGGAATCCGGCTTTACGACAGAAGCAGTGGGCGGGGAAAGCAACGGCTATTTCTACTATACACCCACAGCGGTCGGAACGGGATATAACAAGGAGTACATCGCGCTTTGGATGTACAAGGGTGCTATTTTGATGAGCAAGGCACATGCACAGGAACTTCTGGACGGCGGTGCCACCAAGATCGTTTTGCGTTACTACTACACGGCGACGGCTCTCGAAGAGAGTGCGGATGTCAATCTGCACATTTACCAGATCAAGAGCGGCGGTGAAACCATTGACCTGGGTGCTTTGCAGACAGATCAGTGGGCAACTCTGGAACTTGATCTCGCGGCGTTTATCGAAAATTATGATGCGATCAATACCTATGGAAGCAAGTTCCTGCAGATTGCAAATACAGGCTGCAAGGTGGATTTCACCATTTGCTTCGACACGATGATCGTGGCATAAGTAAAAAACTTATCCCCCGTACGGTTCTCCGTACGGGGGATTTTAATATAAAGGTAAACCACGCGATATTTGCGTGGTAGGAAAGAGGTTAACCGATGAATCTTGAAAAAAGGACTCCGATTGTATTAAAAACAAAGCAGATGTTTCTAATAATTTTTTATGCAAAATTTAAAATGGCACTGTGGCGTGTGCTTGGCTGCGGCGAGCGAAGCGAGCCGCACTTGTCTATGCCAAGCACACGCCACGAAAAAGACAACAAGAACAACACGGAAAACTAAGTAAAACAGGGCTCCCGAAAAAGATTTGCAAAGCAAAGATTTTTTGGGAAGAGGAGGCGTAACGGAGCAAAACGGGCGGGTTGCTTTGGCAAGCCGCCTGCAAAGCGAAGTTTACGGCAACGAGAAAGCGCGGCGGCGCGGAGCCGTCCCCGCTGAACCGCTCAGGCGACGGCTGCCGCTTTTTCCGCCGCGCATGGCTTTCTATCATTGGTTTTTGCCGTTATGGTTATCTCTTGAATTTTGCCTCTTTCGGCAGGCTTAGGTTAGCATAGTCCTCGCGCAAGTCAACGGTCGCAAAATCTCCGCAGAATACGCCCTTAATGCTTCATTTTGTTTTAACAAGGCAAGTCCTGCCTTGTTTTCTTTTTGCCTTCTACACCCCTTTTCTCCGTCTTACAGCGGAGATTTTGTCTTTGTCCCGTTGACTTCCGCAGACAGGTTTAAAGATACTTTCCTTTCACCGTCCTATGCACCTCCGCCTGTTGCCCGAAAAAGGCAAATACAAATTCAGAGGTGTAACAAAATGGAAATGTTGGTAACAAAGTTCTTAAAAGGTAAGTATCGGAACGAAAGCGAATTGTTCGCAGAGCCTATCTCAAACGAAAACGTAAAACTTATGGGCGAGATGATAGCGTTGCAAGCGCTTCGTACCGTAAAGAAGTTCGATATGAAAGTCGCGGACAGACTGTATATCGGTTTAATCAAAGACTTGCATCATATGGGAGAAATAGACTATATCGTATCGGACGGCTACGACGTGGCGTAAACTGCTATCTGCTTCTTATATCATTTCATCGGTCACAGCGCCAATGAAATTTACGGCAAAGACAAACGAGGAAAAGAGGTCACCATAAAACTTGCGTGCTATCGTGAAGTAGACCACTTCATCAATCTTTTTCGGCGGCTTTTCAAATCGAAGGGGCGCCGCGCGAGGACGGCAAGAGTGAGTCGATCTGGGACGTGTTTTCCCATCGGGAGGGCGCCGTTGCCCGCGGGGAAAACGCGGATGTCGCCTGCGATCATTACCACCGTGCGGCGGAAGACGTCGCTCTGATGAAAGAGCTGGGGACAAACGCCTACCGCTTTTCTCTCGCATGGACGCGCCTTCTGCCCGAAGGGACGGGCAGGATCAACAGGTCGGGCGCCGATTTTTACGACCGCCTGATCGATCGTCTTTTGGAAAACGGGATCACGCCCTTTGTCACCTTGTATCACTGGGGTCTGCCGCAGGTCTTACAGCAAAAAGGCGGTTTTCTCAATTCTGACATTGCCGACTGGTTTGCGGAATATGCGGAGGCGGTCAAAAAACTGTACGGGGACCGCGTCAAAAATTTCATGACGTTCAACGAGCCGCAGTGCATCCTCGGCTGCGGGTACAGACTGGGCGTCCATGCGCCCGGCCTGAAAGTCTCTCTCAAAGAACAGCTTCTGGCCCTGCACAACCTTTTAAGGGCGCACGGCGCGGGCGCTGCCGTTCTGCGCGGCATCCGCGGGGCGGAGATCGGGTACGCGTCCTGCGGCTATACTTATGCTCCCGCATCCGAGAAAAAAGAGGATATCGAGGCGGCGTTCGAGCGCACTTTTCAGTTTGAAAAGGACAACCCGCTCGGCACGGTCGCGTCTTTTTCCGAGCCTATCTTCACGGGCGACTATCCCAAGAAATTTTACGAATACGGCGAAGATCTCCTGCCGAAGATCACGCAGGAAGATTTAAAGCTGATCTCTGCGCCGCTGGACTTCTTTGCCCTGAACATTTACGAAGGCAAAACGGTGTACGGGAAAGAGGACGGCACGATCGGCGAAGTCGCTCCCAAAACAGGCTCTCCCAAGACGCAGATGGGCTGGGAGATCACGCCGCAGAATATGTACTGGGCACCTAAACTTTTATATAAAAAATACGGCAAAAAGGTGTATATCACGGAAAACGGCTTTTCCTGCGCGGACTATCTGTTCTCGGACGGAAAAATCCACGATACCTACCGCACGGAATATCTGAAAACGTACCTGCACCAGCTTCTGCGCGCTGCGAGCGACGGGGAGACGAAGGTCGCAGGGTATTTCCACTGGTCTTTGATGGACAACTTCGAGTGGGCGGAAGGGTATAAACAGCGGTTCGGTCTGATCTATGTCGACTTTGAAACGCTGAAACGCACGCCCAAAGACTGTTTTTACGAATACAAAAAGATCATTTCGGAAAACGGGAAAAATCTGTAAACCGAGATTTTCTGTCACGCTTTTTCGGAAAGCTTTTTTTGAAAAAAATTTTCGGCAAGTGCTTTACAAATTTAAAATTAT
>ERZ1643251.859-NODE-859-length-38660-cov-41.568501_pt1 | contig 38660 bp, 42 predicted proteins | sample MGYA00579261_ERZ1643251 | MGnify/ENA primary metagenome ERZ1643251 (study PRJEB29033, sample SAMEA4952267) | chicken gut metagenome | biome: Broiler Chicken; feature: Gastrointestinal Tract; material: Caecum | place: Ireland | collected 2018 | study: Broiler... | reverse complement strand
ACTTTTTTTTAAAAGTTTTAAATTCCTATTGACTTTTAATAGTTAGTCACCTAATTAAATAATATCACTTTAGTTTACATAAATCAATAAGAAAAATGTGTTACTTTGTCGAAAATGTGTTACAATAAGATTGGGTGATAGTATGCTACCAAATAAAGTAATATATAAAGGTAAGGAATTTGAAACCATAGGTTTTATAAAATTAAATAATGGATCATTTTTGATTTTACAAAATGATGAAGATATAATATATTTAGATTTAAGCAAAATAAATTTAAAATTAGATTTAAAATTTGAAATAAAAGAAGCTACTAAAGTAGAAATTGTTTTAATGGATTATATAGTAGAAGCAATTAAAAGTGATATTAGAAATGATAAATATCAAAGTAAAGAAGATTTAAAAAGAGATATAGTTGATTTAAATAAATATATTAATACACATCCAGAGTTATTAAATAATATTAAAGAATTAGATTTTAAAGATGATGTTGTCTTAAAAACCATAACTAGTTTACTATCTTATTTTGATGAAACAATGATAGATGCCCCTTTAAATTTAGAGGGAATAACTAGTTTTAAAATTGATGGTAAAGATTATATAAAATATAGAGATCAAAATGGTAAAGTAAAGATAATGGATGATAATGTTGATAATAGAAATTTTGTGGAACAATTTAAAGCAAAACAAAATGAATCAGAATATTTTAAACAAGATGATGGTAAAGAAAGCGCACTAAATATAGCAGAGGATATGAATGAATATCAAAAAACATCAATTGAGTTAAATGAAGCTGATGAAATGGAAAAGACTCATTCTAATCAATTATTATCATCTATGTCTATGCAAAAATATGATAATCAAGCTGATAAAGATATAATTGGAAATGCTCAAACTGGTATATATTATGATGAACAAAATGACAAAGTTTTAACTGCAAAACAACAAGAAAATAGTGTAGAGGTTAGTGAAGTTAAGGAAATAACTCATAATGAAAATAATAACGGAACTACAATTGATAATAATAGTACTTTATCGACTGAAATTAATTATCCACCATATAATGAAGAAATAGTCACACAATATTTAATGACTAATAAATTTAATGATGTCAATATTAATGTTTTTATTGATAGATATTTATATGATTTATCAGTTGAACAAATAGATTATTTATTAAACAATTACGAATTAACTGCTGAATATATAAATAAATTAAATAATCGGAAAAAAAATATAAGTTCTAATGAAAACCAACAACAATTAGAAAAACCTAAGGTAAAGGTATTTACTAAATCAAAAGCAGCTTTTATTGATACTCTTTTATTAAGTTTTATTGTAGGACTAATATCAGGAATGTATTTAATTTTATTAATTTTGATGATTATGTCGTAATTTGTAAAAAAATGTGATAGAATTATAATAGAGAGGTGGTAGAATGAATTTAACATTAATTGCAGTTGGTATTTATGTTGTTACCGTTATTATTGTTGTAATATTTTTAAATTTACTTCAAAACAATAGGAATAAAAAATATAAAAACATTTTAGATAAATTAGAAGTAGAAAAAAATGTTATTGATAGTACACCTATTAATTTAGAAATATCTAAGATTAAAACTTTTTTAAAAAATGACAAATTAGATGCAAATTTAAATGATTGGGAAAATAGATTTAAAGATATTAGAAGTATTCAGATACCAAAAATCACCGATATGATTTTGGAAGCAGATTATTCTTTAAAGCAACAGGATTATAAAACAACATTATTTAAAATTGCTAAATTAGAGATGGAAATATATAAAGTAAGGACTAATACAGAAATGTTATTAGATGAAATAAAGGAAATAACTTCTAGTGAAGAAAGAAATAGAGCAATAATTATAAAATTTAAATCTATTTATCGTGAATTATATGATAAGTTTAATAGTACGAAGTCTGAATTTGGTGAAATAGCTAATTCAGTCTTATTACAATTTGAAAATATATCAAAACGTTTTGAAGCTTTTGAACAAAGTATGGAAAATAATGACTATAATGAAGTAACTAAGATAATAAAATCCATTGATGAAATGTTAAAACATATGCAAATTGTTATTGATGAAGTACCATCTATTGTTTTAATGGCAACTAGTGTAATTCCTAAAAAAATTACAGAGATATCTCAAATATATCAAGACATGATTAAAGAAGGTTATCCTTTAGATTATTTAAATGTTGACTATAATATAACTGAAGCAAATAAGAAATTAAGTGATATCATGGATAGAACAAGAGTATTAAATCTGGAAGATAGCTTGTTTGAATTGAAAGTATTAGTAGAATATTTTGACTCATTATTTAATGACTTTGAAAAAGAAAAAAATGATAGACACATTTATGATGAATTAGTAGATACATTTGTTTCTAAAATTTCTAAAATAAATAGTTTAGTAGATGATATTTTTAGTCAAATTAATGATATAAAAAATGTTTATAATTTGTCAGAAGAAGATTTAAATTTATTAAATCAAGTTAAAGAAGAACTAAATATTTTAAATAATGATTATGATGTTTTAAAAACGCATACCGGAAATCACACTTTTGCATATTCAAAATTGATAAAAGAAATAGAAACTCTATCTTTAAGATTAAATAATATTCAAGATAAATTAGACAATTCATTAGATGCTTTAGGTAGTATGAAGGAAGATGAATTAAGAGCGAGACAACAATTAGAGGAAATTAAACAAATTTTAAGAGAATCAAAAAATAAAATTAAAGAATTTAATTTTCCAGTTATACCACAATATTATTATACACAATTAGATGAAGCTTCACTTGCAATTAAGGAAATAATCAAAGAATTAGAAAAGAAACCTATTACAATTAGTGTATTAAATACTAGAGTTGATACGGCAAGAGATTTAGTTTTAAAGCTATATACTGGGACTAAAGAATTATTAAAAATAGCTGTTTTTGCTGAAAATGCTATTGTTTATGGTAACAGATATAGAGTTACTGATGAAGTAAATAAAAATTTAATGTATTCAGAGTTATTATTTTATAAAGGAGAATATCAAAAATCATTAGAAATAACAATTAATTCCTTAAATAAAATTGAACCTGGAATATATAATAAATTGCTAAAATTTTATGAATAGACAAAAGTCTATTCTTTTTTAATTTTGACATACTATATAATAAGTGGTAAAATCATATTCGCACGTTTGGTTTTATAAATATTTGAACGGAGGAAAAATGACAGAAAATTTAATTAAAAGATATTTATTGGAATCAGCCTATGAAAATGGCACATATGATAGTTCTGTTAATTTTAGAGAAATATCTTTTCAAAATGATTTATTTGAAAAAATTAATTCTGGTAAAATAGAATTAAAAGAAAATGAATTTAAAAAATGGTTAGAAGAATATAAACGTTTAAGAGAACTTTTTGGTGAATTTTTAATCAACAATGGTTATTTATTACCAGATGAAAAAGTAATTGAATTATCAGAAGATGAAAGTATTAGCAGTATAAAAAATTTAAAAGTAAATAAAAAAATAATAGTAGCGCAAGCTGGTGAAGGTTGCTTTGCTAAACCTTTTAACGGTTCTTTAGAAGGACATTTAATAGTAGATGGTATATATGATAATCAATTAATTTATTTAGCTAGAAATGCTTCAATTAGTAATTTTACAATTGGATATTGTGGAAATAAAGATTCATTATATACAAAAAGGGTTATTGAATATTATCGAAAATTAAAAAGAGTTTTAAAATTAATTATTAATATTGATAATGTTGATATAAAAGAAAAAACAATGAATAGAGATAAAATAATGATTTTAGACTATAGAAAATAGTCTTTTTTCTTGCTTAAAAAAAATTAATAATATATAATATATTTGGTGATTTTGATGGAAAAATTAATATTAATTAAATATGGTGAATTAACAACAAAAAAAGGAAACAGAAATCAATTTATTAATAAATTAAGTGATAACATAAAAGTTGATGGCAAAATTATTAAAAAAAGAGATCGTATGTATATTATTCCTAATAATTTTGATGAAACTATTAACAAATTAAAAAAAGTATTTGGTTTACAAGGAATAGTAGTTGCTTATAAAGTAAATACTAATATTGAAGATATCAAAAATGGAGTTTTAGAAGTTTTAAAAAATGAAAATTTTAAAACATTTAAAGTTGAAACTAAACGAGCTAATAAAAATTTTCAAATTAAATCAATGGATTTTAATAATATAATTGGTGGTTTAGTTTTGAAAAATTTTGATTGTAATGTAGATGTTCACAATCCTGATATAGTAGTTCACATAGAAATAAGAGAAGATACATATATTTATACTAATGAAATAAAAGGTAGTGGTGGATATCCTGTTGGTATTCAAGGTAAAGGTATATTAATGTTATCTGGTGGAATTGATTCACCAGTAGCTGGTTATTTAGCTTTAAAAAGAGGAATTGATATTGATTGTTTATATTTTGATTCACCACCACATACTAGTATTGAAGCTAAAAATAAAGTTATTGAATTGGCTAATATTTTAAATCAATATTCTGGTAATATTAATTTACTAGTCGTACCATTTACTAAATTACAAGAAGCAATATATAAAAATGTTCCTAGTGAATATAATATTACTATTTTAAGAAGAATGATGTATCGAATTGCTACTAATATATCTAATAAATATAAAGTATTAATTAATGGAGAAAGCATTGGTCAAGTTGCTAGTCAAACATTAACTAGTATTAATGTTATTAATAGTGTAACCAATTTTCCAGTAATTAGACCTGTTGCATGTTTAGATAAATTAGAAATAATCGAAATTGCAAAGAAAATTGGAACATATGAAACAAGTATTTTACCTTTTGAAGATTGTTGTACGATATTTGTTCCTAAACATCCTGTTATTAATCCAAAATTAGAAAAATGTTTAGAATATGAAAAATTTAATTATCAAGAATTAATTGATGAATGTATAAATAATATAGAAGTAATAACTAATTTTAATAAAGATTTTAAAGATTTATTATAACCATTTTTTTCCAGTAATATTTTGAAATATTCCGTGCATGATATTAATGTACGGAGGTGAGAATAATGAATAACAAATCTACAGGTAAATTAGTAGTACCAGGAGCTAAACAAGCTATCGATAAAATGAAATATGAAATAGCTAGCGAATTTGGTGTTAACTTAGGACCAGATGCTACAAGCCGTGCTAATGGTACAGTAGGTGGAGAAATCACTAAGAGATTAGTTCAAATGGGACAACAAAACTTAGGTGGTTACCAAGCTAAATAATTAAAATAGATAGCAATTTGCTATCTAGTTTTTTTTACCACTTATTTTATTAAATATATCATCCATAATAATAATGTAAGGTGGTGATAAAATGAATAAATTAGTAGTTCCAGGTAGTAAAAAATCTCTAGAAAATTTAAAATATGAAATTGCTAGAGAGTTAGGTATTACCTTAGGTGCTGATCAAACTTCTAGATTAAACGGCACTGTTGGTGGAGAAATGACTAAAAGGTTAGTCGAATTAGGTGAACAATATTATTGTAAAACAAATAGAGAAGGATAATCTTCTCTATAATATTTGGTCAATTAGACCATATTGTAATGCTTCTTCACTAGATAAATAGTTATCTCTTTCTGTGTCAACTTCGATAGTTTTGATATCTTTATTAGTGTTAGAAGCTAAAATTTTATTTAATTTTTCTTTTATTTTTAAAATGTGTTCTGCTGCTATTTTAATTTCGGTTGCTTGCCCACTTGCTCCTCCTAAAGGTTGATGTATCATGACTTCGCTATTAGGCAAACAATATCTTTTTCCTTTAGTTCCACTCGATAACAAGAATGCTCCCATTGATGCAGCCATTCCCAAACAAATAGTTGATACATCACTTTTTATAAAATTCATAGTGTCATAAATAGCCATCCCAGCGGTAATACTTCCCCCTGGGCTATTTATGTATAAACTAATATCATTATTATTTATACTATCTAAATATAATAATTGTGCAACTACAATATTAGCGGTACTATCATCAATTTCTCCAGTTAAAATAATTATTCTATCTTTTAATAATCTAGAATAAATATCGTAAGCTTTTTCTCCGTTACTACTTTTTTCAATAATTGTTGGTATAAGCATAAAATCATCTCCTATTTAATATAATAGTTTGTAAAGTCAAAATTTATTCAATAAAAAAAATGACAAAATATTTTTTTTTTGATATAATTAATAAGAATAAAGGAATGATATTATGGATAAAATGGTTAGAGTAGAGTATAAAGAGGGATTAATTAAAGAATATCCTGAAAATACTCCATTATCAGAAATAGCACATAGTTTTCAAAGTAGATATAATTATCCAATTTTGATAGCTAAGGTTGATAATGTTATTGAAGAATTAGCTTACAATATAACTAAAAAATGTTCAGTTGATTTTTATGATCGAAGTTCTACTTTTGGTCATACTGTATATTCTCATGGTGTACATTTTTTGATGATTGTAGCTATAAAAAAAGTGTTAGGTAATGATGCAGAAGTTATTATTCAACATTCAATCGATAAAGGTGTTTATTGTGAAATTGTTAATAAAGAAATTAATAAAGATATAATTAAACAGATTGAATCTAAAATGGAAGAATTAGTTAAACAAGATTATAATTTTATTAAGCTAAGTGTTTCTAGAAAAGATGCAATGAATTTCTTTAAAAAGAAAAAACAATTTGATAAGGTAGATGTATTTAAATATATAAGTAATACTTATATTAATTTATATCGGTTAGATGAATATTATGACTATTTTTTTAGTGAAATGCCTTATAGTACAAGAGTGTTAGATGAATTTAAATTGACTTATATTAAAGATAATGGCTTTGTTTTAAGTTATCCATCTATTAATAATCCTAAATATACAGAAGATTATTCTCATCATAAGATGATGTTTGATGCATTCTTAGATTATACTAATTTAGGAAAAACATTAGGAATATCAAATGCTGCTGATTTAAATAAAATAGTATCATTAGGTAAATATAATGATGTTATTCAATTGGCTGAAGCTAATTATAATAGCCAATTAGCTAAAACTGCTGATATTATTTATAATAAGAAAAATAAAGTTAAAATTGTTTTATTAGCTGGTCCTTCTTCAAGTGGTAAAACTACTACTGCTAGAAAATTAGAAGTATATTTAAAAGCTAGAGGATTTAAAACACATAGTATTTCAACTGATGATTATTTCTTAAATCGTATTGATACACCTAAAAAAGCAAATGGTGATTATGATTTTGAATCATTAAAAGCTGTAGATACTGATTTATTTAATAAACATTTATTAAAATTATTAGCAGGTGAAAAGGTAATGATTCCTGAATATAATTTCGTTTTAGGAGAAAGAGAATATAAAGGAAGAACATTACAATTAGGAGAAAATGATATTGTTATAATTGAAGGATTACATGCATTAAATCCAGAATTGACTTTAGCGATTGATGATGCAAATAAATTTAAAATATATATTAGTCCATTAACGCAATTAAATATTGATAATCATAATCGAATTCATACATCTGATACAAGAAGATTAAGAAGAATAATAAGAGACAATAAGTATCGTGGATGGAATGCTGCAGATACATTGAGAAATTGGAAAAATATATTAGAAGGTGAAGAAGAATATGTTTTCCCATATCAGAACAAAGCCGATATAATTATTAATTCCGCTTTGATATATGAATTAGGTGTATTAAAAACTTATGCTGAACCTTTATTATTTTCAGTTAATGAAGATGATGAAGTGTATCCGGAAGCAATAAGATTAATTAATTTTTTAAGGAATTTTTTACCAATTCCATCGGATGATGTTCCAAAAGAATCAGTTTTAAGAGAATTTATTGGTGGAAGTTGTTTCCATTAAAGAAAGGGTGATAATAATGAAAGTAGCAATTAATGGTTTTGGAAGAATTGGAAGATTAGTATTTAGAATTATGGAGGAAGATCCTAATATTGAGGTTGTAGCAATCAATGATTTAACTGATGCTGAACAACTTGCTTATTTATTAAAATATGATAGTAATCATAGAAATTATAAATTAGATGAAATAGATTTTGATGAAAATAATATTATTGTATCTGGAAGAAAAATTAAAATATTTAAAGAAACAGATCCTGCAAATTTACCTTGGGGTGAATTAGGAATAGACCAAGTATTTGAATGTACTGGTAAATTTGTTAAGTATGAAGATGCCTATAAACATATTGAAGCAGGTGCTAAACATGTAATTATTTCTGCTCCTGGTAAAGGTGATATGAAAACAATAGTTTATAATGTAAATCATGAAACATTAGATGGAACAGAAAAAATTATTTCAGCAGCTTCTTGTACAACTAACTGCTTGGCTCCAGTAGCAAATGTAATTAATGATAAATTTGGTATTGTTAAAGGCTATATGACTACAGTTCATGCTTATACTAACGATCAAGTTATATTAGATGTAGCTCATAAAAAAGGTATTAAAGCACGTCGTGGTAGAGCTGGCGCTATGAATATTATTCCATCTAGTACTGGAGCTGCTTCTGCTCTAGGATTAGTAATTCCATCTTTAAAAGGTAAATTAGATGGCAGTGCTTTACGTGTACCTACTCCAACTGGTTCAGTAGTTGATTTAACTTTAGAATTAAGTAGAAATGTAACAGTTGAAGAAATAAATAATGCTTTAATGAATAGTTGTAATGAAACTTTAACATTCACATTTGATCCAGTAGTATCAAGTGATATAATTGGTTCATCATGTGGTGCATTAGTAGATGGATTATTAACTGATGTATTAGAAGTAGATGGCAAACAATTAGTAAAAGTTGTTGCTTGGTATGATAATGAAATGGGTTATTCTAATCAAATGGTTAGAACAGCTAAGTATTTAGATAGTTTAAAATAACTATCTTTTTTACATTTAAGAGTAATAATAGAATAAAATTAAATAGTTATTACACTTAAATGTAATAACTTGACAAAAATTACGAATTGATGTACAATGAAATAGGTGATGAAAAAATGTTGAAAAGAGAAATATATTTAAGAAAAATAAGGCCTTTTTATAATAGCGATTTAATAAAAATTCTAGTTGGTATAAGGAGATGCGGTAAATCTGTTTTGTTAAAACAAATTATCGAAGAATTAAAAAACACTAGTATTTCTGAAGATCATATTATTTATATAAATTTTGAATATATTGAATATGAAGAGTTGTTAGATTATAAAAAATTAAATAAATTTATAAAGGATAAAATAAAAGATGATAAAATTTATTACTTGTTTTTTGACGAAATTCAAAATGTATCTCAATTTGAAAAAGTTATTAACTCTTTACGTGCTTCTTCTAATGTTAGTATATTTATAACTGGATCTAATAGTAAATTATTAGCTAGTGAGTTATCTACAGTATTGTCTGGAAGATATGTAACTTTTAAAATTAAACCATTAAGTTATAAAGAAGTGACTCAATTATTAAATACGAGCGAGGAAGTGTTAGAAGATTATTTAAAATGGGGTGGATTACCTAATCGATTTGAATTTAACGATGAAGAGAGCGTTAAAAATTATTTGTATAATGTTTATGATTCAATTATATTAAGAGATATAGTTGAAAGATTAAAATTACAAGATATTAACTTGTTTAATTTGATTTTACAATATATGATAGATACAGTAGGTAGAGAATTTTCTAGTACTAATATAATTAAATATTTAAAAAATGAAGGAAGAGAAATATCAAATTCCACTTTATATTCTTATTTAGATGCTTTATGTAAATGCTTTCTAATTCAAAAAATTTATCGTTATGATGTTCATGGTAAAGCAATTTTAAAAACATTAAATAAATATTATTTAACTGATTTAGGCTTGGCTCAAATAAAAAATAGTAAATCTTTTATTAATAAGTCTTATGCTATTGAAAATGTAGTATATAATCAATTATTAACATTTGGTTATGATGTTTGTATAGGTAAAACAAAAAAAGGTGAAATAGATTTTATTGCAATGAAAGCAAATAAAATAAAATACATTCAAGTATCACTGACGGTTTGTGATGAAAATACTTATAAAAGAGAGTTATCTGCTTTTGATGAAATAAAAGATAATTATCCTAAATATCTAATTACTTTAGATAAATTAGATTATAGTAAAAATGGGATAATACATTTAAATTTAATTGATTTTTTGAATAAAGAGAAATTTTAATTTAGTTATAATTAATTAGATGATAGTGTCTAATATGTAACAATGCATATTGGTTCAGTGGTTAATTTAACTTTAGAATTAAATAAAATGTAATAGTTGAAGAAATCAATAATGCTTTAATGAATAGTTGCAATGAAACTTTTCACATTTGATTCAGTAGTATCAATGGATATAATTGGCTCATTTTGTGAGGCATTAGTTGATGGTTTATTAACTGATGTATTAGAAGTTGATGGAAAACAATTAGTAAAAGTTGTTGCTTGGTATGATAATGAAATGGGTTATTCTAATCAAATGGTTAGAACAGCTAAGTATTTAAATGAATTAAGTCAATAATTTGACTTTTTTTGTTTATAATAATAATGTTACAATTTTGTAATTGTTTACACTATTATATTGCTTAAATTGATAAAATATTTTATAATTAAAGTGGTGATAATATGAAGAAGAATGCATTTACTTTGGTAGAATTAATGGCTATTATAGTTATAATGGCTTCTATATTATTAATTATTTTACCAGCCATAAATGGGACGATAAAAAATAGTGAAGAAAAGAAAAAACAAGATGCTTTAAATAGTATTTATATGGCAGCAGAAAATTATGTTATGTCTAATTATGATGAATATTCAAGTTTAGATGATATAGGCGCTGTTGAATATGTTTATATTACTGATTTAATCAGTAATAATTATTTGAGTATAGATACTATTAATCCTAATAATGATTTAGCTTTTAATAATAAAGATGCTGTTAAAGTTACAAAAAAAGAAGATGGTACTTTTAGTTATGAATTGATAGTAGCTCAAACAATTTATGATGTTGTAATAAATAATTTTCCTTATTTAGAAGTAGGAGAAAATGGATGTAAAAATCCTGGTGATAATAATTATAGTTATATGGGAGGATGCTACATAAAAGGTAATCCAGATAATAATTATGTTTGGTATTCAGGTTTTTTATGGCGAATCATGGGAATAAATCCTGATGGAACCATAAGATTAATAACAGGTGAGCCTGTTTCTGCAATAGCATTTGGTAATACTACGACAGCCAATACTTGGGAAACAAGTTATCAAAAAAAATGGTTAAATGAATATTTTTTAAATCATTTAATAGATAATGAATATATAGTTGAACAATTTTATTGTAGTGATCAAACTAATGATATTAATAGTGCTAGAAACAATTGTACTAAAGAATCAAGTAAAAGTTTATCAAAAGTTGGACTTATGACTTTAGATGAATACAATTTAGCAGGTGGCAAAAATTCATATTTGTGTAATGGATTTTTTAATAGAACAATGACTCCAGGAGGTGAAAATAAGTTTTGGGGACTAAATGAATTAAGAGGTGTAGATAATGCAGAAATTATTTTTGGATATGGTAGTAATCCTGTTATAAATATAATAAATAATATTATAATTGAAGATGGCAATGGTAAATTAAATTCTGAATCAAATGAATTTAATTTACCTTATATAATTTTTAATAATAATAAGTCTAATATATTATCAGAGCGTGTGACAAGTGGCGAATATATAAAATTTTCAAATAAAGTTTATCGTGTTGTAAGTAAAGATAAATTTGGTAATATAAAAATAGTATTAGATGGCTTTTATTTAGATAGTGTGGGAGAGATAGTTTTAACTACCTTTGGAAGTAGTAATGTTTTTAATCCTGATATAAATATTGGAAAAACTTTAAACACAGATGTTTATGATTGGTTGATAGAAAATGAATTAGATAAAAATAAAATTTTAGAAAATTATACATGGTATCAAACTTCTTATACTACAGGAATTAGTTATGAAAAGGCATTGGCGGAAGATGATTCTGTTACCAAAATTATCGCAACTGTAGGGTTGTTAAGAGTTGGCGAGATGATGTCTTCTCAAGCATATTCAGTATATACAGAAATGTATACGATTAAAGGTGATAGTAAAAATACTAAACCATATTGGCTATTAAATTATTGGGATAGTTCTTATGGTTGGGAAATTAATAGTGGTAGTGGTATGGGATGGCCTCTTCTTAATACAAGGTTAAAAGCGATTAGACCTGCTATAGTAATAAAATCAGATGTTGAAATAATTAGTGGAACTGGAACGTTTAGTAATCCATATCAAATATAGAAAGGAAAATAATATGAAAACAATAAAAGATTTTGATTTAAATAATAAGAAAGTTATAATAAGAGTAGATTTTAATGTACCAATTAAAGATGGTATTATAACAGATGACACAAGAATTAAAGAAAGTTTAAAAACAATTAAATATGCTATTGATAATAATGCTAAAGTTATTTTAATGAGTCACTTAGGAAGAATCAAAGAAGAAAATGATAAATTAAAAAATACTTTAAAACCTGTTAGTGTAAGATTAAGCGAATTATTAAATAAAGAAGTCACATTCGTTCCTAATACTAGAGGTGAAGAATTAGAGAATGCTATTAATAATTTACAACCTGGTGATGTGTTGTTAATGGAAAATACTAGATTTGAAGATTTACCAGATAAAAAAGAAAGCAAAAATAATGAAAATTTAGGTAAATATTGGGCTTCTTTAGGTGATATATATATTAATGATGCATTCGGTACTGCCCATAGAGCACATGCTTCAAATGTTGGTATTGCAAGTAATTTACCTAGTGGTATAGGATTTTTAATTCAAAAAGAATTAGATAATTTGTTACCAGCTATAAATAACCCACAAAAACCTTTTACAGTTATATTAGGTGGAGCTAAGGTAAGTGATAAAATAGGTGTTATTGAAAATATTGTAAAAAAAGCTGATTATATTTTAATTGGTGGTGGAATGGCTTTTACTTTCTTAAAAGCTGAAGGAATTGAAATAGGAAGTTCATTATTAGATAGTGAAAGTATCGATTTTTGTAAAAAAATATTAAAAGAAAATGAAAATAAAATAATTTTACCTATTGATGTTGTAACAGATAAAAAAGAATGTTTTATAACTGATATTACAATGGAAGAAAGAGGATTAGATATTGGAAGTAAAACAGTAAAATTATTTAAACAATATTTGGATAATAGTAAAACTATTATTTGGAATGGACCAGTTGGTATGTTTGAAGAAGAAAAATATAGTAATGGTACTAAAGGTATTTGTGAAATATTAAAAAATCTTGATGCTATTAAGATAGCTGGTGGTGGAGATACTGCTAGTGCTGTTAAAAACTTTGGTTATGAAGATGCATTTACTCATATTTCAACAGGTGGAGGAGCTAGTTTAGAATTATTAGAAGGAAAAGTTTTACCTGGTATTGATATAATCAAATGAAAAAGAAATTTATAAATATTATATTAATAATTATATTTACTTTAATAGTTTTATATTTTTCTTTAAAAGATAATTACGATGAAATAATTGAACTATTATTAAATTCTGATATTAGATGGTTGTTCATAGGCTATTTGTTTGTATTGAGTTATACGTTTTTAAAATCAGTTGTAACCAATGATATCATTAATAAATTTAAAAAGTTTGATATCAAAAAAACTTTTGACTTACAACTTATGACTTTTTTCTTTAATGCAATTACACCTTTTTCAACTGGGGGACAGCCATTTCAAGTTTATACTTTAAAAAAGAATAAATTATCTTTAAGTGATGGAACTAATGTTATTGTTCAGGAATCTATTATTCATCAAATTGCTTTAATCGTAGTTGGTTTTTTAGCAATTATAATTAATGAAATATTTGACATGTATAAGTTTGAAGGAATTATTTTAACATTTTTAATATTAGGATTTGGTTTAAATATATTAGTGATTTTTCTTTTGTTTTTAATATCTCATAGTAATAAAATTGATAAATTAATAACTAAATATATTGTTAAATTATTGACATTTTTAAGAATAATTAAAAATAAAGATATATTAAATAAATTACATAATACGATTGATAATTTTAACTATAATTCTAAAATTTTATTAAAAGATAAAAAAAGATTTATCAAATTAATTTTAATAAATTGTTTAGCTTTATTATGCTTATATGTAGTTCCTTTAACTATTTTATTTAGTTTTAATAATTATGTTAGTTTTGATGGAATGATTGCGATTGTTTTAGTATCTTTCATATCAATTATAAGTTCTTATGTTCCTTTACCAGGAGGAATCGGAGGTCAAGAATATTTATTTGTTTTGATGTTTGGTGTTTATGTTAATCAACCTTTATTAAGTTCTTTAATGATAATGTGGAGATTTATTACATATTATTTACCAATGATAGTTGGTGCTGTAATATTTAATATTAAGAATAAGGTGAAATAATGCGAATTGGAATTTTTTCGGATACTTATATACCACAAATTAATGGGGTATCAACTAGTATTGAAATGTTAAAAAAAGGATTAGAAAGAAATGGCCATAAGGTTTATATTGTAACAGTTAATCCTCGAGGTTTAAAATATAACTATGATGAAAATGTTTTAAGAATACCAGGTGTTCCTATTGGAATATTTGATTATAGATTAACTAGTGTTTATCCAGCTTTTGCTATTAAAACAATCAAAAGTTGGAATTTAGATGTTATCCACAGCCAAACAGAATTTGGTATTGGTACTTTTGCTAGAATTATTTCCAAACAATTAGACATTCCTCTAGTTCATACTTATCATACAATGTATGAAGATTATATTCATTACATAACTAAAGGATATTTTAAGAAAACAAGTAAAAAATTAGTTGAATATTTAACTTTGTTTTATTGTGATTCTACAGCAACTGAATTAATTGTTCCTACAAAAAAAACATATGATTTGTTTAAAGAAAAATATAAAGTAAAAAGAAATGTTCACATAATACCAACAGGAATAGAAATAGAAAAGTATAGTAAAAATTATAGTTTAGATAAAATTAATAAATTGAAAAAGTCTTTAAAGATTAATGATGAAAAAGTATTAATATTTGTAGGAAGATTAGGATTAGAAAAAAGTGTGGATTTTTTGATTGAAAATCATAAAAAGATAAATGCTAAATTGTTAATCATAGGTGATGGACCAGAAAGAACTAATTTGGAAAAATTGGTTAAGAAATTAAAATTAAATAATAAAGTAATTTTTACAGGTAAAGTTGCTTTAAAAGATATAGGTTTATATTATAAGTTAGGTGATATATTTGTAACAGCATCAAAAACAGAAACACAAGGATTAACTGTTATTGAGGCATTAGCGGCATCACTTCCTGTTGTAGCAATTAATGATGAAAGTTTTATTGACCCAATTAAAAATGATTATAATGGCTATTTATTTAATAATAATAAAGAATATATTAATTATATAAATAATTTGATTGATAATAAAAACAAATTAGCTAGGTTATCAATTAATGCATATGAAAGTAGTTTAAAATTTTCTAATAAAGTTTTTGCTACTAATGTATTGAAAATATATAAAATGGCTATAAAAAAAGGAAGAAAACGTTTATTTAGAAGATTATTTAAAGGTGGTAAAAATGATAGTAGTAGGTAATTTAAAAACTTATATGACATATAAAGATATTATAGAATACAAAGATAATATCCCAGATGATGTTATTGTATGTCCTACTTCTTTATATATTCCTTATTTTTTAAATCATAAATATGAAATAGGGATACAAGATATTTCTTGTCATGATTTAGGAGCTCATACAGGTGATATATGCGCTTTACAAGCAAAAGAATTTGGTATTAAATATGCTTTGATAGGCCATAGTGAAAGAAGAAATAAAGAAACCGATGACGAAATAAATAAAAAAATATTAAAATCTTTAGAAAATAATTTGAAAGTTATTTTATGTGTTGGTGAAAACAAAGGTGAAGATTTAAAAAGTAAATTACAGTATCAATTATTAAACGATTTAAAGGGTGTTACCAATTTAGATAATGTTATAATAGCTTATGAACCTATTTGGTGTATTGGTACAGGTGTTACACCTACTAATTTGCAAATAGAGGATACAATTAACTTTATTCAAACGATTATCCAAACTAATTTTAAAGGAAATGCTAAAATATTATATGGTGGTAGTGTTGATAAAAATAATATCAATACATTAAAACAAATAGATAATATAGCAGGATTTTTAATTGGTAAGGCTTCTACGGATTACAAGTATCTAAAAGAAATCGTCGACAGTCTTCGATGATTTTTTTTCGACAAAATTAGCTAATTTTTACTCTAGAAATATTTTAACCACTAGTATATAATATAAATACAGCAGTACTTTAGAAGGAGAAGAAATATGATAAAAATATTAATGATTGATGATAATGTTAAATTGATTGATGCTGTAAAAGAATATTTTAAAAATAATGAAGAAGTAAAAGTGGTTTTAGAAGCTTATAATGGCTTAGAAGGTATGGAAATAATTAAGAATAAAACTGATGAATTTGATATAATTTTGTTAGATTTAATTATGCCTAAAAAAGATGGATTATATGTTTTAGAAGAAATGAAAAATAATAATATTGACAAAAAAGTTATAGTTGAAACTAGTTATAACGCAAGTGAGGCAATAAGAGAGGTTGCAGAATATGATGTTAATTATTTTGTTTTGAAACCCTTTGATTTGGAAGATTTAGAAAAGAAAATATATGATGCATTTAAAAAGAAAAGTGATAAAAGTATTGACTTTTACAATAGTAATTTACAAGTTTCTATTAGTAAGTTATTACATGATTTAGGTATTCCTTCACACATTAAAGGTTATCAATTTTTAAGGGATGCAGTAAATATGTTATTTGAAGATCCAAATATGATTGGTGGTATTACTAAAGAATTATATCCTGAATTAGCTAATAAATATAATACTACTGTTTCAAGGGTAGAAAGATCAATTAGACATGCTGTTGAAGTTAGTTGGAATAGAGGGGACATAGATTTGATGGAAAAGATATTTGGTCATAGTGTAGATATTGATAGAGCTAAACCTACTAACTCTGAGTTTATAGTTACAATAGCAGATAAATTAAGATTAGATTTTCATAAAGTTGGCGTATAAGTCAACTTTTTAAGTTGATTAAAAAAAATATATGTGATATATTTATAATAGGTGGTATTATGAAATTAATTAATAAGTTTATAACTTATTTTTGTATATTAATTTTATTTTTATTAATTCTGCTAATAATTTTATTTTATTCAGGAAGAAGTTTGATAAATCGTGAAAATTTATCTAACTATATTGAAAATGCTGATATACTAAATATGGATTCTAATATCATATTTAATTTAGATGAAAGTGGTATAAGTTTAAAAGAAAAAATATATAATTTAGCTATTGAATGTAATATTCCAGAAAAAATTATTCTTGATATTTTAAAAAGTGAAGAAATAAATATTGTTTTGGGTGATTTCTTTAATAAAACTATTTATTATTTAGTAAATGGAGGGTATAAGCCTCAATTATCTGGTGATACTATTAATAAAATGATTGAATTATCTATGATTTCTTTAGATGAACATTTAAATATTATGATGGAAGAAGAAGAATTAAAAAAGAATGTATTAGAATATTGTCATAAATTAACTAATATTATTCCTGATAGACAGGAGATGGTAGGAAATTTACCAATATCTTATATTCAAAAATTTTTAAATTTTGATATTTGGATATTATATTTATTAGCTTTTAGTTGTATATTATTATTAAATATTTTAACTTTTTCGTTTTATAAGCCAATAAAATATTTGGGTATATGTTTTTTTATTAGTGGTATTATTTTTGTTATATTAGGATGCATGAACAATTTAATTAATGATGTTATTGTTTCACAAATAACAAATATGAAAATTTTAATTTCACCACTTATAACGATATTGTTAACAATTTGGTTTAAACTAGGCGTACTAATAAGTTTTTCTGGAGTATTTTTAATTTTGTTTTATATTATTATAAATAGAATAATTATTAATAGTTACAAAAACTAGATAAGATTTTGTGTATTATTTAAACCCTCTTCATTCCAATTTTCATAAATGATATATAGAAAAATTAAGGCAGCTATAACATTTAACAAATTGGCATATATTTGATGAATATAAGGATCAGGATTTGATTCTTTTTTAATTTCATATTGTAAATAACTTATATATAAACTATATATTACTACTAGTGTAAAAACAATTCTATTTATTAAATTAACATATTTTTTTTGATTATCATTAAATATTCTTTTTTTATTTAGTAATTTTTGTTTAACGTCATAATTAATTATAATTGAAATTATAGTTGTTAAAATAAATCCGAACGAAACAATAAATTGTGCATCTATAATTTTTATTTGCTCTTTCATAATATATTATATTATAATTATTTATAACTTATTAAAGATAGTATGTTTGTAATTGGTAAAAATTACAAAAAAATAGAAATTAGAAATTTTTAATTTTTTAAAAATGACATTTTTTTTGTAAAAATGTAAAATTAATAACAAATTAATATTTTTGTTTTTGCATTATAAATAAGAGAATAATGCTTAAAAAATTAATTTTATTATCTAAAAATTAATTTCTTTTTTTAAATATTTAAAATAAAGGAAGTTTTTAAAAAGTAAATTTTTAGTGATTTTATTTTTTTGAAAAATTCATAAAATTCATTGACTTTTACTATCTATAAGTTTATAATTATTTCAGAAAGTAGAGGTCAAAATATGTTAGATGTTGAAGAAAAATTAGCGACTTTGCAGGTTGTTAAAAGAAATGGTAAAAAAGTTGATTTTAATGGTTCTAAAGTTGCTTTAGCTATTAAAAAAGGTTTTGATAGTGTTAATGAATATGATGAAGAAACAGGAGAAGAGCTTAAATATACAACTAAAGATGTTAATAAAGTATATGAAGGTGTTTTAAAAAGAATTGAGAAAGAATATAAAGACGAAGAAAAAATTAAAATTGAAACTATTCAAGATATGATTGAAGATGAACTTCAAAAGAAAGGTTATCAAGATGTATTTGAAAGTTTTTCAGAATATAGAGAAAGAAGAAATATATCACGTAAAATGTTTTCTGATGAAAAACAATTACATAAATTTTTAAAAGCAATTGAAGGATTAGGTTTAAAGTCTGCAACTGAAGAAAATGCTAAAAGAGAAAATGCAAATGTTGATGGAGATACTGCTATGGGTACAATGTTACAATATGGTAGTACAGTATCAAAAGAATTTTGCAAAGCTTATTTAATGAAATATAAATTTAGTGAAGCTCACGATAGTGGCGATATTCATGTTCATGATATGGATTTTTATCCTATGGGAACTACTACATGTATGCAAATAGATTTAAATAAATTATTTAAAAATGGGTTTTCAACAGGTCATGGTCATTTAAGAGCTCCAAAAGATATTATGTCTTATAGTGCTTTAGCTGCTATTGCTATTCAATCAAATCAAAATGATCAACATGGTGGTCAAAGTATTCCAGCATTTGATTATTATATGGCTCCAGGAGTTATTAATACATTTAAAAAACAATTTAAACAAACTATTGCTGATTTATTAGATTTTAGTGATTTTGGTAAATTTGTTAATATGAATAGTATTGCTAAAGAAATTGATAAATTAGATAGTATTTCATTTGATATAAAAGATTTTTATCATTTTGCTAAAGAATCAACTGAAGTTGAAAGATTATTAAGTATGGCATATGATAAAGCTTTAGCTAAAACAGATAGAATTACTTATCAAGCTATGGAAGCGTTTATTCATAATTTAAATACAATGCATTCAAGAGCTGGAGCTCAAGTACCATTTTCATCTATTAACTTTGGTACAGATACATCTGCTGAAGGAAGAATGGTTATTGAAAATTATTTATTAGCAACAGATGCTGGATTAGGAAAAGGAGAAACTCCAATATTCCCAATCTCTATATTTAAAGTAAGAGAAGGAACTAATTTTAATCCAGGTGATCCAAACTATGATTTGTTTAAATTAGCTTGTAAAGTATCTGCTAAAAGATTATTCCCTAATTTCTCATTTATGGATGCACCATTTAATAAACAATATTATAAAGGAACTTATGAAACTGAAGTTGGTTATATGGGATGTAGAACTAGAGTTATGGGTAATGTTGTAGATCCAGATAAAGCAGTTACTCCAGGTCGTGGTAATTTATCATTTACAACAATTAATTTGCCTCGTTTAGGTATTAAACATGGTATTGTTACAAATGAAAAAACTGATATAAAAGAATTTTATAAAGAATTAGAAGAAAAAATGGATTTAGTTAAGGATCAATTATTAGAAAGATTTGATTTCCAATGTACTAAAAAGCCATATAATTTCCCATTCTTGCTAGGTAGTGGAGTATGGTTAGACTCTGAAAAATTAAAACCAGATGATAGATTAAGAAAAATTTATAAACATGGTACTTTATCAATTGGATTTATTGGTTTAGCGGAATGTTTAAAAGCTTTAATTGGTAAACATCATGGCGAAGATGAAGAAGCTCGTAAATTAGGTTATGAAATTATATCATTTATGCGTAAAAAATGTGATGAATATGCTAGTAAATATAATTTGAACTTTACTTTATTAGCTACTCCTGCCGAAGGATTGTCTGGTAGATTTACTAATATTGATAGGGCTATATATGGAAAAATTAAAGGTGTTACTGATAGAGAATACTATACTAATTCATTCCATGTACCAGTTTATTATAAAATTACAGCTGCAGAAAAAATACATATTGAAGCACCATATCATGCTTTAACTAATGCAGGACATATAACATATGTTGAATTAGATGGTGATACAACAAATAATTTAGAAGCATTTGAAAAAATAGTTCGTATAATGCATAAAGAGGGTATTGGTTATGGAGCTATTAATCACCCTGTAGATAGAGACCCAGTATGTGGATATACCGGTGTTATTGGTGATGTATGCCCAGGTTGTGGTAGACATGACTGTGAAGGTGTTAGTGTAGAAACAATTAAAAATGTTTCATTAACAAATTATGGAAGATAGGAGAATTTAGAAATGAAAGAAGAAAAAAAAGTTGGTGAAGGCGTTAAATTTGAAAGAATTAGAAGAATTACAGGTTATTTAGTAGGAACTGTAGATAGATTTAACGATGGTAAAAGAGCTGAAGAACGTGATCGTGTTAAACATGGTACAAAAGATTTAGATAAAGCTTTATAATGAAAATTAGATTAGCAGCTCCTTTGCAATCAGATAGTATAGTTGATGGAGAAGGTATCAGAACAGTTATTTGGACACAAGGATGTGGACATCATTGTAAAGGATGTCATAACCCTGAAACGTGGTCATTTGAAGATGGTTATTTAGTTGATGTTAAAGATATAATTCAAGAGATAGATAATATATCAGGTCAAGATGGAATAACTTTATCAGGTGGAGATCCTTTATATCAAGTAGATGCTTGTTTAGAAATTGCTAAACATTGTAAAGAAAGAAATTTAAATGTTTGGTGTTATACAGGATTTTTGTATGAAGATTTATTAAAAGATGATAAATATTTTGAATTGTTAAAATATATTGATATTTTAGTGGATGGACCATTTATACTATTGCAAAGAAGTTTAGATTTAAAATTTAAAGGTTCAGAAAATCAAAGAGTTATCGATGTACCAAAAAGTTTAAAAGAAAATAAAATAATTTTAGTTTCAAAATATATTGACAAAAAAGAATATAATATAAAGAAAAAAACTAGCGTTTATATTTAAAGTATCAGATTAATTTCTGATATTTTTTTTAAATCTGTATAAAAATATTATTATAAAAATAAAATATATTGGTGGATACTATGAAAAGAATTAGGCTAAAAAGAAAATTTAAAATAAAAAATAGTATATTAATTATTTTATTATTAATTATTTCTTTATTTTTGGCTTTCAAATTTATTAATTTAAAAGTTAATCCTATTTTATTGGATTATGCGAATATGGAAGCAAGAAAACTATCTAGTATTATCATTAATGATGCGGTTAGTAAAAACTTTGAAAGTATAAATGTTGATGATTTATTTATAATAACTAAAGATAATGAAGAGATTAAATCAATAGATTTTAATCCTATAATAGTTAATCAAGTTTTAACTAGTACTACTACCTTAATTCAAACAAATTTAAAATATTTAGAGCAAGGCAAAATAGAATTACTAAATTTAAATACAGATGCGTTAATTGATTATAATACTGACAAATTAAGGCAAGGTATTATTTATGAGATTCCTTCTGGTGTTATATTTGGTAATTCTTTTTTAGCTAATGTAGGACCTAAAATACCAGTTAGATTTAGTATTGTTGGTGATATTGTAAGTTATGTCAATACTAATGTTACAGATTATGGCATTAATAATGCTTTAATTGAAGTAAATGTTGTGTTAGATTTATCTATTCAAGTAATATTACCATTTGTAACAGATAAAATTGATATTGAGACATCTATTCCTGTTGCTTTAAAATTAATTCAAGGTAGTGTACCTAATTATTATTTAAATGGTTTACAAAATTCGCCTTCTATTTCACTTCCTATCTATTGAATTTAAATCAAATATATAGTATAATTCTATTGAGAATAGGATGGTGCTTATGAAGAAGGCTTTTACATTAATAGAATTATTGGGCGTAATAATTATTTTAGCAATTGTAGCTTTAATAACATTTCCAATTATTGATAATTCAATCCAAAAAAGTAGAGAAAGTGCTTTAGAAAGAACAATAGAAAATATTGAAAGAGCGGCTTATAGTTATAGTGTGGAATATGACTTGGGATATCCTAATGAATTACAAGTATTAGAATTATCTGAATTGATTAGTAAAGGGTTTATTAATAAGAAAGATCATATTAATCCGGTAACAGATAAAGAATTACAAGGGTGTGTATTGTATCGTTGGTACGAATCGACAAATCAATATTATTTTAAATATGTTGAATCATGTCAAACAGAAGAACTAGTGCCAACAATGACATTAGTTTATGATAAAAATTATATAAATGAGAATGGTTGGATAAACCGTAATATTATGGTAAATATAAATGGTACTGGAAGCAAATATTATTATTGCGTAGGTAATTCAGAATGTGAACCAACAATAGAAGAAAACAAATCAAATGGGAGTCAAATATTAACGAGTGAAGGAACTAATGTTGTGTGTGCGAAAGCAGTAAATAGTTTTGGTGAAAGTGAAGTGGCTTGTACCGAAGAATTAAAAATAGATAAAACTAAACCAACTGTTGGAGAAATTACAATAAATGGAACATTAGGTCAAAACAATTGGTATACGTCAGATGTAAATATATCAGTTAGTGATGGAAGTGATTCACTAAGTGGTTATGACAAAACAGTAAGTAGTGTAGAAAGTATAACTTCAAATACAAAAGGAACAATGGTTTATGTAGTTGTAACTGACTTAGCAGGCAACAGCCAAACCGAAGCATTTAATATAAAAGTTGATAAAGATAGTCCTACAATAACAGCAAAAGAAGGAACTGTAGAAATAAAACAAGGAACAAGTAATCCTGTAAGTAATTACTTTAATGTAAGCTATGGGATTAGTGGTGGAAGTATAAGCTGTAATCCAAATAATACAAATAGTTTGGGTATTGGTATACAAACATTAAGATGTACTGTAACTGGTGGAAATGGTTTAACTAGAACTGCTAGTAAAGAAATAGAAGTAATACCATTGACAAATTTAATTTATACATTATTAAAACAATATCATGATGGAAATAAAGTTGGTTTAGTAAAAGATAATACAAATCCAAATTTATATTATTATACTGGAACAAATGAACAAGTAAGTAATAACTTTTTATGGTATGGTGGACATCAATGGCGAGTATTAGAGTTTGATACAAAAGCAAAAACATTAACATTAATTACTCAACAGCCATTAACGGTAATTCAACCGTCAAGTTCAGCTTGGACAAGTAAGTCAGCTTATGATTCAAGTTACATTAACAGTTGGCTTAATGATTATTTTTGGAATAGTTTAGATATTAGTATACAAAAAAATATTTTGACGAGTAATTTTAATGTTGGTATTTATACAAACGTATCTGAAATAACAACAACACAAAAGGTAGGATTATTGAATGAACAACAATATATAAGAGCTGGAAATGACAATTCATATTTAGATTTGGGGATTAATTTTTGGTTAGGAAATAGAAGTAGTTCTTCTGATGTTAGATACGTTACAAGTGGTGGAAACACAGAAAGTGGAACATCGCAACTTGGGCTTAACATTCGACCAGTAATAAAAATATCAGATATAACTATAATTGGTGGTACTGGAAGTTTGACAAATAGTTATCGTACAGCAAGTAAAGCAACCAGTACTAGCAACGTTCAAGTTGGTGAATATATAAATGTACCATATAGTGGAAGTGATAATGCGTGTGAAAGCGATAATATGTGTACATTTAGAGTTGTAAGTAAAGATAATGATAGTATTAAAGTAACATTGAATGGAATGCTTCCAACTCCTAGTATTTATGGTAATTCTGCAATAATAGCTACCAATCATACAATATACACGCAATTAACAAAATTTGCTAATAATATATCAACTAATTATCGATACACAGGAAATAAAGTATTTTATATAGGTGATTATCCCGATAATACAAACTATAAAAATATAAATGATGAAGTTCTTTCGGCTAACGTTGGATTGCCAATAATAGGAGAGATGTTTAGTGGAAATGATATAGAATTAAGTTTTTCAAGCACCAAAACATTTGTTGATGTAAATACAATCGAAAATCCAACAATAAACTATACCTATTTAACAATACGTTCCTATTGGACAATGAATAGAGATTATTCTCCATATGTTCGTTGTATTAATTATTCTCACTATACAAGTAGTTCTTTGGATATATATGCTAATGGAACTAGGCCAGTTATATATTTGAAGTTAAATTTACAATTAACTGGTGATGGTACAGCCCAAAATCCATATAGATTTAGTTAAAATGCTAAATAAACTAAAAATTATGTAAAAAGATTAAAATCATTTTGCAAATTAAAATATGATATGGCCTAATTGAAATATTGAAAGTATAATTAAAAATTTAATTGTGAATGAAATAAAAATGTTCTAAAAGAACATTTTTATTTTTTTGTTATTAAACTCTACCTAATTAGATTAAAATGTGATAAAATAGTATTTGTGGAAATATGGTGATGTTATGGGTAGAGTTATAGCTTTAGTTAATCAAAAAGGTGGAGTTGGAAAAACTACTACCAGTATAAATTTATCTGCATCTTTAGGTGTATTAGGAAAAAAGGTATTATTAGTTGATTTAGATAGTCAAGGAAATAGTACAACAGGTGTGGGTATAAGTAAAAGTTCTCATGAAAAAACTATTTATGATTTAATAGTTGATAGAGCTAGTTTAGATGAAGTTATAATTAAAACAAAATTTAAAAATTTATATATTATCCCTGCTTCAATTAATTTAGCAGGAGCAGATATTGAATTAATGGAAAGAAGTAGAGTTGATCATAGTTTTAATAAATCAAGTCAATTGAAAAAATATTTAGATGTTGCAAAGGAAAAATTTGATTATATTATTATTGATTGTCCACCTTCTTTAGGTATTTTAACTACAAATGCTTTAGCTGCTGCTAATAGTGTTATTATACCGGTACAATGTGAATTTTTTGCATTAGAGGGAATTACACAATTACTTCATTCTATTTTATTAATTCAAAAGGATTTGAATCCTACTTTGGATATTGAAGGAGTATTATTAACTATGTTAGATAGTAGAACTATTTTAGGATTAGAAGTTGTTGAAGAAATAAAAGCATACTTTAAAGAGAAAGTATATGATACAATTATACCTAGATTAATTAAAATATCAGAAGCACCTAGTCATGGTAAACCAATACTTGCATATGATCCTAAAAATAGAGGAACTATGGCATATTTAAATTTAGCTAAAGAGGTGATTGATCACGATGGAAAATAGAAAAAGAGCTTTAGGTAGAGGTTTAGAACAATTATTTAATAGTGAAAATTTGGATTTTGAAAATTTTGAGAAACAAATATATGAAACTACTCCTAAAGATGAAATAATTGAAATTAATTTAGATGAGATTAGACCTAATCCTCATCAACCTAGAAAAGTATTTAAAGAGGATTCTTTAAATGAATTAGCTGAATCTATTAAGAAAAATGGTGTTTTTCAACCTATTATTGTTAAGAAAAGTATTAAAGGTTACGATTTAGTTGCTGGTGAAAGAAGATTTAGAGCTTCTAAATTAGCTGGTTTAGTTACTATTCCTGCAATTATAAGGGATTTTAGTGAAGAACAAATGATTGAAATAGCATTATTAGAAAATTTACAAAGAGAAAATTTAAATGTTATTGAAGAGGCTTTAGCTTATAAATCAATGATTGAAAAATTAAATTTAACGCAAGAGGAATTAAGCGTTAAAGTTAGTAAAAGTAGAAGTCATATTACTAATATTTTAGGTTTATTAAGATTACCTGATGAGATTCAAAATATGATTATAAATAATGAATTAACTATGGGTCATGCTAGGGTATTAAGTAAATTAGAAGATGAAAGTAAAATGTTAGAATATGCTAGAATGATAAAAGAAAATAAATTACCAGTAAGAGAGACTGAAGAAATTACTAACAATGAAGAAAGAAAAGTAAAGATAAAGAAACATACTAATGAGAATAATGAATTTAAGTATGTTGAAGATTTATTAAGAGATAAATTAGATACTAAAATTAAAGTAAAAGATAAAAAAGTAATTATATCTTTTACTAATGTTGCGGATTTAAATAGAATATTAGAAATTTTAAATGTAAAAGAGTGATAAAATGGAAAAAGTATTAGAAGTATTATTATCTAAAGAGGTTATTGGTCCTATTGTAACTATTATTATAATGTTCGTATTATATAAAGTTATAAGAAGAATTATAGTAAGAGTTTTTAATGTTAGAACAAAAAAGATAAAGCAAAAGAAACAAGTTACTTTAATGAATTTTTTTATTAATGTTTTAAGGGTAATAACTTTAATAATTACATCTTTAATTATATTAGAAATATATGGTTTTAAAACTAGTACTATTGTTGCTTCATTAGGTGCTGTTACTGTTGTTATTGGACTAGCTTTCCAAGATATTTTAAAAGATTTTATTGCGGGTATATCTTTTATATTTGAAGATAGTTATAATGTTGGTGATTGGGTAACTATTAATGATTTTAAAGGTGAAGTAATAAGTATTGGTATGAAAACTACTAGGATAAGAGCTTATGAAGGTGAAATATTAATTATTAATAATGGGTCTATTACACAAGTTATTAATCATACAGCTGCTAATTCATTAGCTATTGTTGATGTCAATGTTTCTTATGATTCTGATATTGATAAGGTAGAAAAAGTTTTAAATGAATTATGTCAAAATATTAAATTAGATAATTTAAAAGGTAATATTGAAGTGTTAGGTATAGAAAAATTAGGTGATAGTGCTATTACTTTTAGAATTACGGCAGAAGTAGAAGCTGGTACACAGTATAGTACACAAAGAAAAATAAGAAAAGAAGTTAAGTTAATATTAGATAAAAATAATATTGAAATACCTTATAATCAATTGGTGGTACATAATGAAAGAATATAAGTTAGGAAGTATTGTTACAATGAAGAAAGATCATCCTTGTGGTACTAATGAGTTTGAAGTTATAAGAGTTGGGGCCGATATAAAGATTAAATGTTGTAAATGTGGAAGAACAATTATGTTACCAAGAATAGAATTTAATAAAAAATTAAAGAAAATAATTAGTATATAGGGAGGATTTTATGTCGAAAAAAAAACAACCGAAATTATTGTCACCTGTGATAACTATGTGTATATTAATTTTAATAGCTCTAATTACTAGTAGTTTTTTAGCTATTATTAATTTTGATGGCACTCAAACTACTATTGAAAATGGTATGTTAGAAACATCAATAATAGTTGTTAAAAATATTTTTTCTAAGGAAGGCTTAATATATTTATTTAGTAATATTATAACTAATTTTACATTGTTAGAACCTTTTGTATTAATAATTCTTTCTTTAATGGCGATAGGTATTTTAAAAGAAAGTGGGTTATTAAAACATTTATTTGAACCTTTAAAAAAATTAAAACCAAATGTTTTAACTTTTATAGTAGTTTTTATAAGCGTTATATCATCAATAATTGGTGATTATAGTTATATAATTTTATTACCCTTAGTGGCTGTATTATATCAGTATGTTAATAAGAGTCCTGTTTTAGGGATTATAACTGTTTTTTTAGGTATAACATTAGGATATGGAACTGGTATTTTTTATAATTATAATGATTATGCTTTAGGAGTATTAACAGAAGCTGCTGCAGTTATTGATGTTGACCCATCATATAAATTTAATTTATATTCAAACTTATATATCATGATTGTTAGTAGTGTAATTGCAACGTTTTTAATTACAACTTTAATAGAAAAGTTTTTAAGTAAGAAAGTTGCTACTACAGCTAAATATGAAGATGATATTAAAACATCTAATAAAGCGTTATTATTTTCTATTATAAGTTTAATTATTTGTGTTATTCCAATATTTATAATGATAATGCCTAATGGTATTTTATTAGATAATACACAAACAAAATATATAGCTAAATTATTTAGTGCGAATGCTCCTTTTAATTTATCATTTATGTATTTATTTTTAATGGTTATGTCTATTATTGGATTAGTATATGGATTTGTAAGTAAAAATTTTAAAAACAATCATGAATTGGGTTGGTCATTTACTAAACAATTTGATAATATTGGATATTTGTTTGTTTTAATGTTTTTATCTTCAATTTTAATAGGAATTATTAATTGGACTAATTTAGGAACAGTAATCGCTAATAATTTAATTTCTATAATTAGTTTATTTGATTTTACTGGTATTCCTTTAATTGTTGTTTCATTTATATTTATAATACTTATGAGTATTTTAATACCAGGAAGTTTAGAAAAATGGGCTTTAATTTCACCTATTTTAGTACCTTTATTTATGAGAGGAAATTTAACTCCTGATTTTGCTCAATTTGTATTTAAAGCAGCTGATAGTGTTGGTAAAATATTAACTCCTTTATTTATTTATTTTATTGTTATGTTAGGATTTATTCAAAAATATAATAAAAATGAAAATAAAGTTACATTATTTAATACTGTTAAATTAATTTGGCCAATTATTATTACAATGATTATATTCTGGTTATTGATATTAATCATTTGGTATATAGCAGGACTACCTTTGGGAATAGATACTTTAGCTACTATGTAAATTCAAGTTTAAAATACTTGAATTTTTATTAATAAATATGCAATATTGTAAAATATACAATAAAAAGATTATGTTTGAATTGACAAATATCTGTTCGTATGATATATTGAAATAGGGAGGCAGGTAATATGGAAAAAATTGAAAACATTGCAAAATGGTTTATAAATGAAATTTCTCCAGACCCATTAAAATTGCAAAAATTATTATATTTTGCGCAAGGTATTTCATTTTGTTTTAATGATGAAGAATTATTTGACGAAGAATTAGAAGCTTGGGTTCATGGACCTGTTAATAGTAATATATATTTTAAATATCGTGAATATATTTACAATCCAATAAATTTAAAATATCAAATTCCAAATTTTTCTCAAAAAACACTTCAAGTGCTAGAGTTTGTGCGAGATAATTATGGTAAGTATGATTCAAAATATTTAGAAGAAATAACTCATAATCAATTTCCATGGCAGTTTGCAAGAGAAGGATTAGATCCAGATGAACGTGATAATAAAATTATTCCTAAAGAGGTTATTGCAGAATACTTTGTTAGCCTTATGTTACAACCAAATAGTGAGGAATGGAATAAATGATTGGTGAAGTATGGTATTATAAGGCGAAATTACCTAATAGTGATGGATATAAAGCACGACCAGTATTAGTAATTGGAACAGATGCTAATAATAATTTATTATACACTGATATTCACTATGTGATTATTTCTTCATCTGCTGCAATTGGAATATATGATGTCATTATTGATGAAGAAACTGCTAAGCAAATTAATTTACTTCGTAAATCTGTTATTAAAACAACAAAAATATATACTGGACCTAAAAATTTGTTTGAAAGAAAACTTGGAATATTACCAGATGAGTTAAAACAAGAATTTGTAAAGAAATATCAAGAATATCAAAATCAATTAATTAACGATTTTATTACTAATGAATTCGTAAATAATTGATTTTTTATATCTTGTTTTAAAATTAATAAAATGATATACTATATAAGTATTTGATGAGGTGATTTTATGGCTTTACGTGCCGGAATAGTAGGTTTACCTAATGTTGGTAAAAGTACTTTATTTAATGCAATAACAAAACAAAATATTTTGGCAGCTAATTATCCATTCGCTACTATTGAACCAAATGTTGGTGTAGTAATAGTTCCAGATAAAAGATTAGATTTTTTAAATAATCTATATCAACCTAAAAGTTTAGTACCTACTGCTTTTGAATTTACTGATATAGCAGGCTTAGTAAGTGGTGCTTCACAAGGAGAAGGATTAGGTAATAAATTTTTATCTCACATAAGAGAAGTAGATGCAATAGTAGAAGTAGTAAGATGTTTTGAAAATAAAAATATTATTCATGTAGAAAATACTGTTGATCCTATTAGAGATATTGAAATAATTAATGTAGAACTTATATTAGCTGATTTAGAAGTTGTAGAAAATAGATTAAATAGAATTGGTAAGAAAGCAGCTATGTCTAAAGATAAGGAAACAATTAAAGAGGTTGAATTATTAAATAAAGTAAAAGAAAATCTAATTAAAAATTTTCCTTTAAGAAGAATGGAATTTGATAAAGAAGAATTAAAAATTTTAAAACCATTTAATTTTTTAACTTTAAAACCAATTATTTATATGGCTAATGTTAGTGAAGAAGATTTATTAAATAAAAATAATCCACATGTTATAAAAGTTGAAGGATATGCTGAAGCTGAAAATGCTAAGGTAATTAAAGTGTGTGCTAAAATAGAAGCTGAGTTAAGCGATTTAGATGATGAAGAAAAAACAACATTTTTAAATGATTTAGGAATTGAAGAAAGTGGTTTAAATAAATTAATTAAAGCTACTTATTCTTTGTTAGGGCTTCAAACATTCTTTACTGCTGGAACTGATGAAGTAAGAGCATGGACATTTAAAAAAGGTATGAAAGCTCCAGAATGTGCGGGTATTATTCATACTGATTTTGAAAAAGGATTTATTAAGGCTGAAATATTTAGTTACTATGATTTAGAAAAATATGGCGATGAAAAAGCTGTTAAAGAAGCAGGTAAGGTAAGATTAGAAGGTAAAGAATATTTAATGCAAGATGGCGATATTTGTTATTTTAGATTTAATAAATAAAGTAGCTATAATATCAATTATAAATAATATAATTAAGGCATAAGTAAAATATTTAGGTATTTTACTTATTATTTTATCTAATAGAGGTTTAATGTAATATATTAAGATAATACTGCTTAAACCCCAAATAATAGACATTTCTAAAGCAATATATTTGCCGATATTAAATTTATAATTAGTATAATTCCAAAAAGTTATATCAAAAACAAATTCAATCAAATAACCACCAATTGCTTCAATTATTGTCAAGATAAAACTACAACTAATAAACAATAATATTACTTTTAATGTTTTATTTAAATCGAATTTAGTAATATATTTGTTTATTAAAAAAATTATAATAGTCCCAATTCCGTAAACTGGAGTCCACCATCCGAATAAAATGCCGCTATTACTTTTTATTATAAATGTTTCTATTAAATGACCAATAAATGATAAAATAAAAAAATAATTTAAATAGTACATTATAATCACCTTTTATTAGTTTAATCAATTATGAAAAAAATATTGACATTAACTTATAATTAATATACAATTAATTTGAGGTGAATTTATGAATATAATAGAATTAGCTAAAAAAAATAATTTGATAAAAGAATTAAAAGATATAGATATAGTAGAAGATAACTCAATATATTTAAATGAAGAAAAAAGTAATTATAATTTTAAATATAATGCTGGTGATATTGTATTTGTTAAAAAATATAATTATAGTGATGGAACAAATGGTTCTAATCATTTATTTTTAATAATTGAAGATAATTATATAGTTAGTATGGATTATTTTTGTTTACTAATATCTTCACAATTAGATAAATTAAAATATGATACAAATTTATTTTTAGCTAAAGATTGCAAAAATAAATTAAAAAAAGATAGTATATTAAAATTAGATAATATTTATAGAATTGAAAATAGTGATATATTATTTAAGGTTGGTGAAGTTACACAAGAAAAATTAAATATGTATCGTGATACATTTATAAAAATATATAGTTAAACTATTTACAAATTAAAATAAGTTTGTTATAATCTTAAGCGAGTAAGAAATTTACTCCTTGCTTTTATTTATAAAAGCCAATAGTCCATAAGGAGGTGTTAGAATGCGTAAATATGAAATTATGTTTATAGCAAGACCAACTTTATCTGAAGAAGAAAAGAAAAATGTTATTGCGAAATTTTCTAAAATTTTAACAGATAATAAGGCTACTATAACTGGTGAAAAAGATATGGGACAAAGAGAATTAGCTTATGAAATTAAAGATTTCAAATCAGGTTTCTATTATGTTATTACTCTTGAAGCTAATGATGATGTAGCTATTAGCGAATTTGATAGACAAGCTAGAAATTCACAAGACATCATTCGTCATTTGATTACAAAAATCGAAGACTAAGGAGGAAATATGAATAGAGTTTTATTAGTAGGAAGATTAACTGCTAAACCAGAATTAAGATATACTAATTCTAATATACAATATACTCGTTTTTCTGTAGCAGTAGATGGTATCCCAAGTGCTAATGGAGAAAGAAGAACTGACTTCATTAATACAGTTGCTTGGAGAAAACAAGCAGAAAATATTTGCCAATATTTAGACAAAGGTAGTTTAGTTTCTGTTGAAGGAAGACTTCAAACAAGTAATTATACAGATAAAGATGGTAATAAAAGATATTCAATGGATGTGCAAGCTGACAATGTAAGATTTTTAGAATCTCGTGCTCAAGCACAAGGTAGAGCAAATAATGCAACTACTACTCCATATGATTTCCAACAACCATCTAATGATGTTAATATTGATAATGATCCTTTTGCTGATTTCGGTGATAGCGTATCAATCGATGATAACTTTTTAGATTAAGGAGGAATATAAATGGCTGAATTTTATCGTAAAAAGAAAAAAGTTTGCCAAATGTGTGCTGGTAAAGATGTTGATTATAAAGACGTTGAAGCTATTAAAAGATATATAAGTAATGAAAAAGGTAAAATTTTACCTCGTAGAATTACTGGTGCATGTGCAAAACATCAAAGACATATAGCTAATGAAATTAAAAAAGCTCGTTTTATGGCTTTAATTCCATTTACAAAATAGTAAATGGTTTTTTTATTTAAAATGTGATAGAATAATTATTTAAGTGGGTGATTATTATGCTTTATACAAGCAGTTATAAAAAATGTTTGAATGGTAATAAAATATCAATTTCTGGCGATAGAGGGAAATCTGTTGATTATCAAGGAGAATGTTTTTCCACTTTAGCTCCAAAAATATCATTTTGGAAAATATGGCACGAAAATATTGGGAAGATACCGGAAGAAGAAAATAATTATTACTATATCAAAAAATATTATGAATTAGTTTTAAAGGATTTAGATCCTAATGAAATATTAAATTTATTAAATAATAAAATTCTTCTTTGTTATGAAGATAATATGGAGTTTTGTCATCGTCATATAGTAGCCTATTGGTTAGAACTTGAATTAGGAATAAGTGTACCAGAAGTAGAAGTTGACGAATATGGGAATATTACTATTTTTGATCGCCCTATTTGGATAAAAGAAATTTTAAAAAAAGTAATTGAAGAAACTAAAAAAATCAAATTAAAATATTTGTGAAAAGTTAAATAAAAATTGAAGGTGAATAAATATGGAATTATTATCTCCTGCTGGTGATTTTGAAAATTTAAAAGCTGCCATATTAGGTGGATGCGATGCAGTATATTTGGGTGGAAAATTATTTGGAGCTAGAGCTTTTTCAAATAATTTTAATAATGAAGAATTAATTGAAGCAATTAAATATGCTCATTTATATGGTGTTAAAGTATATGTAACTGTAAATACTTTAATATATGAAAATGAAGTAGATAAATTCATGAATTATGTTGAATTTTTGTATAAAAACAATGTTGATGCTTTAATTATCCAAGATATTGGAATGATGGATTTAATTAGAAAAACTTTTCCTTTATTAGAGCTACATGCATCAACTCAAATGCATATTCATAATTTAGAAGGGGTTAAATTAGTAGAAAATCTGGGTTTAAAAAGAGCTGTTTTAGCTCGAGAAACACCAATTGAATTAATTGAAGAAATTAAAAAAAATACTGATATAGAATTAGAAGTATTTGTTCATGGTGCTTTATGTGTAAGCTATTCAGGACAATGTTTATTTAGTAGTTTAATTGGTAATAGAAGTGGTAATCGTGGAAGTTGTGCAGGCAGTTGTAGACAAAAATATAATTTATTAGTTGATGGCAAAAAAGTTAATAAAGATAATTATTTATTAAGTTGTAAAGATTTATGTACTATTGAAGATATTGGTAAATTAATAGATATTGGTGTTGATAGCTTTAAAATAGAAGGTAGAATGAAATCACCAAGTTATGTTTATTTAGTTACTAAATTATATAGACGAGCTATTGATTCTTGTATTAGTGGTAAAGAAGTTAAAATAGATTTAACTGAATTAAAAAAAATATTCAATCGTGAATATACTAAAGGATTCTTATTTAATGAAAAAAATATTGTAAATGAATATCGTCCGAATCATTTAGGTGTAGAAATAGGTAAAGTAATAAAATCACACAATAATTATGTTGATATTTTATTAACAGATGAACTAAATATAAATGATGGTATAAGATTTATAAATAATGATGTTGGTTTTATAGTAACACAAATATTTAAAAATAAAAAAAGAATAAATAAAGGAAATATTGGTGATATAGTATCTATTTATTGTAAGGATAAGGTGTCTGGTAAAGTCGTTAAAACCTATGATTACTTATTAAACAAAAAAATAGATGATATTTTAAAAATAAATAAAAAAATAAACATTAAAGGCAATTTAGAAGTTTATATTAATAATAAAATTAAATTAGAAATTACTGATGGTAAAAATGATGTTGTAGTATATGGTAATATGGTTAATGAAGCTATCAATAGTCCAATATCTTTTGATAGAATAAAAGAACAATTAAATAAACTAGGTAATACTATATATGAATTTAAAGAATTAAATATTGTTGGTGATTCTAATATATTTATTCCAATTAAAGAATTAAATGATATAAAAAATAAATTTGTTAATTTGTTAAATGAAAAAAGATTATATAAATATGAATATGTAAAAAAAGAATATAATATTGTTTTACCTGATTTTCCTAAAGAAAAAAATTATAATATTTTAATTAATGATATTAAAGATTATGATAAAAATAGTAATTATAAATATATTTATATGGATGAGTATTTATATAATAAAATAGATGATACTAGAAAAGTTTTACGATTAGATCGAGTAATTGAAAGACATAAAGAATATAATAAGAAATTATTAATAGGAGAATTAGGTAGTTTAATATATAAAGATATATTAACTGATTTTTCATTCAATGTTACTAATTCATATTCAGTAGCTTTTCTACATTCTCATAACGTTAAACAAATATGTTTATCTTATGAATTAACTGATACTCAAATTAAAAATATAATTGATGCATATCATAATAGATATCATAAACATCCTAATTTAGAGTTAGTTGTATATGGTAATTTAGAAGCAATGGTATCTAAATATAACATTAATAAAAAATATAATGTTAGTAATCCAATATTAGAAGATAGATTTAAAAATAAATATCAGATCGTTATTAAAAATGATTTAATGCATATATATGATTATAAAAAAAGAAATTATCAAGATCATAATAAATATTTTGAAATGGGTATTAATAATTTAAGGTATAATAAAGACGTATAAAATATGTCTTTTTTTATAAAATTAGGCCACATATTAGATGAAATAAGGCTGTTATTTATAATAACATTTTTCTTTTTGAAAAAAATTAATAAAAATGCAAAAAAACGCTTGATTTTCATATATTTTTATTGTATAATTTTGAATGTGTGCATGCGATGATGTGCAAGGTTGCCGATACACCAGGTTAAGTTGAAACAATTTAAAAGGGTAATCGGGTTATTTGTGCGGAGTATGTCTATACATTGATATAGGCGAAGGGAGGATATTATGTCTAAAGAAAAAATTCGTATTAGGTTGAAAGCATTTGAACACAAATCATTAGATAAGGCTTGTGCGAAAATAGTTGAAACAGTTAAAAGAACTGGTGGAGAAGTTTCAGGACCAATTCCACTACCAACTGAAATCGAAAAAATTACTATCTTAAGAGCTGTTCACAAAGACAAAGATAGTCGTGAACAATTCGAAAAAAGAACACACAAAAGACTAATTGATATCAAAAACCCAAGTAAGGAAACTATTGAGGCATTAACTCATTTAGATATCCCAAGTGGTGTTGATATTCAAATTAAAATGTAGGAGGAGAAAAATATGAAAGGAATCTTAGGTCGTAAAATTGGAATGACGCAAGTATTTACAAAATCTAATAAAGTAGTTCCAGTAACAGTTATTTCTGTAGAACCAAACGTGGTAACACAAATTAAGACTAAAGAAAATGATGGTTACGAAGCAATCCAATTAGGTTTTGATACAAAACGTGAAAAGTTAGCGACAAAAGCTTCAGTTGGACATACCAACAAAGCAAACACTACACCTAAGCGCTTCTTTAAAGAAATTAGAGGTGTAGATATTAACAATTATTCTTTAGGTCAAGAAATCAAAGTTGATATTTTTGAAGCTGGAGAAGTTGTTGATGTAACAGGAACTACTAAAGGTAAAGGGTTCCAAGGTGTTATTAAAAGACACAATCAATCAAGAGGACCAATGGGACATGGTTCACATTATCACAGAAAACCAGGTTCAATGGGTACAATGAGACCAATGCGTGTTTTCAAAGGTAAAAAATTACCAGGACACATGGGTACATTAACTGTAACAATTCAAAACTTAGAAATCGTTGCTGTTGATTTAGAAAATAACTGTATTTTAGTAAAAGGAAACGTTCCAGGAGCTAAAGATAGTTTAGTAATTATTAAATCTGCTGTTAAAGCAAACGGTAAAGTTAATCCAAGTGATGAATTAGTATCTTATGAAGAAGTTGTAATGGCTGAAGATACAACAGAAAAAGCAGAATTAGAACCTGCCGCTGAAAGCGAGGAGGCATAATATGGAAAAATTACAAGTATTAAATACTAAAGGTGAAAAAGTTAGCGATATCAAATTAAACAAAGAAATTTGGGGAATTGAACCAAATGACGCTGTTTTATATGATGCATTAAGATTAGCTAGAAATAACTTTAGACAAGGTACTGCTGATACTAAAACAAGAAGTGAAGTATCAGGTGGAGGTAGAAAACCTTGGAGACAAAAAGGTACAGGTAGAGCTAGACAAGGATCAACTAGAGCTCCACATTGGCCAGGAGGTGGCGTAGTATTTGGACCACATCCAAGAAGTTATGCTATCAAAATGAATAGAAAAGAACGTCGTTTAGCTTTAAAATCAGCTTTAGCTTATAAAGCAATTGAAAGCAAGTTAATCGTTTTAGATAAATTAGAAGTATCTAATAAAACAAAAGATTTCAAAGAAATTTTAAAATCATTAAACTTAACTAAAAAAGTTTTAGTAGTTGTAGATGAATTAACAGATGAATTAGTATTATGTTCAAGAAACTTAAATAATGTATTATTATTAAGTGTTGATGAAGTAAATACTTACGATGTTGTTTATGCAGATACAATGGTAATTACTGAAAAAGCAGTTAAGAAATTAGAGGAGGTGCTTTAATGCAAAACTATAGAGATATTATTAAAGGCCCAATCATGACTGAAAAATCAAATGATTTAGCTCAAAAAAATATAGTAACATTAAGCGTTGATCCAAAAGCAAATAAAACACAAATCAAACAAGCTGTGGAAAAAGTTTTCAATGTTAAAGTTGAAAGCGTTAATACTGTAACAGTAAGACCAAGAAAAAAAAGAGTTGGTAAATATACTGGTTACACAAGCAAAGTAAAAAAAGCTATTGTTAAATTAAAAGATGGAAGTTCAATTGAACTAAAC
>ERZ1643251.858-NODE-858-length-38706-cov-6.766112_pt1 | contig 38706 bp, 32 predicted proteins | sample MGYA00579261_ERZ1643251 | MGnify/ENA primary metagenome ERZ1643251 (study PRJEB29033, sample SAMEA4952267) | chicken gut metagenome | biome: Broiler Chicken; feature: Gastrointestinal Tract; material: Caecum | place: Ireland | collected 2018 | study: Broiler... | reverse complement strand
TATGCCCAAGGCAAAAAACGTCATCCGCCCGCTTCCTTGCTCCTTCTCTCCAAATCACAACCGCTAACGCTGGGTTGTGATTTGGTTTCGGGTGCAAACCGGAAAGCTGCGGCATCTATACCGTTTCCGGGCTTTTTTCTGTCCGTGATGCCATAGACAAACTAATTGCACTCTTCCCGAATAATCCATATGCGCGCTACAAAGCCGCCGGTGCCCTTGGTGGAGCATCCAACCAGAAGTGTCTTTCCTTTAACAACGGTGTATGGACCAGAGTAAAATAATAAAATAAATCTTAAACCGCAGCTTCGAGATGAAGCTGCGGTTTTTTTCTGGAAGAAAAGACTGTGAGTTTTTATGAGAAATCGAAAGTATATGTATATAAAGAAATTGACCAGTGAGGATGTGAGCATCAGGTCCTTTCGAGACATGAGCGCTCCCTCTGTGGTCAGCTTCATGCCGGACCATTTTATCTGCGGCAATACCTACTTGGGAAAGTTCTGCCGGAACGACCTCTCCAACATGCGGGACCACGAAAAAGCCGAGCAGTGGTTTCAATTGTCCACAGAAGCCGGAAACGACTTCTCGGAATACGCCCCTGGGCCAACTGCTCCAGCGGCAACATATCGGCAGGGTAGACCCGGTTCCAGCGGTGGACAATGCGCCGTGTGCTCCGACGGGCCGCCTACATCAAGGGCGGCTCTTCCGTGAAGCAGACGCTATCATGGGGCCACCGCCCCTTCCCGGTCCACTGCTTTCTGCATCCGTCGCAGGACCACATGGCAGACCATGGCCACCAGGGGGAAGATGGCGGCGGCCAGCAGGCCCAGACGCATGGCCCCCTCCTCCGCCGTGCCGGGCATCCACGAGGCCAAGACGGTGCCGGCGCTGTGGTCGGCAATGAGTCCGGTCAGCCACGGGCCCACCGACGCGCCGATGTCACCGGCGGCGGCCAGGATGGCAAAGAGCCATGCTCCGGCCAACGGAAACCGGGCGGAGGTGATGACCAGAGTACCGGGCCACAGGAGACTGGCGCCCAGGCCGCAGAGGGCGCAGGCCGCCACGCCCACCACCGGCAGCGGCACCAGAGCCGCTGCCACATAGCACAGGACACAAAGCAGCGCACCGCCGATGAGGACGGGATAGAGACTGATACGGCTGCCCTTCCAGCCGTACAGGAGACGGCCCAGGCCCATCATCAGGCAGAAGCCGCACATGCCCAGGAGATCTCCGGCCATTTTCGGCAGGTGCAGGGTGGTTTCCACAAAGGTGGTAGCCCACTGATTCATCACAATCTCCGAGGATGCGCCGCCAAAGATGGCCAGCAGGGCCAGAAGATAAAAGGGCGACAGGGCGATCTGCCGCATGCCCTGGCGGGAATGGGCGGGCTTATGGGGCGGAAAGGGCGCGCGCAGAAATAGGAAAAACGCCGTCACCGGCACCACGGCCCATACCAGAACGATGATCTGCCAATAGCGGATGCCCACAAACTGCAAAAACAGCGTGGTGACGATGATGGCTGTGGCCTGCCCCCAGGCGTAAAAAGAGTGCATAAAGCTCATGGCCGTGGCCTTTTCGTCGCTGGGGATAGCGTCGATGATGGGGCTCAGCAGCACCTCCAGCAGGCCACTGGAAAAGGAAAAGATCACCGTAGCTACCAGAATCCCTGTGAACTCCCGGCCGGGAAACAGCACTGGTGTGGCCGCGTACAGCACCAGTCCCAACGCTGCCACCACACAGGTGGGCAGGGTAAAAAAGCGAAACCCTTTGCGGTCGATGGCCCCGCTGAACAGGATATCGGCCAGGACCTGAGTGGTAAAGCTGACGCCTACCAGAATGCCCAGATGGACATAGCGGAAGCCATAGAGGCCCATCATGGGCGTAAACAGCAGCGCCGAGAGATTGGCCACGATGGCCTGGACAAAGATCCCCACAAAGCAGGAAACCGTCGTCAGATGGTAGGAGTGTGCGGACAAGAAAAAACCTCCGTTTCTTTCTTCTCTTCCATACGGTACGGTCTATTGTACACCATGGAGTCCTCCAGTGCAACCTCGGCCGCAAAAGGCCTCGTCTCAGAATTGAAAAATTCTGAGACGGGTTTTTGGTGCCCATGGCAAAAAAAGAGAATTGCTGTCACGCTGTAGGCTTTCGTGGAGACAGAGAAAGTAGGATCAGGAATCGTTGCAAAATCTCACCATAGGGATGCGCTGAAAGGCATCTAAGAATTGGGGGGTGTTCAGTTGTCAATAAGTAGTATATAATAGCAAAGAAAAGTATGTAAGGAATTCAGAGCATGCTGTATTGGTCGAGCAGATTTACCAAAGTAACTTCAAAGAGCGTCTCATTTATGCATACCAATTTATCGCTTACTGCTCCATTTGACTGCGTCTAAAAAAGAGGAGTTATTCTGCATGAAGAATCAAAAAGGATTTTTGCAAGGTGCTGCAATACTTACCTTATCTACCATAATCGTCAAGGTGATCGGTTTATTCTATAAGGTACCGTTACAAAACATCGTCGGTCCAAGCGGTTTTGGATATTTCACCACAGCATATGACATTTATTCCATACTGCTCATGTTTTCCACAACTGGAATACCGGTTGCAATCTCGAAATTAGTTGCCGAATCTGTCGCTTTAAGTGATGAGAGAAAGGCTGAAGCGTATTATTTGGTAGCATATAAACTGTTAATCGGTATAGGAACCGCAGGAATGCTGATTATGATCCTATTCTCAAAACAGTTATCTTTTTTAGCTTCCAATACAACTGACGCCAGATATGCGATCATGGTTTTAGCACCGGCCGTGCTTTTTATGTGCATGATTTCTGCCAAACGTGGTTTTTTCCAGGGCAAAAGCAATATGATGCCAACCGCAATCAGCCAAATGATTGAGGCCGTATGCAAAGCGTTCTTTGGAATCGTCGTGTCTTACATTATCATGACAAAAACGAAAAATGCACCGCTTGCCGCCGGCGGAGCCATCATTGGCGTAACCATTGGCGAAGTATGCGCAGCGGCTTATATGTCGGTTTCCAAACGGCGCGTTACGAAATCGAACCGCATTGCCAATGAAAGATCAGGTCTGGTCTTGCGCAGAATCCTTTTGATTGCCGTCCCGATCACCGTAGGATCTGTCGGATTACAAATGATAAACTTTTTTGATTCCGCAATTTACATGAGAAGGCTTACCTCTGTTTTGGGAATGTCGCAGTATGATGCGGATGAACTAAAAGGTATCTATAATTTTGGACAATCCATTTTTAATATGCCGTGTTCCCTGATCCTGCCATTAACCATTTCTCTGCTTCCGGTTTTGAGCAGTTTTTATCAAGTCAATGACACCGTCAATGTGAGAAAGGCTGAGAAAACTGCTTTAAAAATGACCTTTATCATTGCTTGCCCCTGTGCAATCGGTATTTCCTTCCTGGCCCAACCAATCATTCAACTTTTGTGCAGCAATTACACTCTGGAAAATATCCAGGTGTCAACCTCTATTCTGCGTTACTTAGGAATTGCAGTTATCTTCAACGCAGTTGTTTTGGTAACCAACACAATGATACAAGCAAAGGGCAATGTGCAGGTTCCTGTCGTACATATGATGATTGGTGGCCTTATGAAACTGATCATCGATTACATTCTGACGGCCCAAGCAAACTTTAACATTGTGGGAGCTGCCATTGGTTCATTGTGCTGCTATTTGATCATTGCAATTCTCAATATTCGTTATCTCCATCGGGGTTCATCGCTTTCCAGACAATTTCTTTTGACATGCCTGAAACCGCTGATTGCCGCATTGCTCATGGGAGGCGCTGGCTGCTTCGTATATTTTGGAATTATGTCTGGAGATTACTCATTTCAGAACTGCGTGATTGCAATCGGTGCTTCTGCGATGATATATTTTATTTTGATCCTGTGCTCCCATGTGTTGACGAAAGATGATTTGGAATTTATGCCGGTACTCAATAAAAAATGGCTAACAAAGTGGCTATAAGCAATTGCACAATTCAATTTATAGTGTTAGGATGTGCCCAATAGAAAAGACACACCGCCAGGTGTGTCTTTTCTATTGGGTGCCACAGATTCCGTTAGCATCCGGAGCGCCAGCGAAATGCCATCCGTCTGTTCCTTTTGTAGTTCTATAAGATCCATTGCGAGGTGAAAATATGGATATTTCCTTTCAAGTCGGGAATGAAAAGTTCAATTACAGAGTATGTGCCATCCTCTTGAAGGATGGAAAAATTTTAGCCATGCAGGATGAACGTTCCCCATATTATTATCTGCCCGGCGGTCGTGTTCAGCTCGGTGAGACGGCAGAGCATGCAATCATCAGGGAAATAGAAGAAGAATTAAACATTACAGCGAATATCAGTCGTCCTCTTTGGCTCAACCAAGGCTTTTTCAAAGAAGATGTGGATGGCCTGCGCTACCATGAAGTTTGCATTTATTTTCTGCTGGATGCTTCAGATACCGATCTGCTTGCCAGAGGGGATACGTTTTTGCGGCAGGAAGGAAAGCACCAGCATACTTTTGCGTGGTTGAAATACGAACAACTACAACATGAATACTTTTACCCGCTTTTCTTAAAAAAGAAAATTTTTGATTTGCCTCAGACGTTTACAATACTAGCCGAGTATGAATGACCAGACGCAATTCTTAGCAAAATGTTCAAGACTCCCCGCAAGAGGACGGCACGCGGAAGTTCTGCGGTGCAATTTTTACGATGAGGAATGAGGTCATACATGGCGGCTGTTACGCTGTTCTGATAAAGCGGGTACCACTCTGTCAATGAGATTTGGTGATGGTGCCGTCCAGATCCCAAAGATCCTGCCAGTCGGTAGCGCCGGGCCACAGGAAAACCTGTCCTTTCACCAGCCGGCAATTATGATCGGCAGCGGCAATCTGGGTCATTTCCGCATCGGTGAGGGGATCTTCGGTAACACAGCGCAAATTGTCCAGATAGTGGGACGGGGTAACGGAAAAGGGGATGGGAATGGCGCCCCGCTGTGCAGCCCACTTGAGACAGACAATGGCTGGATGGACGTGATGGGCTTGTGCCACAGAGATGATTTCGGGCAGGGCAGTGTCACAGATATCTCCCTCTGCTTTGTCCCGGTCGGGACGCTGCGGGCTGCCCACCGGACAAAATGCCACCGGCTGAATATTGTGGGCCACCACATAATCGAAGAGCTCCGGCTGCTGAAATGCAGGATGCAGCTCCATTTCCAATAGCGTGGGCTTAATCCGGCAGAGGGGGTAGACGGCTTGCAGCTTCGGAATGGTCATGTTGGACATGCCCAGATTTTTTACCAATCCCATGTCGTAAAGCCGCTCCATTTGTCGCCAGGTGGCCATAAAGTCCTCCACACAGAACGGTTTGGAGTCTGGGTTACGGGAATCGCCGTCGCAATGGGGCGCATGGTAATTGGGGAAGGGCCAATGAACAAAATATGCGTCCAGATAGTCCAACTGCAAATCCTTTAAGGTCTGCGCCAGACTCAGCAGCACATCACCGGCGCCATGACGATCATTCCAGAGCTTGCTGATGACGAAGAGTTCTTCTCTTTGGACAACACCCTCCTGAAAAGCTTCTGCAAAAACCTGTCCAATTTCTGCCTCATTTCCGTATACGCTGGCGCAGTCAAATAGACGGTATCCACACCGGAGCGCACCGGCAACGGCCTGGGAGACCTGCTGGGAGTCGAACCGATCGGAACCAAAGGTACCCATTCCAATACAGGGAATTTCCGTGCCGTTGGAAAGGACTTTTACGGGTACGCCTGTGATGACTTCTTGCATATCAATTCTCCTTTTCTTAATGAAAGTTTTGTTTTGGCGTGCAGGGAACTGTCCTATGCGGCAGCAAACGCCGATAAAACAGGGTCGAACCGGCGCAGCAAAGGGGAACAAAAGGACGGGCGTCTATCAACAGTTTACGAGGGGGGACCGCAGATAGGATGCATCCTCCTTCTTAAAAGTTAAACGTTCTATTTTTGCGGAGAAATCAATCAGACAAGTTTGAAAAACTGTCTGGTCATCCATCGGTGTAAAAAAAGTAGAACGTTTCATTTTTGGATTACCATATCACGATTTCCGGCCGGTGTCAAGGGGGACGTGTGTTTGACAGGCGGGAGAATCTATGGTAAACTGTCACAAAAATAAAACGTTCTATTTTAGGGGAGAGTCGCTCCATGGCTGTTACGTTGAAGGATATCGCACGGGAGACAGGACTCAGTGTTGCCACGATTTCCAAATATATCAATGGTGCAACGTTGAAGGAAAAAAACCGCATTGCGGTGGAACAGGCCATTCGCAAGCTGGATTATCGGGTAAACGAGTATGCCCGAGGCTTAAAATCCAACAGAAGCCGCACCATTGGCGTTGTCATTCCGGAGCTGAGCAACCTGTTTATTGCCACAATTATTTCCCATATGGAAGAGGAATTGCGGGCCAGAGGGTACAGCATTGTCATCTGTGACTGTCACTCCAAGGAAAAGCTGGAGGTGGAGGCGGTTCAATTTCTGATGAGCAAGATGGTGGATGGCATCATCAATATGCCATCCTGCAAGGATGGGCGGCATTTGCTGCCGGCTGCGGAAAAGGGGATACCCATTGTACTCATTGACCGGCAAATTCCCCAGCTGCACCATGTGACCAACGGTGTGTTTATCAAAAACGAAGACGCTGCCTATGATGCCACACAGCTGCTATTGGAGCAGGGACATCGGCGGATTGGCATTATCGTGGGGCCATGTGATGTCTATACCTCCCAAAGCAGACTTCGCGGGTATTGCCGGGCCTTGCAGGACTGGGGGATAAGCTGTGATGAAAATCTGATTGCCTACAGCGATTACTCCATACAAAGCGGCTATGAGTGCGCCAAAGCTCTGCTGGATGGAGAGAATGACATGAGCGCCCTGTTTATCACCAACTATGAGCTGACCATTGGTGCGGTGATTGCGTTCAATGAGCTGCAAATCCAAATTCCAAAAGAGCTGTCTGTGATCGGTTTTGACAATCAAGATTTGTCACGCATTGTGCATCCCAAACTCACCATTGTGACGCAGCCCTTGCAGGAGATGGGGCACCAGGCGGCCAGGATTATGTTGGAGCAGCTGGCGGGAACAACACCCGGTATTCCGGTTACGATTTCGCTGCCTGCCGCGGTATTACCGGGAGCGTCCGTATCCGCGTGGCATGAAAAGCAATAAAGAATGAAAAAGAATGTAGAGCCTTGAAACCAAGTCGGCCAGGTCGAATATGGACCTGGCCGACTGTTTTTTATAAACTGGGGTGTCTTCGCATCTCCCGATTACGGATTATACAATCTCATAGCGGAAGACCTGGGACTGTGACCGGCCGCGCTTGCGCTGCGGCTCCGTCTTCGCGGAACCATCAGTCCTCCAGACGGAAGGCAACCTTCAAGTCGGCCACTTCCTCAGGGGAGATGTGGACGATGGGACCCAGGGAAGCGCCGTCCAGAATGGACTGTGCTGTGGATTCCAGCACCTCCAGCCGGTCGAAGGCTTTGAGCAGGGAGTCACCGGTAACCATGACGCAGTCATTCTCCACCAAAATGGCCGGGCAGGCCGGAACAAACTTCTGAGCCACGGCCTTGGGGTCGGCATAGATCTCGCCATAGGGCAACCGCTGGATCTCTCGCAGGAGAATATAGCTCTCAGGGATGGTTCGCGGATCAAAAGTGGTGTCGGTGACAGCAAAGGCCATGGCGTGGATTGGGTGGGCCTGGAGTACCGCATGGATTTCCGGATGGGTATCATAGACGGCCTGGTGCAGAGATACGGCCCGGGAGGGGGTTTTGCCCAGCTCCTTCATGCCGGCGCGTACCCGAACCAGATCTTCAGGCTCCAGATAGGCCCGGTCCTGACCGAATGGCGTAATCAAAAAGCTGCCGTCGGACAGCCGCACCGAGTAGGTGCCATGGGTAGCGGTAAAGAGACCTTGGCGATAAGAACGGTGAATCAGGGTGATCATATCCCGTCGGGCGGCCAGTTCCTCGGGGGTGTGACTGTTGGGGATGAAGTCATCCATCTTCAGATGGGAGCGAGTGTCGCTGAGCCGGTAGGCTTCGGGGGCCAGGTGGTTGATCTGCCCCAGGCGATTGGCCAGCAGCTCCAGCTGGGCGGTGTGGTTCAAGGTTTCAAACCGCTGGAAGGCAGTAAACATATCTGGTGCGCCGATGCAGACGCCATGGTTTTCCAGAAGTACCGCGTCACAGCCCTGGGCAAAGCAGGCGCCAATATTCTCGCCCAGCTGTTTGCTGCCGGGGACGGCGTAGGGCGCAATCTGCACATCGGGGCAGATTTTGCGTACCGTGGGCATCAGGTCCAGGTCCGGCGTCCGCCGGACAATGGAGAAGCTCACCAGTGCCGGAGGATGGGCATGAAGCACCGCCCGTAAATCTGGCCGCTGGCGATAAACGCTGGCATGGAACGGTAGTTCCGACGAGGGCTGATGGGGGCCAATCCACTTCCCGTCGGGGGTGACGCAGATGATATCGTTCCGGGTCAGCGTCCCTTTGTCAATGCTGGCCGGAGTAATCCAGATGTTGCCCTGGTCATCCAGAATAGAGAGATTGCCGCCGGAGGTGGTGGTCAAACCCTTGTCGTAGATCCGCTGCATAAACATCACCAGCTGATCTGCCGGGTGCATATAAGAAACGTTCATACCGTCACTCCTTGTTTATGTTTGGTTTTGTGGTTTTGCTTGGGAATATTATAGAATGGTTGGCGGTGAATTACAAGACCTCACAGGATTTTTCCGCAGGGGTGGGGAAACCGTCAGGACGCATCCTTACAGGTTGGGACCTGTTACCTGGGCCTGTGTTGTGACAGTACGGATGAATGCACAGCGATAAATCTCAGCGGCCTGGAGCAATCCGGCCAGGGGAATGCGTTCATTGGGCTGATGCTCGCTGGTGGGCGAAGATGGAAGATTTGCGCCGAACGCTACGCAGTTATCAAACGCACGCGCATAGGTAGCACCGGCGGAGATATACGGCTCGGTGACCGTATCGCCGGTGACCTCCCGATAGGCGCCCAGGAGGTTCTGCACCAGAGGTTGGTCCAGCGGCACATGGATGGGACGGAGCCAGTCATACTCCTCCACAGTGAGACCATAGGCGGCGGCCTTGGTCCGCAGCAGTCCCAGAATGGCTTCCTTGGACTGGCTCACCGGCAGACGGAGATCCACCGACAGAACGGTGCCTGCCGCAGAGGCTTCCACCTTGCCGAGATTGATGGTCATTGGTCCGGAAAAATCGGACAGGTCACGGTCTGTAAAGCCTTCAAAGCGGAAGCGGTCCACCAGAGTGTCACAGATAAAGTCGATGGCGCCGCTGTGATATCCCGCAAGCTGGAGGGCCTGCACCAGATTGAGATTGGCGTTGACGCCTTTCCAAGGATTCTTGGCGTGGGCCGTGATACCCTTGGCCACCAGTTGACCATCTAGCACCTGATAGCTGTGATGCAGTGCTGACATGGCCTCCTCCATTGCCGATTCCCAGGGACACGCCGCATGAGACGATACGGCATTGAAGCTGTCGCCGCCGGAAAAGGCAATGGGGGAGGGGGCGGCGTCCAGAATACGAACTTGCAGCAAGCCCTTTTCCGCGTAGGTCAGCGGGAATGCGGAGTCAGGCGTAAAGCCACAGACCGGCGTCTCTTCCTTGCGGCTGTAGGCTGCCATGCAGCGCCACAGCATCTCCTCATCGGCGCCAAAAACAAAGCGGACTCTGTGATTCAGGTGATAGCCGTCGTCCAGAAGGGATTTCAGCGCATAAATGGCAGTCACCATGGGGCCTTTGTCATCCTGAGTGCCGCGGCCGCATAAAAAATCCTTCAGAATGACCGGTTGGAAGGGCTCGTGTTCCCAACCATCCTCCTGGCGGGCGTTGACCACGTCCAGATGACCCAGTACACCGAAGAGAGGACCCTCACCGATTTCCGCATAGGCATACATACCCTCTGGGTCCTTATGGGTGCGGAATCCCAGCCGCGCCATCATTTCCAATGCCGTATCCAGACAGCGGTCAATGGCGGCTCCAAAGGGGTAGTTGTCGCTCTGCTCATAAACAGATGGAATTTCCACCAGGCGGCAGATATCGTCAATCATGGCATCCATATAACGTTTCATAGTAAAACCTCCAGGGAGTCTGCGGCAAACCAAAAGCTGCCGCGCTGATAAAGATTCAGACAGACAGGAACCTACCGAAGCATGTGCTCTGTAAAAAACAGAGCGGATATAGAATTAGGAAGAAGCACGGTTTGTCGCGGATTTTTTATATTATACCGAATGAAAACAGGAAAAGAAAGGGAAGATCTGGATTTATGGTTGATTTTTGGAACGGCAGTCGATAGTATAGAGGGGAATAACGGCACGGCTTTTGGCGCACAGCGCCGAAAACCGCCGGAAAAGAGGAGAAGAAATCATTGAAACAACAGAAAAAGAAAGCGCTGCAGATGCCGCATACCTATGTGATCATCTTTGCGGTTATCCTGCTCTGCGCCCTGCTGACCTATCTGGTCCCTGTGGGCAGCTTTACCACGGAGGATGTGACCTACATGGTCGGCACCGAGGAAAAGACCCGGACGGTCATCGACCCGGACAGCTTCACCTATGCCACGGATGAAAACGGCAACCCCATCCGAAACGGTGTACCGCTGTTCGGCACCGAGGACTTCGGCGGCCAGGGCGTTCTCAACTACGTCTTTGAGGGTCTCACCACCGGCGATAAGTGGGGCAGTGCCGTGGGCATCGTGGCGTTTATTCTGGTCATCGGCGGCGCTTTCGGCATCGTTATGCGGACCGGCGCCGTGGATGCCGGCATCCATGCCATGATCCGCCGGACCAAAGGCCGGGAGATTATTCTGATTCCGGTGCTGTTCACCCTGTTTTCCCTGGGCGGTGCGGTGTTCGGTATGGGTGAGGAGGCCATTCCCTTTGCCATGGTGGTGGTGCCGCTGACCATTGCCATGGGCTATGATGCCGTGGTGGCCGTCTGCGTCACCTATGTGGCTACCCAGATCGGCTTTGCCACCAGTTGGATGAACCCCTTCGGCATGGTCATCGCCCAGGGCATTGCCGGTGTGCCGGTGCTGTCCGGCGCATTTTTCCGTATGATTATGTGGGTGGTCTTTACGGCGGCGGGCACCATTTATACGCTGGTGTATGCCAGAAAGATCAAGCGTGACCCCCTCAAATCCGTCTCCTATGAGAGCGACGCCGCCTACCGGCAGCAGATGCAGGAAGGCAATGTGACGCAGGAGCGGTTTACCCTGGGTCAGGCGTTGGTGCTGCTGACCATTCTGGCTACCATCGTCTGGACCGTCTGGGGCGTGGTGGAACAGGGCTATTACATCCCGGAAATCGCTTCCCAGTTCTTTGTCATGGGTCTGGTGGCCGGTATCATCGGCTGTATCTTCAAACTCAACAACATGGGCCCCTCCGACGTGGCATCGTCCTTCCAGCGGGGCGCTGCCGATTTGGTGGGCGCGGCCCTGGTGGTGGGCATGGCCCAGGGTATCGTGATTGTCCTGGGCGGTACCGATGCCACAACGCCCAGCGTTATGAATACCATCCTCTATACCCTCGGTAATCTGGTGAGCCATGTACCCAGCATTCTGTCCGCCTGGGTTATGTACCTGTTCCAGAGCGTCTTTAATTTCTTCGTGGTATCCGGCTCCGGTCAGGCGGCTTTGACCATGCCCATTATGGCGCCGCTGGCCGACTTCGCCGGTGTGACGCGGCAGGTGGCCGTACTGGCTTACCAGTTGGGCGACGGCCTGACGAACCTCATCGTGCCCACCTCCGGCTGTCTGCTGGGCGTCCTGGGTGTGGCTCGTCTGGAATGGGGCAAATGGGCCAAGTTCCAGATCAAAATGCAGGGAATCCTGTTTATCCTCTCCACCGTGTTTATCTTCATCGCGGTGCTGACTGGATTCTAATTGCGGCAGGGCATCTCATCAGCCGATGGGTGCTCCCATATCGGTTACAATGCTTCTGGCGGAATTCCCTGTGTGGGAATTCCGCCAGAATGTCTATTATTTGCTTTTAGAGGGTATTGGTTCAACAAATCGTTCGTTACTCGTTGCATTGCGGATTTGTCAGTTCAAATCTGTCGTCCATGTTTTTTTCGCCCCACTCACACATAAGGTCTAAAATCTGCTCCAGAGAGCGTCCCTTTTCGGTAATGCGGTATTCCACACGGGGAGGGACTTCCGCATAAACGGTGCGCTGTATCAGCCCGTCCGCTTCCAGCTCCCGGAGCTGATTGGTGAGCGTTCGCTGGGACACCTGCGTGATCTCTCGCAATAGCTCGCTGAACCGCTGGGTCCCGTGTTGAATCAGATGTTCCAAAATCAGGGGTTTGCATTTGCCGCCAATCATTTTAAGGGTGATTTCCATTTCACAGGTCACTTTGATTTTTTCCATAGTATCCTCCAATAGTGAACTTTTCTTCACTATGTAAAAATAATGTGCGTACTTGTTGAAAGAATCTAAACAATATATAATACAAGTATACATTCTTTTTGCAATCATGCAAGATGATTTTGGGCGCTGGGCGCTCAAAAGGGGGCGATTGCAGCACGCATTCATCCCGCTGGATGATGGTATTAGTGAGAGAAAGAGTGACTCAGAAACGTTTGATTTTCATGTAGCAATGGAGAAGAAACTATGAAGTATAGAATCTTAGGGCGAACTGGCTTAAAGGTCAGTGAAATTGGTTTGGGCGGCGAATGGTTCAATGGCCTGTCCCAGGAAGAGAGCACGGCAATTGTGGACGTGGCCATAGAAAACGGCATCAATTATATAGACATCTTTATGCCCCAGGCTCCCACCAGAGATCATTTGGGCGTCGCATTGCAAGGCCGCCGAGATCAGTTTATCATCCAGGGGCATTTATGCACCGTCTATGAAGATGGACAGTATACCAGAACCCGCAATATCGAAAAAACGAAGCAGTCCTTTCAAGATCTTCTGACGCGGCTGCAAACGGATTATATCGATGTGGGCATGATTCACTATGTGGACAGCGAAGAGGATTTTAATGAGGTGTTCAACGGCCCGGTGCTGGAATACGCCAAGGAATTGAAGGCAAACGGTGTGATCCGCCACATCGGCATGAGCTCCCACAATCCGCATATTGCCTTAAAGGCCGTAGAGAGCGGCGTGGTGGATGTGATCATGTTCAGCATCAACCCGGCTTACGATATGGAATCTGCCGATACCGATATTTATGACTTGATGGAATTCAAGGGCATGGCGCAGAACGGTCTGGTGGTAGATGAAGCGCGGCAGAAATTGTATTCTGCCTGTGAGGCCGAGGGGGTAGCCATCACGGTTATGAAGCCGTTGGGAGCCGGTACCCTCTTGAAAGCAGAAAGTTCTCCTTTTGGGGTGGCTATGACGGTGCCCCAGTGTATCCAGTATTGTTTGGAGCGCAACGGAGTTAAGGTTGTGATTGTGGGCTGCCACACGCCCCAGGAGGTCTTGGAAGCGGTAAAACATCAGCAGCTTTCCGAGGAGGAGCGCAGCTACGCACATATCTTTGCCTCTGGCGCCGCCATTTCCATGACGGGAAAGTGTATGTATTGCAATCACTGTCAGCCCTGCCCAGCCCATTTGGACATCGCTGCTGTAACGAAGTTCCTGGATTTGGCTACCCAACAGGAAACCGTACCGGATACCGTCATGGAGCACTACTGGGCTTTGCCGGCTACAGCAGACGACTGCTTGATGTGCGGCAGCTGCGAGCCCAATTGTCCCTTTGGGGTGAACATTCGGGAAAATATGAAGCGAGCACAGGATGTGTTCCGCAAACATGACCAATAAAACAAGTTTCTACCGCACATCCAGAAAACAGCCTGAGTGCCCGCTGACAAGGCTGTCCTATTGGCAATCAGAAAACACCGCATGCCGCCTGCTTACAGAAGCCGGCGGCATGCGTGCGTTTTGGAGGTGTTACGCTGGAACTCTGTAACAGGTCTGCCAGCCCGGAAACGATCATCAACGCCGCTGTGAAGCAGAGGGCGGCAAGGATGCGCAGAGACTACTTTTTTATAAATACATGTACGATTTCTGTATGTACTTTCCGGCAGCGAATTTCTATAATGAAGCCACCAACACACCGATGGAAAGGGGTGGAGACCCATGGCACAACCACTGCTGGAAATGAGGGACATTGTGAAGTACTTTGGCCCGGTGCAGGCGTTGAAAGGCGTACAGCTGGACCTGTATCCCGGAGAAGTACTGGCGCTGATGGGAGAAAACGGTGCAGGCAAGTCCACACTGATGAACATACTGTGCGGCGCCATACAGAACTATTCCGGAGAGATCCGGCTCAACGGCACCCCGGTGCAGCTGCAAGGACCGCTTTCCGCCAGAAAGCACGGAATTGCCAAGATTCACCAGGAATTGCAATTGGTGAGCGAGATGACAGTGGCAGAGAATATCTTCCTGGGACGGGAGATCTGCAACCGTTTCGGCGCGGTGGACCGGCGGGCCATGGAGGCGAAAGCAGCGGAATATCTGCAAATGCTGGAGCTGTCGGTACCGCCTTCCCGCAAACTCAAGGACCTTCGGGTGGGTGAACAACAGCTGGTGGAGATTGCCAAGGCGCTGTCCCTGAATGCCAGAATTCTGATTATGGATGAACCCACTTCTGCGATCAGCAAGGCGGAATCGGAGGTATTGTTCCGCGTCATTGAACGTCTTACAGCCGATGGTGTGGGAATCATCTATATCACACACCGCATGGAGGAGGTTTCCCGTCTGGCGGACCGGCTTACGGTGTTCCGGGACGGCACCTATGTCGCCACCTGTGATGCCAAAACCACCAGCCGTGACGAGATTATTGCGCTGATGGTGGGCCGGAAGCTGGAGGATCAGTTTCCAAAAGTGACAGCCACCATGGGCGAGGAGGTACTGCGGGTCGAAGATTTGTGCTTCCGTCCGTTTGCGGGAAGCTACAAACGGCCCATTGAGCATATCAGTCTGCAAGTACGCCGGGGCGAGGTCCTGGGGATTGCGGGACTGATGGGAGCGGGACGCAGCGAATTTTTTGAATGCCTGTTTGGCATGCATCCCGGCGCCACCACCGGATCCATCTATGTGGATGGCAAGGAAGTACACATCCAGCGACCGGCAGACGCAATTGCCGCTGGCCTGGCGTTTGCTACAGAAGACCGGAAAGGCACCGGTCTGGTGCTCCAGCGCTCCATTGGGGAGAATATGTCTTTGCCGCTGCTGCGGAAATTCAGTCCTCACTTTTTTATGCGCCAATCGGCAGAAAAGGTGGAGTGGCGGCAGCAGATGCAGGCCATGCGGATCAAAGCGCCCAGCTATGCGACCATGGCAGGGAACCTCTCCGGCGGCAATCAGCAGAAGGTGGTATTGGGCCGCTGGCAGACGCATATAATCAGCAGCTCCTTCGCCAGACACAAACCAACCTGGATTTGACCATTGAACGGACAGACGACATTCTTCGCTATCTGATTCAGGACCCGGTGGTACAGGAATATTTACAGCTTGAGAGCTTTTATGATGCACGGCGGTTGGACTTGGAAACGGCGGTGCGTCAGCGGATGCAGATGTACAGTCAGGGCAATGACACCATCAACGGCATTATCGTAGCCAACGCCCACGATCTGTATGCATCTAACGAGATTTACCGAATGTCCCGGACCTCACTGACGAGAGATGCGTGGTATCAACAGGCAGCAGAGGCGGAGGGTGCCCTGCAAATGATCTCCCAGCCCATTGGGCGAAACGTTACCATCGGCCATGGCCTCAGCACCAACGACATCGTTATGCTGGCCCGTGCTGTTACGGATGAAGCCGGGGAGAAGATTCTGGGAGTGGTGGCAGTGGATTTGAAGCTGTCTGCCCTGGAAACCATGTTCCGGCCCGTCAAACTGGGCAATGCCGGTTTTCTCTATGTGGTGGATGAAACGGGGAGTGTGGTCTATGCCCCGGCCAACAATACGGTGTACAGATTGCCCCACCAGTACACGCCGGAGGTGGACGGCAAGTTGTATCGGGTTGGCGGTACGACATACCAACTGTTGGGAATGCCGTCGGAACAAACGGGCTGGACGGTTATGGCGGCGTTCTCCTACACAGAGCTGATGGAGCCTACCCATCAGGTCCGTACCATTACTGCTATGGTGCTGGTGGTGATGCTGGCTGTGGCTACGCTGCTGGTGCTGCAATATTCCAAACTGTTTACCGACCCCATCAGCCAACTGCGCGCCCTGATGCTGGAGGCAGAGAACGGCAATCTTGATGTGGCGTTTACCGGCGAGTATGTGGGAGAATTTGCCCAGCTGGGCCGGAGTTTTAACCGCATGATTGAAAATATGCGGCATTTATTACAGATGGTATATCGGGAACAGCGCAGCAAGAGAGAAGCGGAACTAAAAACATTACAGGCCCAAATCAAACCGCATTTTCTCTATAATACGTTGGATACCATCCGCTGGATGGCGGTAGAGGCGGAGCAGGAGCAGATTGTACAGCTGGTAGGTGCTTTGACCAAACTGTTCCGTATTTCGCTGAGCCGGGGAAGGGATACCATAGCGCTGAAAGAAGAATTGGCCCATGTGGAGAGTTATCTCTATATTCAGAAAGTACGATATGAGGATAAGCTTACTTATGAGATCCAATGCCAGGAGGCCCTGCAAGGCTGCTGTGTCAAAAAGCTGATTCTGCAACCGCTGGTCGAGAATGCAATCTATCATGGAATCAAGCAAAAGCGGGGGCCGGGCCGTATTATCGTCAGGGTTCAGCGATGCAACACGGATTTGCTGCTGCAAGTGGCGGATAATGGAATTGGTATGGAAGCCGAGCAGATGCAGCGGCTCAACGACCTGCTGGAAGCCAAGACACGCCCGGAAGAGGGAGGCTATGGTGTATTCAATGTGAATGACCGCATTGCGCTGTCCTATGGCGCAGGATACGGCTTACGCTTTGCGCCCAATGATCCGGGCGGTGTGCTGGCGGAAATCCGGCATCCCATGCTCTACGACCCGACAGAAAAAGGAGGTACTTATGTTTAAGCTGTTGCTGGCAGACGATGAACCGAAAATCCGCCGGGGCCTGCGGAAACAGATTGAATCCATGGGGTTACCGCTGGAGATCTGCGGAGAAGCGGAGGATGGCGAAATGGCCTATGAACTGGCGGTGGCGATGGAGCCGGATGTGATCATTGCCGACATCTGCATGCCGTTTTTGAACGGACTGGATTTTGTCGAACAGCTGCAAAAAAGCGGATGCCATCCGCGGATCATCATTCTTTCGGGATATGACGAGTTCCAGTATGCACAGAGATCCCTGCGGCTGCAGGTGCGGGAATATCTGCTCAAGCCGGTGGATACGGAGGAACTGCGCCGGGTATTGGAGACGATACTGGCAGAATGCACGACGGAGCAGGAAAAGCGGGGACAGTATCACTGGGTTCAGAGCCAATTGGAAAAGCGCATGGACATCCTGCGGGAACAGTTTTTACAGGAGTGGCTGGAAGGCAAATTGCCGCCGGCAGACCTGGAGCGGGGATTGGGACAGTTTGCCGTTGAATTGGGGCGCCGTCCCACACTTTGGATGCTGGTACCGATGCAGCAAAGCAGCGAGCTGTCCCGCTGGGCGCCGGAGCTGCTGCGGTATGCCGTAGGCAATATCCTGGAGGAACTGATGGCGCCGCGCCCACTATGCCTGTTCCACGACAGCCATGGTAAAATTCTGGCGCTGGTGGACCAGGAGACTGTGGGAGCGCAGGAGATGGAACAAATGGCGGCAACGCTGGAGCAGAGTTTGCAGCGCCATTTTCTGACGGGCTGCATGGAGCTTACGGAGCCCATGGCGCTTCCGGAATGCTACCGGCAGTTGGTTCAACAGACGACACAGCAGATGCAGCGCTCGGAACCAGTTCAGCAGGCGTTGCAGTATATCACAGCCCATTTGAGCCGTTCGGACCTGAGTTTGCCGGACGTGGCCGGGGCTGTGGGGGTCAATGCAGCCTACTTGAGCCGCCTGATGAAGCAGGAACTTGGTGCAGCGTTTATGGAGTATTTGACCAGTACCCGCATCCGACGGGCAGTGGAGCTGATGCAATCGGGCAATACACGGATCAAAGAGATTGCATCCATGGTGGGCTACAGCAATCAGTTTTATTTTAGTACCGCGTTTAAAAACGCCATGGGGCGGTCTCCGGCCAACTTTATCAGGGAGATGGAGGGCAGATGAAACGACGAATCATTGGACCGGCTGCTGCGGTGCTGCTGATTCTGCTGCTGCTGGGTAACGGCCTGTTTTTTCTGTCACCGACTGAGGTGGTGCCGGAAGTGAAATACCTGGTGGGTATGAGCCAGGGCAATCTGATTGATCCCTGGAATATTGCTATGCAGAAGGCCGTGGAACAGGAGGCGCGGGCGCATAGTGAGCTGCGAGTAATTTTTACGGATGCCGCCAACAGCGTCCAGCGCCAGCAAGAGGACATTGACCGCCTGTTGGACTATGGCGGAGTTGGCGGATACGGCTGTTTCACCGGCGGCCCGGCAACGCCAGCAAGGGCTGTATGAAGCCATTCTCCAGGGGAAACAGAACTTGGAGATTGTGCAGACCGTAACGGCAAAGTGGACACAGGACAGCGCAGAAGACAAACTCAAGGAATTTCTTGTGCAGCAGCAGCCACAGCTGGATGCAATCGTGGCGCAGACAGACAGTATGGCGCAGGGAGCGGCTCTGGCCTGTGAAAAAATGCGCAGTTTGACGGGAATTCCTATAGTTGGCGCTGGCGGTGCCACAGGAAATGCCGGCGGCCTTCAGGTCGTTCATGACGGCGTACTGGCAGGTACCATTCTGTGTCCGACAGGGGGTACAGAAGCGGTGTCCTATGCGCTGCGGATTTTAAAACAGGAACCGAATTTACCGCGGGAGGTTATTTTGCCATGTGAACCGTTTCCAGACAACAGAACGTCGGCGGCAAACAGATAAAATGCATGATTTTTCTAAATAATTCCAGCGGACTGTTGGCAGTGGAAAAGGACCTGGCCGACGTACTGAACAGTCGTAAGGTTCACGCTGCCAGACTGTGATTTTCTTTGCTCAAATTTGCGATATTTTTCTGATGGAAATAGCGCTGCTCCGTCTTGGAGCAGCGCTATTCTTTTATGGGGACGGCCAATCTGCTTTTGAAAAAAACAGCATTTGCAAACTGCCCATTTGGTAAGGCTATCAATCAAATTTATGGGAAGGGATACTTTACACGCTACTGAAATAATACTTTTAATCGTTGAAGTAAATCGGCGGCAACATCGGACAGGGGATACCGGCGCTGTTTGATCCATCCAAACTGCGCGGTAACAGAACAGTCCAGCAGCGGACGCAGGTGCAGTTCAGGATAGGTGTTGTACCGGTCAAAGAGTGTCTGACTGGTGGTGACCAGACCAAAGGCCGGGGTATTGCGCAGGATATGATAGTATAGTTGGCTGGTGTTGACGTTGATCTCACCAAAGGTGTGACGGTCAAGGCCAATGACAGCGGAGGTCTGATTTTCCAGTTCAGCGGCGACATTGCTGTACTGGACCAGGGTATACGGATAGAGCTCTGTCTGACCGATGGGGCCGGAGCCTTGGTGGAGGGGATTCTGTGGGCCGACAATGGCTTGGACGGGAAAATCTCCCAGAGGATGATATTCAACGGCATGGTTGTGCAGCTTGGTGACAATGGACTTTTGAAACGGTGACAGACAGCCGATAACGGCAAAGTCCATCTGGCATGTCTCCACCGAGGGAAGCAGGGCATCCAGGGAAGAATAGTTCATAAAAGAGAATTGGAGCGGGCTGCCAATATACTGTTGAATAATTTCAGAAAAGGCCTGGGTACATCGGCTGGCATTGAGGGTGGCGACCCGCAGGGTAAGACGCGGTTTTTGCTGCTGCTGTTCAAAGGCGTCCTGAATCTGCAAAAATTCCCCCTTTAAAATCCGAAAGCGGGCAATAAGGTCGGCGCCCTCCGGAGTGGGCACAACACCGGTGGCGGTCCGAACAAAAAGCGGAAATCCGGCGGCCTGTTCCAGCTGCTTTATGGCGTGGCTCAAGTTGGGCTGGGAGACGTAGAGGTTGCGCGCCGCTTGACTGAAAGAACCCGTATCGGCAATTTCAACGGCATAAAAGTATGCATGGATATTCATGGATGCTCCTCCCTGAGACGCGATTCGTCAGAGTTATACCTGGACATGAAAATTATATATTTGCTGTTTATGACTGTCAAGTGATACCATGGGGTTACATTCCAGAAGGAATTGAAGCAAAAGAAAAGGAGGAGAACCCATGGAGTATCTTGAGCAAATGCGGGCCTATCTGCATCAGAACGCTGCCCGTTATGCAGAGATGAGCGACGAAATCTGGGGCTTTGCCGAGCCGCGGTTTCAGGAATACCGCTCCGCGCAAGTGCAGCGGGACTATCTGGAACAGCTGGGATTTCAGGTGCGCCAGGGATTGGCCGGAGAGGAAACGGCGCTGCTGGCAGAGTACGGAGCGGGCAAACCGGTTATTGCGTTTCTCGGCGAGTATGACGCACTTTCGGGCCTATCCCAGAAGGCTGACTGTCCCAGGGAAGAGCTCCTGGACCCGGAGGCCTGGGGCCATGGCTGCGGACACAATCTGTTAGGTGTCGGATCGTTGGCGGCGGCAGCGGCGCTGAAAGATTGCATGGAACGGAACCAGTTACCCGGCACCGTCCGCTATTACGGATGTCCCGCGGAAGAAAACGCCGGCGGCAAGGCCTTTCTCGTTCGGGATGGACTGTTTGATGACTGCGACATTGCCCTATATTGGCATCCCCACAGCTATCATCAGGTGGTGTACGGCAGTTCCAATGCCAATTTCCGGGTGTTCTTCACCTTCCACGGTACAGCGGCACATGCTGCGGCCTGTCCCCATCTGGGCCGTTCTGCCCTGGATGCGGTGGAGCTGATGAATGTGGGTGTCAACTATCTGCGGGAACATATGATCGACGAGGCCCGCGTTCACTACGCTGTTACAGACACCGGCGGCACCTCTCCCAATGTGGTGCAGCAAAAGGCCCAGGTTCTCTATGCCATCCGGGCGCCCAGGCTGGAACAGGTCCAAGAGCTATACCAACGGATCTGCAAAATCGCCCAGGGTGCCGCCATGATGACCGAAACCACGGTGGAGATCCGGCAGGTGGCCGCCTATGCCAATATGCTGTCCAATCCGGTGATCTGCCGGCGGTTTGAAGCCCATTACGCCGATTTGCCGCCCATCGACTATACCGAAGCGGAGCTGGAATATGCCCGGCAGTTCCACGAGTCCATGCTTTCCAAAGGCCGGGAGGGCGTTACCCGTGAGGCGGAAAGCCTGTTTGGCAGGGAAGCGGCGCGGACGCAGCTCCAGCAGCCGGTCTATACCGCGCTGGCCGAACACAACAAGTACGAGGATATGAAGGGATCGGCAGATCTGGGAGACGTGAGCTGGATTGTCCCTGCGGCCTTCTTCTATGGAGCTACCTGGGCGGGCGGCACGCCGGTCCATTCCTGGCAGGCCACAGCTCAAGGAAAATCCTCCTTGGCCCACAAGGGCATGCTTCATGCCGCGGAAGTCCTGGCCGCCACCGGCTGCGACTTCCTGACCAATCCGGACCTGGTTCGGGAGGCCAGGGAAGCGCTGCGGGAGATGCTGGACGGCAAAGTCTACACCAGTCCGCTGCCGCCGGAGTGCAAGCCGGAGCTGTGGTAAGTGCGGCGGCGTTCCTTGTAAATCTATGACTATGGGAGGTATGAGCTATGAGTCAAATGACCCTTTGCATCATCATTTTTGTGGTGACCCTGTTCGGGTTTGCCTTTGGCAGCAGCTACATTTCCATTACCACCATGTCCCTGATCAGCATGATGGTCATGGTAGTGACCGGATGCCTCGACACAACGACAGCTTTGAGCGGTTTTTCCAACACCAGTACCATCCTGATGGCCAGTATGTTCATCGTCGCCGCCGGTCTCAACCGGACACAGATGGTGAACAAGGTTTCGGCGTATATCTGCCGGATCAGTAAAGGCTCGTTCACCAAGGTTCTGGCGGGATACGTCATCCTCACATGTATCCTGGCGCAGTTTATTCCCAGTGCCATTGTGGCATTCAGCATTGTGTTTCCCATGGCCATGGGCGTTTGCCGGGAGATGAAAGTCAGCCCGTCCAAGATGATGTTCTCCCTGGGCATTACCGCCATCGGTACCGTGATTACGCTGCCCTTCAGCTCGGCCATTTCGGAAATGGCACAGATTCAAGGCTTCCTGGAAGCCTACGACTATACCCAGTACAACATGGGCATTCTGGACATCACCTGGGCCAAGTTCCCGGTTATGCTGGTCATCCTGCTGCTGGCGATTTTCGTCATTCCCCGGTTTGCCCCCGATATTCCCATGGAGAAGATTGAGGCCAGCGGCGGCGGCAGCACGCAGCAGGCGAAGCCTCTGGACCCTGTGCGGGAGGTCATCGGCTATCTCACCTTTGTACTGGTGCTGCTGGGTCTGATTTTCTCGTCTCAAATCGGTTTGGCTACCTGGCAGGTGGCTATGATCGGCGCCCTGGTGATTGTGGCCACCCGCGTTCTGAACAAGCAGGAAGCCATCAACAGTATGAACCTGAGCATGGTGCTGCTCTACGTCGGTGCGCTGGGTATGGGCAACGCACTGTCCGCGACCGGTGCAGCGGATCTCATCGGTGACAAGCTTTCCGTTGTGATTCTCGGCCTCAATAACAACTATCTGGCGGGACTGCTGTTCTTCCTGGTGCCCTTCATCCTCACGCAGTTCATGCTCAATCTGGGCATCTATTCCATCTTTGTTCCCCTGTACATTATGATCTGCAAGTCCATGGGCGCCAACCCCATCGGCCCCATTATGCTCTGCATGATTGCCGCCATGACGGCGTTCTTCTCTCCGCTCGCAACTCCGGCAGTCCCGGTTATGATGGGCGTCGGCGGCTATAACCAAAAGCAGCTCTTTAAAATGGGCTGGCTGCCGGCCGTGATCATCACGGTGGTGGCCGTCGGCTGGATTATGACCATCTATCCGGTGTTCTGATTGGCTGGGACCAACGGAGCCGTCCGTGTGGAACGGAACTTCCAATCCGGGACGGCGTCGGCTATTTGAATCTGATATAACGCAAGGAGGAATTTGCATTGGATGCGCATATCAAAGCCATAGCAGAACAGTATGCCGCCGAAACACAGGAGGAGGCGCTGGAGCTGCTGCGGACTCTGGGAAAAATCCCGGCGCCTTCGCGTCAGGAGGACCTGCGGGCGACGTTCTGCCGGGATTGGCTTCTGAGCCAGGGAGCCAGTGATGTGACCATTGACAAGCTGAAAAACGTCATCTGTAAAATCAACTGTACGGAGGAGCGGGAACTGGTCGTCTTTGCGGCCCATACAGATGTGGTATTTCCCGATACCGACGAGCTGCCCATGCACGAAGCGGACGGGAAACTCTATGCCCCCGGCATTGGCGACGATACCTCCAATCTGGTCAACCTGCTGATGGCGGCCAAATATCTGCTGAAAAACCGGTTGTCCACCAAGTACGGCATTCTGATTGTGGCCAACTCCTGCGAGGAGGGACTGGGCAATCTGGACGGCGTTAAAGAGCTGTTTGCCACCTATGGAACCCGCATCAAGGCGTTTTACTCCTTTGACGGCTACACGCCCCAGTGTTGCAGCAACGGCGTAGGCTCCTACCGATACCGTATTACCTGCCGGACCACCGGCGGCCATTCCTATTTGAACTTCGGTGAGCCAAACGCCATTCAAATCCTGTGTGGTCTGGTGGAGGATCTCTATAAGATTCAAGCGCCCACGGAGGAAAAGACCACCTACAATGTCGGCCGCATCGAGGGCGGCACCACCGTCAATTCCATTGCCCAGTCGTGCAGTATGCTCTATGAATTCCGTTCCACGTCCCAGAAGTGCCTGGAGACCATGGAAAAGGCGCTGCATGAGGTGGTGGAAGCCCACCGCGGCCGCGGCGGAGAACTTGAGGTGGAGCTGTTGGGCGTCCGCCCCGGCAATGGCCCCCTGGACCGAAAGGCGCTGGCAGCCTTTACGGAACAGACCGCGGATATCATCTCCAACTTCTACACCGGCGACATCGACTATGCCGCCTATTCCACCGACAGCAATGTGCCCTTGTCCCTGGGCATCCTGGCCAATACCGTGGGCACGGTTCTGGGCGGCCTGGCCCATACACGGGAGGAATGGGTATGGCTGGACAGCTTGCCCAAGGGATTGGGCATTGCCCTGAGTTTGATGCTTCTCTATGTTGACCATCTGGACTGACTGGCGGCTGGATGTTCGATGATTTGCCCAATTCCATACTAAAAACAACAGACTGCCTGGGGAGTTTCGAGAAACTCTCCAGGCAGTCTGTTTTGCCGCCGACCTGAGGGTTTATGGTCAAAGAAATGATCTGTGCCGTACCGCCGTACCGGGGATTTGAGCATCCAAACATCGCGGGCCACAGCGCCCGCAGCCTTGTGGATGAGGGTGCTGTGAAGCGGCATCTCCTCGTCAGCAATGTCAACCGTGGTACGTCAAATCGGTCTTGTCCATATCCTGTTCCAGCTCGTCAGGCAGGTATTTGCGGAACACCTGCACGAAGATACCGGATGTGAGGTAGCCGTAAATACCGGCGCCGCAGAGAATCACCAGCCCCAGAAAGGGGATGAAGTGCATGGAAAAAAAGACAAAGGTGCCCAGGACGATTGCCAGCAGCAGCGTGTAAGGAAAATTGAGAAACGCCATCAGAAAGGCGTTTTTCAGATGGGCGCGGATGGGGTTATGGAATTTTGCCACAACAGGGAACAGGTATAGCGATGTCATCAAAAAGGGCAGCAGCACAATGGAGCTGACCACCAGAACGGCCGTGGACAGGGGGCCTTCCATGGCCAGACCCAGACGAAAATCCAGCAGCAGCACGGCGCCGACCACCAGCATCATCAGCCACAGAATGGTGGACTGACGGAAATTCTGGCGGAAGGACCGGAGAAAATTCTGGTGTACATGGGATTCATCGGTGCGGATGCGGCGCATGGACGCATAATAGAGGGCCGTGGTGGACGCGCCGATGGTCACAATGGGCAGGCTGCACAGCAGCCACAGCACATGGAGCGCCACCAGATCGGCCACCAGATTGAGAAACCGCACCAGCAGACCGTCATAAGAAAAGGGGTTCAAAATGCATTGCCTCCGTCTGTCGAAGTGTACTGAAGGTCCCCCGCAGGGGATGGATAGTATTATATAGAAAAAGCAAAATCTTGTCGATGGGGAAATAGACCAGAAATCCATATATCATTTAGGTAATACTGTATAAATTTAATAAAATCTAAAATAAAACTTGCGCAACAGAACCGGGTATTGTATACTAAAACGCGTTTGGAACGGAACCAACCGGAACACAGCATTACTGAGAGGAAGTGGAGCGAATGCCCCAGACAACTGCCGTTGTCACACCGTACAACCGACCCTTTATTGAACAGCGCGCTGACCCGTATATCTACCGGGGACCGGACGGCGCCTACTATTTTACCGCTTCGGTGCCGGCCTATGACCGCATTGTGCTGCGCCGCGCCGCCACGCTGGTGGGACTGCGGGAAGCGGAGGAAGTGACCATCTGGACCAAGCATGTCAACGGTCCCCAGAGCTGCCACGTTTGGGCGCCGGAGATTCATTATCTCCAGGGCAAGTGGTATGTGTACTACGCAGCCAGCGAAATCGAGGACCCCTGGAAGCTGCGTCCCTACGTGCTCCAGTGCACCGGCACGGACCCCATGGCGGACCCCTGGGTGGAGCTGGGCATGATGCAGGCGGCGGACACCGACTTGTTCTCTTTCCAGGATTTTTCTCTGGATGCAACAATTCTCTGCCATAAGGGAGAAATGTACTATATCTGGGCGGAAAAAGTTGGCGTCGGCAAGAAAATTTCCAACCTGTACATCGCCCGGATGGAGACGCCCTGGAAGCTGGCCACCGATCAGGTCTTGCTGACCACGCCGGATTATGACTGGGAGCGCATTGGTTTCTGGGTCAATGAAGGCCCCGCCTTCCTGCGCCACAATGGCCGGATTTACATGACGTATTCCGCCAGCGAGACCGGCGCCTGCTACTGCATGGGCATGCTGAGCATCGACGAGGACGCCGATTTGCTGGACCCCAGAGCGTGGAAAAAGGAGCGGTATCCGGTCCTCTGCACCAGTGAGGAAAAAGGTCTGTTCGGCCCCGGTCACAACTCCTTTGTCAAGGCCGAGGACGGCGTCACCGACATTTGCGTCTACCACGCCAGACCCTACAGCGAGATTGTGGGCGACCCGCTCTATGACCCCAACCGCCACGCCATGCTGATGAAAGTGATCTATGACGAGGCCGGCCGCCCTGTTTTTGACTTTGCTAATTCCGTGGAATTTTGAGGAAATCGAAACCTTTTTTCAATATTTATATTTTTCTAAACTAAAATTTACCATTGTGTGAAATATATAAATTCATACATAGATTTTTGACAAATGGTATAAAAGTTTAGTTTGCTTTTAGAAAATATAAAATAATTATTGATTTACCTAAAAATAAGTGCTATGATATGCCCACTTAAAAAAGCCTGCCAAAATCTCCGTGATTTCGACGGGTATTCAGATCCATTAGGAGGAGAAGAGAACATATGAAGCTGAAAAAAGTAGTTGCTTTGTTCCTGGCTGTTACCATGCTGGGCGGCGTTCTGCTGACCGGCTGCGGCTCCAAGGAGGGCCAGACCGCCGACGGCAAGAAGTCCCTGGACGTTTTCCTGTATCTTAACGACCATGAGTCCGAGATCTACAAGAATATGATTGACAAGTTCCAGCAGGAGCATGCCGATACCATCGGGGAGATCAATCTCCAGATCACCACCCAGGAGGAGTATCTGACCACCCTGACCGGCATGATGACCGCCGGCTCTCTGCCCGATGTGTTTTATGTTGGCCCCGAGTCCGTCAAGCAGTTTGTGGACAACGGCTACATCGAGGACCTGACCCCCTATCTGGAGGAGAAGGGCATCTCCACCGACGGCCTGATGCAGGACGTGCTCAACAGCTACCGCTATGACGGTACGGCCACCGGCAGCGGCGACCTGTACGCTCTGCCCAAGGATTCCTCCGTGTTCGCCTACGCCTATAATAAGGACCTGTTCGACGAGGCCGGTCTGGAGTACCCCGACCCCGAGGACCCCTACACCTACGACGAGTTTGTGGAGGTCTGCAAGAAGCTGACCAAGGACACCGACGGCGACGGTGAGATTGACCAGTGGGGCGCCGGTTTTGCCAACGCCTTTATGCTGTATCAGTTTGTCTGGTCCAACGGCGCCAGCTTCCTGTCCGACGACTATAAGACCGTCACCATCGATACCCCCGAGTTCAAGGAAGCGCTGCAGAAGTATGTGGACCTGACCCTGGTGCATAAGGTTACCCCCACCGTGGAGCAGGACGCCTCCCTGGGCGTGTATCAGAGATGGCTGGCCGGTCAGGAAGCCTTCTATGCCTGCGGCACCTGGGACGTGGCTGCCTTTATGGACCCCGAGACCTTCCCCTATAACTGGGATCTGTGCCTGTTCCCCACGCTGTCCACCGGTAAGTCCATGACCTATCTGGGCACCGTCGGCTATTGTGTCTCCGCCGACAGCGAGAACAAGGAAGAGGCTGTGGACCTGATCAACTACCTGAGCACCGACGCCGACGGCCAGCGTGAGGTTTCCGGCATCACCACCGGCAACTCCATCCAGATTCCCAACATTGTGGAGCTGGCCGAGGGCGAGTTCCTGGATGCCGTTGCCGACGGCACCGTCAAGTATCCCTCCAACGCCAATGTCATCTTCAACTATATGAACGGCACCGATTTCTGCGGCGGCCGCTTTATGGAGAGCACCTATACCCCCAACGCCGAGTGGATCAACCTGTTCTTTGAGTCCGTGGACAAGGTGAAGAACGGCTCCACCACGGTGGACGATTTCATCGCGGAGATCGCGCCCCAGATGCAGGCTTCTCTGGACGAGGCCTGGGACAGCGTTTCCTGAATGATGAGCCAACAGAAGAACATTCGATGAATTGTAGGAGGTGAAAGAGCATGAATGTATCGGAAGTTCGCCCGGTGAAAAAGAAAATGAGCAAGGCAGCTCTGACAGAGCATCGCTGGGGCCTGGCCTTCGTGGCGCCTCCCTTCGTCGGATTTCTGCTCTTTATGGCGTTTCCCATTGTGTTCGCCTTTGTGGCCAGCCTGACCAAGTGGAACGGCATGAACGACATGCTGGATCAGTTCTGCGGCTTGCAGAACTACATCAAGCTCATGGGAGACGAGAAGTTCTGGAAGGTCCTGGGCAATACGGTCATCTACATGCTCGGTATCCCCATCGGCATGATCCTCGGCCTGATCATTGCCGTGGGTATGAATCGGAAGATTCGCGGCATCAAGGTCCTGCGGACCCTGTACTATATCCCGGTCGTTTCGTCGCTGGTGGCCGTGGCCATTCTGTGGATGTGGGTCTTCAACTATGATTACGGCCTGCTCAACAGCATCATCAAGTTTTTGACCGGCCAGCACGGCCCCAACTGGCTGGGCGATGAGACGTGGGTCAAGGTCTCCATGATCATCTTTATGGTCTGGAAGGGCCTGGGTACCTCCATCATCCTCTATCTGGCGGGCTTGCAGGGCATTCCCAGAGATTACTATGAGGCGGCCACCATCGACGGCGCCAACAGCTGGAATCTGTTCCGCCATATCACGGTGCCCCTGGTGTCTCCGGTCACCTTCTACCTGCTGATTACCGGCCTGATCGGCGGCTTCCAGGTCTTTGTGGAAGTGCTGGTCATGGTGCCCACCGGCGGCCTGGACTACAGCGCGGCTACGGTCGTCTTCTACCTCTATGAGAAGGCGTTTACCAGCCGGCAGATGGGTTACGGCTCCGCCATGGCGTTCCTGCTGTCCCTGATCATCTTTGTGATCACGGCCATCAACTTTAAGGCCCAGGACAAGTGGGTCAAGACCATGGATTAAGGAGGTGTCCCCATGCCGTTACAGCGCAATAAAAAAACGAAACTGGTGGACACCATCGTCCTGATTCTGCTGATTCTGGGCGCTGTGGCCATGGTGTTTCCGCTGGTTTACATGGTGTTCAGCTCCTTTATGACGAAGAATCAGATTCTCTCGGCGGACTTTTCCATCATTCCCGACCCGTGGAAGTTCGGCAAGTACACCGAAGTGCTGCAGCGCCCGGAGTTCCTCCGGGGCGTGCGCAACACCCTGATGGTGGCGATTCCGGTGCTGGTGGTGGGCGGCTTTACGTCCTCTCTGGCGGCATTCTCCTTCAGCAAGCTGCAATTCAAGGGGAAAAACGGAATCTTCCTGGGCCTGCTGGCTACCATGATGATTCCCTTTGCCGTCGTGATGATTCCCCAGTACGTCATGTTCACCAAAATGCAGTGGACCAACAGCCTGCTGCCCCTGATCATTCCCGGCCTCTTCGGCAATGTGGGCGTGATCTTCTTCCTGCGGCAGAATTTGACCAGCATCCCCAGCACCCTGGTGGAGGCGGCCAAGATCGACGGCTGCGGCTACTTCCGCATTTACTATCAGATTTTCCTGCCGCTGATGAAGGGCGCCTTGATGACCCAGCTGATTCTCTGGTTTATGGGCATCTGGAATGACTATCTGGCGCCCACCATCTTCATTCAGGATGACGAGTGGTTTACCTTGCAGGTTGTCATTCGCTCGTTCAATTCCTACTACGCGGTCAACAGCGACTATCCCCTCATTATGGCGGCCTCGGTGCTGTCCATTCTTCCGACATTGCTGCTGTTCTTCTTCTTCCAGCGGTATATTATTGAGTCGGTGGCCATCTCCGGCGTGAAGGGATAATGCATCCTGCGGTTTGGCCTGATACAAGGGGCGTTGCGTCTGCAACGCCCCTCTTTTTGAAAGGAAGTGAAAACCGTTGTTTCGCCTGAATCAATACGCCGTCGCCAACAATGGTATGGCCGGCGCCCATGACCCGTCCATGCTGTATGACCCGGTCACCAAGCGGTATTACTCCTATGGTACGGATATCTACGGACCGCCGTTGGGGCTGCCCGACGCCATTGGTATTCCCATCCGCAGCTCCGCCAATCTGGTGGACTTTCAATATGAAGGACTGGCCCTGTCTCCGGAGGCCATCGCGGAGGGACGCGACAATGGAGCGTTTCCGCCCACCGTCAACTTCTGGGCCCCCTATGTGGAGTATGTCCGGGGAGAGTACCGCATGTACTACTCCGCCACCCGTGCCTTCGGCAGCTCGGAATCCCGGATTTGGCTGGCCGTGGCACAAAATCCCCTGGGACCCTTTGAAAACCGGGGCGTTGTGGCGGACACCTGGGGAACCGACGACACCTACCCCAACGCCATCGACGCCCATGTGATCTGGACCGGGGAGCAGTGCTATCTGGTGTACGGTTCCTTCTTCGGCGGCATCTACCTCAAGGAGCTGGACCCGGAAACCGGTCTGGCCAAGAGCGGCGACGCCAAGGAACTGGGCGTCTGCATTTCCCGGAAAGGCCCCAATTCTCTGCTGGACGGTCCTGAGGGCGCGGCCATTCAATACGTGCCGGAAACGGGTTATTATTATTTGTTCCAGTCCTATGGCTGGCTGGGAGAGAATTACGATATCCGTGTGGGACGCAGCGATTGCGTCACCGGGCCTTATGTGGACCGGCAGGGCCGGAATCTGGTGGAGGAAACGCTGGGCGACAAGCTGGCGGGCAGCTACCGGTTCCAGGGCGACGCCCCCGGCCAGGGACAGGACGAGCCGGACTGGCGGTTCGGCGGTTTCTATGGACCGGGCCACGGTGTACCGTTTTATGACCCGGTGGGAAAGCGGTACTTTTTCGTTCACCATATCCGGGACGGCGCGGCTATTCATCGGGTGGAGGGCGACGGGGAACACCCTGTCAGCTATCAAAAGCACTATATGATGGTGCGGCCCATGTTCTTCCTGGACGGCTGGCCCACCCTGGGACCGGAGCCATACGACGGCGCCGCCATAGTGACGCGGCCCCTGTCAGAGCTGCGGGGCAGGGAAGTGGAGGTGCTGACGCTGCCCTGGGCGGACAATAGCCAGCAGACCTCTGTAATGGGTTCCGGCGACGCGGTATTGGACCGGCTGACCAGCGGCGTATGCTATGACAGCTGGGATTTTGAAACCGGGAAAAATAGAACTGTATTTACTGGATTTGACAAGTTTGGTGTTGTATCTTGGGGGAAACTTCGTTATAATGATACCTAATATAGTTTTATCTAAACTAATTTAGTACCATTATGAAAGTGATGATCCAAAATGCTGCATATCAAACGACTGGAGGAAGGTGTTGAGCTGTTCAAGGCGCTGGGCTCGGAACTGCGTATCAACATCCTCAAGCTCCTGCTGGAATACAAAGAAATGAATATGAATGAGCTGGCCAGCCATTTGGGGATTACCAACGGCGCATTGACCAGCCATATCAAGAAGATGGAAGAGGTCGGTCTGATTACCATTCTGTCGGAACGGGGCGGCCATGGCAACCAAAAGCTGTGCCGCATTGGTCTGGACAAAATCCTGGTGGAGATTCAGCAGGACGACGCAGACAGTGAGGAAAACATCTGCGAGACGGAAATTCCCATCGGTCACTATTCCGACTACCGGATTTTCCCCACCTGCGGCCTGGCGACCACAACGGAACTGGTGGGCGTCGTGGACGACCCCCGGTACTTTGCCTATCCGGAGCGCATCAACGCCGGTGTCCTGTGGTTTGCCAAGGGATACATTGAATATATCATTCCCAATGTGCTGCCCACGGGTACCAGAGTGGACCAGATTACCCTGTCACTGGAAATGAGCTCCGAGGCCCCCGGCGTCAACAGCGATTGGCCGTCGGATATTTCGTTCTGGCTCAACGATGTGAAAATTGGCACCTGGACCAGCCCCGGCGACTACGGCGATATCCGCGGCATCTTCACCCCCGACTGGTGGTTCCCCAACTGGAACCAGTACGGTTTGCTGAAGATGATTGTCATTAACCGCAAGGGTACCTTTGTGGACGGGCTGCAAATCTCCGATGTCACCATTGACCAGTTCCATCTGGATTACAAGAGCACCATTCGATTCAAATTTGAGGTGGCCGAGGACGCCAGAAACGTGGGCGGACTCACGATTTTCGGCAGCGGCTTCGGCAACTATAACCAGGATATCAAGGTACGCCTGGGATATCACCCCGTGCCCAAATAACCGGGATATTCCAGGAATACCGCCTTTTTAGGAGGATTTTTGTGAAAAAAACCATTGGACTGCTGCCGGTTGCCGCCCTCTGTCTGGCACTGACCGCCTGCGGCGGCAGCGTTCCGTTACAGGCTGCGGAGCCTGTGACCCATACCTTTGCGGAGGTTTCGGTCCATGACCCGGCCATTGTCCAGGGGGACGACGGCGAATACTATATTTTCGGTTCCCATCTGGCCGTGGCTAAAACGTCCGATCTGATGAACTGGGAGTATGTCAACCAGGGTGTCAAAAACCAGAATGACGTGATTCCCGATGTCTACCATCAGATGGAGGAAGCCTTTGAGTGGTCCCACAGCAATACGCTCTGGGCCCCCGATGTGGTCCAGCTGCGCAGCGGCAAGTATGCCATGTACTACTGCAACTGCCAGGGGGACGCCCCCATCAGCTGCCTGGGTCTGGCGCTGTCGGACAACATCGGCGGACCCTATGAAAATCAGGGCATTCTGCTGAAATCCGGTATGGAAGCCTCGGTGCCGGACGAGGACGGCGACCTGTACCAGGCGACAACGGACCCCAATGCCGTGGACCCGGTGGTGTTCTATGATGCCGAGGGCCGACTGTGGATGATCTACGGCTCCTATTCCGGCGGCATCTTCGTCAAGGAGATGGACCCGGACACGGGCCTGCCCCTGGAACCGGGCTACGGAAAGAAGCTGCTGGGCGGCAACCATCTGCGCATTGAGGCCCCTTACATTATATATAATGAAGCAACCGGCTACTATTATATGTTCCTGTCCTTCGGCGGTCTCGATTCCGACGGCGGTTACAACATTCGTGTCTGCCGCAGCGAGACGCCGGACGGCCCCTATTATGACTCCATGGGCAACGACATGATCGACTGCAAAGGCCCGGCCAACAGTACCTTCAGCGATGTGACGGCCCAGCAGTACGGTACCAAGCTTATGGGCGGCTACAAATTCCTCTGGCAGGAAGGGGAGAGCGGCGAGGACCGCAAGGGGTATCTGTCTCCCGGACACAATTCCTGTCTCTACGACGAGGAGAGCGGAAAATATTTTATCATCTACCACACCCGCTTTGAAAAGAGCGGCGAGGAGCACCAGGTCCGCGTCCATCAGATGTTCTTCAACGCGGACGGCTGGCCGGTCATTGCCCCCTACCGCTATACAGGCGAGACCATCGGCGCTTATGACGACAGCGAGGTGGTGGGCTCCTACAAGTGGATTGACCATGGCCGGGAGATCACGGCGGAAATGCAGACCTCCTGCAACGTGGAATTGAAGAAAAACGGTAAAATCACCGGTGATGTCACCGGTACATGGAGCCGCAGCGGGGACCATGACATTACCCTGGAAGTGGACGGCAAGACGTATTCCGGCGTTCTGCTGCGCCAGTGGGACGAGGATGGACAGAAAGATGTAATGACGTTTACCGCCGTCTGTGCGGAAACCGGTACTGCCATTTGGGGCAGCGGTTTGGCGGCGCTGGACAGCAAAGGAGCAGAATAACCATGGCAAAACTGAACATTTACGCGGACCGGCCTCTGAGCACCATTGCCCCGGAGATTTACGGACATTTTTCGGAGCACCTGGGCCGCTGCATCTATGAGGGCATCTATGTGGGAGAGAATTCCGATATTCCCAACGTCAACGGCATGCGCTGTGATGTGGTGGAAGCCCTGAAACAGATTCGCATTCCCGTGCTGCGCTGGCCCGGCGGCTGCTTTGCCGATGAGTACCATTGGAAAGACGGCATCGGCCCCAAGGAGCAGCGGAAAAAGATGATCAATACCCACTGGGGCGGCGTGGTGGAGGACAACAGCTTCGGCACCCATGAGTTTTTTGAGCTGTGCCGCCAGCTGGGCTGCAAAACGTATGTCAATGGCAATGTGGGCAGCGGCACCGTCCAGGAGATGGCCGAGTGGGTGGAATATATGACCTTCGACGGCGTTTCCCCCATGGCGGACCTGCGCCGGGCCAACGGCCAGGACAAGCCCTGGAAGGTGGATTATTTCGGCATTGGCAATGAGAACTGGGGCTGCGGCGGCAATATGCTGCCGGAGTATTACGCCAACGAATACCGCCGCTACCGGACCTATGTCCGGGACTTCCAGGAGGGCCACCGCATCGACCGCATCTGCGGCGGCGCCAACGTGGCCGATTACGAGTGGACGGAGAAGGTCCTGGAGACCTGCTTCCGCCGGACGCCGCCGGAGTGCCACGGCAAAATGGACGGCCTTTCTCTCCACTATTACGTCCATCCCGAGGGCTGGGAGATCAAGGGCAGCGCCACGGAGTTCGACGACGACGTGTTCTACAAGACGCTGTCCAAGGCCTGGTATATGGACGAGCTGATCCGCAAGCACGGCACCATCATGGACAAGTACGACCCGGAAAAGCGGGTGGGTATGATCGTGGACGAATGGGGCGCATGGTATACGGTGGAGCCCGGCACCAATCCCGGCTTCCTCTACCAGCAGAATACCATGCGGGACGCCCTGGTGGCCGGTATCACCCTCAATATCTTCAACAACCACAGCGACCGGGTGAAAATGGCCAATCTGGCTCAGATGGTCAATGTGCTGCAAGCGGTGCTGCTGACCGATGGCGCCAAGATGATCAAAACGCCTACTTACCATGTGTTTGACCTGTTCCAGCACCACCAGAACGGTACGCTGGTGGACACCTGTCTGGAGACAGAGCAGGTGGGCACGGCGGACTGGCAGGTGCCGCAGATTAGCCAGTCTGTCTCCAAGGATGAGAACGGCACGCTGCATCTGACCCTGGCCAATGCCTCCAATACCGAGACGGCAACGCTGGAGGTCCATCTGTTCGGTACCACGGCCCGGACCGTGACCGGCCGGATGCTGCACGGCGAGATGCACCAGAGGAACACCTTCGACGCGCCGGAGACGGTGACGTTGGAAGCGCTCCCGGCCATTGCCATGGGAGAGGGCGGCTTTACGGTGACGCTGCCGCCCTGCGCCGTGGCCCATGTGCAGGTCCAGGCGTAAGAAGAATTTCAAGGGATGCCGCAGGGCGGCATCCCTTTTGCAGAGAATGGAAAGGAGAACCGGCTGTGATGACAATAACAGAGGTCTGGGCACAGCTGCCCCAATGGCTGGAACTGCCGGACGAAGTGCAAACCAGCTTTGCCCAATATGATGCACAGTACACGCCCCAGGTGGATGACGCTCTGCGGTCCCGGCTGCTGTGCCGCGATACCTGGGATGATGCCCTGGCGGAGCTGCGGCAGCGTTTGGCCCCGGACCCCACCGGTCTGAGAATGCTGTGGGAGCTGCTCCATGTGGCCTGCGGCACCTATGCACGCTATGTAGAACGGGGCATTTCCCAGGAAATTTTTGTGGAGACCATGAAATTCTGCACCCGCTTCCTCCATACCTATTATCAGGAGCACGGGTGCTATCACTTTGCCTGGGATTGGTGGTTCCCGCGGCAGCTGGCCATGCTGGAATATCGGGTCGGCTGTCTGGAATATGAGCTGATCGATGGGGAAACGCCGCTGATTTCCGTCCATATTCCGTCGGACGCGGACCTGTCGGCGGAAGCCGTCGATGCTTCCATGGCGGAGTTTGACACGTTTTTGCGGCGGTACTATCCCCAGTGGGTTCACCGGGATTGGTATTGTGAATCCTGGATGATGTCCCCGACGCTGCGGGAGCTGCTGCCGGAGGGGTCGAGAATTTTGGCCTTTCAGTCCTGCTTCACCGTTCTGGAAGAGGATAAGAACAGTCCGGCGGTGATGGATTGGGTGTTCCGGGGCTGCGGCACCGACCCGGCCCAGCTGCCGGAGGATACAACGCTGCGGCGCAATCTGAAACGGCTCCTGCTGCAAGGCGGCAATGTGGGCTGGACAAAAGCGGTCCTTAGAAGAAGCGAAGCATAAAGGAGAACCATATGGCAAAGGATCTGACACAGGGCAGACCCATCTGGCTGCTGTTTACCCTGGGCATGCCCATTCTCATCGGCAATCTGTTTCAGCAGTTCTACAGCATGGTGGATACCATCATTGTAGGCCGCTTCGTGGGGCAAAAGGCCATGGCGGCCGTGGGCTGTACCGGCTCCATCAGCTTTTTTATCCTGGGCGCGGCCTTTGGTCTGACGGCGGGCTTCGCCATCATCGTCGCCCAGCTGTACGGCGGCAAACAGGAGCGGGAACTGCGCAACGCGGTGGCGGTGAGTATTGAGCTTTCCGCACTGTTTTCCCTGGCGATTACCGCCGTCAGCGTGGTATTTGCCACGCCCATTCTGGAGATTATGCAGACGCCGGAGGATATTTTCCACGACGCCTACCTCTATATCGTCATCATCTTTTGGGGCATTCCCGGCATGGTGTACTATAACCTGTTTTCGGGCATTCTCCGGGCGGTGGGCGACAGCCGGACGCCGCTGGTATTTCTGGTCATTGCGTCGGTGGGCAATATTGTTTTGGACTTGCTGCTGGTGGTGGTTATCCCCATGGGACCTGCCGGCGCGGCTCTGGCAACCATTGTCAGCCAGACGCTTTCGGGTATCGGCTGTCTGCTCTATATGTGCAGACGCTACAAATTCCTGATTCCCCATGGCAGCGATTGGCACTTTTCCCCGTCGCTGGCCTGGTCCCTGGTCCGGCTGGGCGTGCCGTCGGCCCTGTCCAATAGCGTCTGTGCCATCGGCTGCATGGCGGTCCAGGGGGCAGTGAACCGGTTCGGCTCCGATATGGTGGCCGGATATACGGCGGGTACCAAAATTGAAGGTGTGGCGACGCAGCCGTGCTTTGCGTTCAGCGCCGCCCTGGTCAACTTTGTGGGCCAGAACGTGGGCGCAGGCAAGATGGACCGGGTACGCAAGGGGACCCATGATTGCCTCAAGCTGATGCTGGGCTGCGCCGTGTTCGGCTTTGTGGTGGCCCAGTTCTGCGGCAAGGCCCTGGTGGGCGTGTTTCTGGAAGCGCCGACAGCGGAGGTGATCGACGCGGCGACGCAGTATCTTCGCTGGATCAGTTACTTTGTGCTGCCCCTGGGGGTCTTGCTGGTGTATCGCTGTGCCATCTCCGGTATGGGCAATGCCAATATTCCCATGCTGTCCGGCGCGGTGGAATTGGCTATGCGATTGCCCATCGCCTTTTTCCTCAGTGTGCGGATTGGCTACACAGGCATCTGTCAGGCGTCGCCGGCCTCGTGGATTGCGGCGGCCATTATGCTGTGCATTGCGTATTATCAGATTGAACGCAGTACATGCAAGCGGTTCGGCTTGGTTTTGGCATCCTGAAACCAAGCCAGTAACAGTAGGAGTGCTTACGTTGATGCTTTCGGAACTATCCTCGACTTATACCGTCAGGAACTTGACGGAATGTGACGTTGAAGCCATTTACGCGCTGTCATTGGGAAATCCGCTGTTTTACCGATACTGTCCACCGGATGTCACCAGAGAGAGCATACTGGAAGATATGCGGGCGCTGCCGCCCCACAAAACGTATGAAGATAAATACTATGTGGGATTTTGGCAGCAAAACCAACTCCTTGCGGTGCTGGATTTGATTTTGCAGTATCCCGACGAGAAAACCGCATTTATCGGCCTTTTTATGGTGGACCAGTCGGTGCAGGGGCGCGGTGTCGGTACCGGAATGATTTCGGAACTGTGTGACGCGCTGCACCGGTTGGGATATGAGACGGTACGCCTCGGCTATGCCAAGGGAAACCAGCAGAGTTTATCCTTTTGGCTGAAAAATCAGTTTATTCCTACAGGCGAAGAACGACAGAATGCGGGGTATACGGTGGTAATGTTACAACGTTCGCTAGGATAACATATGCATTGATATATCGAGAATGCAATGCGGTGCAAAAAGCTTTACGCAACAGGAAACACCCCCATTGACCAATGTTCGGTCAATGGGGGTGTTTGGCGCTTGGGGCACACTTCGGGATCAAAGCGACCAGTTATCAACAAGTTTGTGGAATACTCGACTGGAAGAAACTGCTGAACGACAAAAGCCGACGCTGTTTTTTACTTCTTTCAAGAAATTTTATGCAACCAAAGGGGATTTTTTACGGGATATAAGGTAAAGGGACCCAATGAGAAGCAGAGAGAGGGGAGATGTCCATGGAGGACCGGGAGATTGTCGCGCTCTATTGGAGCCGCTCCGAAACAGCCATCGACGAGACCAGGCTGAAATACGAACCGTACCTGATGAAAATTGCAAAGAATATCCTGAAAGACTCGGAGGATTGCCGGGAGTGCGTCAACGATACCTATTTGCGGGCCTGGAATTCCATACCGCCCCACCGGCCTGCGGTTCTGTCCACCTATCTGGGAAAGATCACCCGACAGGGGGCCATTGACGGCGTCCGCAAACAGCACGC
>ERZ1643251.857-NODE-857-length-38709-cov-13.107208_pt1 | contig 38709 bp, 74 predicted proteins | sample MGYA00579261_ERZ1643251 | MGnify/ENA primary metagenome ERZ1643251 (study PRJEB29033, sample SAMEA4952267) | chicken gut metagenome | biome: Broiler Chicken; feature: Gastrointestinal Tract; material: Caecum | place: Ireland | collected 2018 | study: Broiler... | reverse complement strand
AGGTTTTCCTCTCTGAAGTCTGCCCCGCTGAGGTTTGCCCATCTGAAGTCTGCCCTGATACCACCCGCAGACCCTTTTAACCATTTTTTGTGGTTCTCCAATATCTCTTTTATTTCTTTATTTTCCATTGTTTTTCCTTTTTTTACCTTTCCCTTATTTTTATCCCATACTTTTGTAGCATTAGCTTTCTCTTGATTTTGTATGCTTCCGTTCGGAATCCCTTTGTGTCTTCTACAACTAACTGCCAGCCGCCGGGTATGCGTTCCTGATAAACGAAATCTGCTATGTACTTGCATGCTCTCTCTACCACTTTCCCATCAATCTTCTGTCTTGGTATCAATTCAAATGGTCGTTGAAGCTGCAAATTTTTGATTTCACCGGCTTTTTCCAGAATCTTTAACTCTGCATACCTTGTGGCCTCTTTTTTGCTGTCAAACTTAATTCCATCGTAATCAATTTTACTGTTTTTGTATTTCATGCCTTTCCCCTTCTGGCTCCTTTTTCGTATTTGTCGCAGGTCTCCCCTGCCGTACATCCCCGTGGCTCTCCGGTATCTAGGATGTACAAACAGGCAAGTATCTTAGTGCCAATCCCACCTAAATACGAGGAATGACAGCAGTCTTTACATTTTGTATCTTTTAACTCTTTCAAAACGGTATATCCTCATCTAATTGCGAAAATTCGGAAGGTGCATCTTCTTTTTTCTCCCTAAATTCCAGAAATTCAACCCTATCTGCAATAACGTCTGTTGTATATACTGTTTTCCCGTCCTTGTCCTTGTATTGGCCCGTTTGGATTCTGCCCTGAACCGCAATCCGGCTGCCTTTTGAAATATATTTTTCGCAGTTCTCTGCCTGTCGTCCAAATACGGTTATACGCGGAAAATCTGCCTTTCTCTCTTCTCCTGCCTTTGCCGGTCTGTCAACAGCTATTGTTAATGTAGCCACGGCCATTTGCGTATTGGCCGTATATCGAATCTCGGGATCTCTCGTCAGTCTTCCAATTAAAATAACGTTGTTCATCTTTCTTCCTCCCAATTAAAATCATCAAATTCTAACACTGTTTGACCATATTTTTTTGCATACTCTTTGTTGCCACATGTTCCATCGTTGAAAAGATACACAGTATCTTCTTCGTAGGTTTCCCAATTTGTTTTTTCATTGTATGGGGCTTCCATATACCATGTTCTGCCCGCATTATGTAAAAAATTGCAGAAGATTTTCGCCTTTTTTTCGGTATCGCAGTGCATGACGTAGTTTCCCGGATAATCTTTCAACCTGAATTTTGGCTTTTTCTTCATGCGTACTATTTGCCTTGCTATTTTTTCCTTCATGACATCGTCTACATCTTCGCTTATTTCTTTCAAGTAGATTATTTGATTTAGCATGATGAGAACGTCAGCAATCTCTTCAATGATGTTGTCCTCCTGATCATGAATGATTGCATCGGCTAATTCGATCATCTCTTCCACTGTTTTATTTTTTTGTTTTTCATAGCCATAATGGTCGGCAATCTTTTCAATGGATTTAAAATCTTGAATCATTTTTTTGGTACTCCTATTCTTACTCCGATTTTTTCCAGGTAATCCACATCATTCAATATGGAATTTATTTCGTCCTCAATCTCTTTTATGTATATTTTTGATTCGTTGTGCATATTGCAAATTTCATGAACGATTTCGCAGCTGTCAGTCAGTATGATGAATTTGTCATTTTTGATCGCATACTTTACTTGATCTGAAAACTCGCTGTCTACTGTATATGTGTTTGCAGACCAGTTGTTTGGCCTTCTATCTTGATCTTTAGGACGTTTATAGATTTTAACTTTCATATCAGCCCCATCTCTCTGTACTCTTTTTTCTTGTTGTAGACGTATGATTTTGACACCTTAAATTTTTTTGAAATTTCATCGTTTTTTTTGCCCTGCAGTATGTCGAAAATCATAGCATCTTCATCGATCTCGATTCTTCTTCTGCCTTTTCCTGTACTCGGCATTGGCTTAATTTCCCGTTCATCCAATATGCGACTTTTATAATCATCCGCAATGGACTGTAATTCTTCTATGAATGCCGGTATTATGCCCAACGGAATCCGCAATCTTCCGTCTGTTTGGATGATGTCAATGATTCCGTCTCCGGTTACGTATAGCGTATGCTTATTCAATTGTCCTTCGATGCTATAGATCCCTTGGCTTTCACAAATCATTCCAACATGCTCCAAATTCAGCTGGAGTTTATTTAGATTGATTCTTTCCGTTTTCATTTCATGCCCTCTCATAAAAATTTAATTTCCGATGATTGAATGCTGCAATAAAGTTCCCAATGCTTCCGCTTCGATGCTTTTCCAACTTAACCAGCATCGGTGTTTCATTGTCCCACAACTCCGGTTCTCGCATATCTTCCTGCGACAATCGATGCAGCAGAATGACATTGTCGCTGTCCTCTTCGATGCTACCGGATTCTTTTAGGTTTGACATGTTCGGCTCACAATTTTGTGCGTCCCTATTGATCTGGCAAAGGAGAAGGATTGCCACGTTTTCTTTCATCGTCATTTCCTTTAGCGCGTTTGTCATGTATGCGAACTGTTCCCGTTTGCTGGAAAATGTCTTGTTGGCTCGTAATTGTGTCAGCTGATCGATAATCACCAGAAACGGATTTTCTTGTTTTACCGCATACCGGATTTTTTCGATATCGTTCTGCCCTTCGTAGATTTTCAGCCTGTCGGATATTTCGATTTCGTTCACAAAATCTTTTGCAAACTCTAATTTTTCTGCTTTGATTTTCCCGGTTCTTAGTTCCTCAGAGCCTGCAAGTCCATTCATCAATAGCACTCTATCCAATGTTTGCTCGATACTCATTTCCAGCGGAAGGAACAAGACTTTTTGCTTGTCGCTTTGCACTCTTAATGCAATTTGCAAGGCAAAAGCAGATTTTCCGACAGCAGGTCTTGCTGCAAGTGCCGTAAGCTCCTTCCTACGGATTCCGCCGGTAAGTCGATCTAGCGACGGCAGTCCATACCGGACCGGTTTCTCATTTTTGCGACGCTCCATTTCTGCATCTAGCAGATTTGCGAACCCGGAATTTGCTTTGATTTGATCTCTCGCAGATAAGAGAAAATCAATCTTTTCTTGGATTCTTTTCACATCGCTTTCGCTGGATAGCTTTGATATTTGCAGTAAAATCTTTTGTTTTGTCCAGCTTTCTACGATCTGCCGGTAGAACGTGTAGGAGTATTCTGCCTGCATCTTTGCCAGTTCCGCGATTGGTACGTTTATCGTCCGACTGATTTCCAGCGCGCTATGCCCGGTTTTCAGCATTCGGAACACGCCGTTGTAGCGGAAATCACTTTCTTGGAATTGCTGCATATCCGGAAGATTATACCCAAGAAGCCAGCTACCTAGCAGGATTCTTTCTTCGTCCATTTAAAAACGCCTCCAATCCTTTAATTTCCTCAATCAGCCGTGTATATTCACCGTTGTCAATTTCTTCATACATCTCCCGAAATGTAGTCATTACATCATCCTCTAGGCTGCTCACAATTCCTCGTAATTGGGATTTTTGATTATCCATAAAGTTTACGCTCCTGTGGTGGTTCTTTTGGGGTTTCTTTCCTTGCCCATGATCGTATAGTCGCAAGGTGGTTCTTATATGATTTCCCAGTTGATGCAATGTATTCTGACAGTCTTTCTATCCTTTGATCATAGTCTGTTGGAAATTCTTCTTTAATCTTTTTTAAATCTTCATCAGATAAAAGAACGTTGTTATATTCGCCATACTTGTGTCGGGTCTTGCTATCATAAATGTGTTTATTAATGGGTTTATAATATTGGTTATTAAGTGGTTTATTATCTGGTATAGGTTCGCCATTTTGGTCATTTCCATTTGCCTTTTCGGGTAAATCCATTTGACTATTTGACGAATCAATTTGACTATACGGCAAATCCATTTGTTCATTTTGACAGTATGCATTTGACCGTTTTGACAGTATGCATTTTCCCTTTTCTGTTATCGCATACCATTTTGTTCTGTCATATGCAACTTTATTATAATTTCCAGTTATCAGAATTCCTTCATCCTCAAGAGACTTCAATGCGTTTCTTATTTTTCTTTCGCTGATATATGGAAATATTTCATTAAATGCTTTAACGCTGTTAAATGTCCAGTAATGACCATCATAGAAGTTTTGTTCATTAGCTTCATTGTGTTGAACCCAATAATAAATATTATTAAGAATTATAGAAGCTTCAAGTCCGTATTTTTCCGCTATATCTGTATCAAAACAATGTATAGCCATTTACTCACCTCGCTCAGAATATTCTTGTTGGTTAATGTTTCTGGCAATTCCTCCAATTATACTAAAACCTCTTGTAAAATATGTACAATCTTTGTTATCATCATATACCATATATTGGTTGCAATATATCTCTATGGATTTCAATACAACTTCCAACCCAAGTGTTATTATCCATATTCTCATTTTTAGTTTTTGATGATCGTTAAGACTTAACCCTGTACACGCAGAATACTCAGATTCGATAATATCAAGCTGACTTTCTCGCATTGTTTCAACTTCAGCCATCAATCCTTTAATCCTATCAAGTTCAGACTTGTCTTTTTTTATAGATTTTTCTAAACTGTTCAGTAGTTGTTCGTAATTTTCCATATTACTCACCTCTTTTTAATCGTTCCAACTCTTCATCAGTGACTCTATATTCACCGCCAATTTTTACAGCTTTGATATTGCCTTTTCTAATCTTCACCCTGATTGTTTCCTCTTTATATTTCAGGATTTCAGCTACTTCTTTTGTTGTATATAGCATATATTCACCTCCTTACATTTACAATTATACACTATTTTATACATATACGCAAGCGTTTTTTTAGGGCGATTTTACTCGCCCCGCTTTAACCTTGTTTTGAAATGTTCAGGATACTGATTTTGCAGTTCGGTGAATATCGCCCTTAATACATCAACTACGATACTGTTTCCCGCCTGCTTATAAAGCTGAGCGTTTGATACACCTTTAACTCTGTCAAAATATTCATCTTTAAATCCCATTAAACGCCAGCATTCTCTCGGAGTTAGTTTGCGGATTCTAAAATCTGTTAAATTATCATCTGAATTTGGTTCAACTATTTTAGGTTCAAGACCACCACCCTGCATACAATTAAGTGTAGGACTTAGACCTTCCGCTGAATAAATTCTACCTCTCTGCGGATTATCCCAGTTTCCAGTATTTACGATATTTCCCACCTGTCCAACTCTTGGTTCTAAAATTTGTTTCGGTTGTTTATAATCTGTGGCAACCAATGAACCCATTACTGAATTTACTTGATAAACCAAGTCTCTTTGTCCAATAGTTCTAAACTCCGGAGCAGTTGTACCGATTATATTTTTGGATAATGTTTTGTCGGTTAATTTGAATCTTTTTTGAACTTCATCACTTAGGTAATATTTTTCATCAACCTCATTTTCAAGCATATCTTTCAGTCGCAGTTTCAGTTCCTGTTTTTCAGGAAACGTATAACCTTTATCAATGTCTTTTCTGATGCTGATACCGAAAACTCTCTCTCTGTTCTGAGGAATACCGTAGTCTTTTGCGTTCAATACTTTACAGTATGTGTTATATCCCAATTCATCAAGAGTTGACAAAACAGTTTCAAACTCTTTTTTCATGTTTTTACCTGTTAAATTTTTTACATTTTCAAATATTGCAAACTTTGGTTTTGTATGTGCAATCACATCTGCAGCATTGAAGAACAAACCTGAACGTGTAAGATTACCTTCATCATCATGGAAACCTTTCTGCTTGCCGGCAAGACTGATATCCTGGCACGGAAAACCGTATGTCAGAAGATCTATATCCCCGATCTTATTATAATCAATGTTAGTAACATCTTTCAGATTATCAGCCTCCGTCGTGCCGTGAATCTGGTTGTAAGACTGACATGCAAACTTGTCGATCTCACAGTAATGATCCAATTCCCATTCTATACCTAACTCATCAAGAGCCACTTCAAAGGTTCCAATACCGCTAAATAAACTTAATACTTTCATTTTTCACCAACCTCCTTGTTATGCCAAATACTCATGTGCTCTGAATATGTAATCTTCTGGGTAATCAAATAGATCTTTTACGAACTCAATGGCTTCGCCTTCGTCAGCAGAATTTCTCCTGCTTTTCTATTAACTGTAATCAATTTTTATAAATCTCAATCCAGTCATCGAACAGCATTGTGACAAGTATAGGCTTCCGGTTCTTCTTGTGGATCACCACAGGAATTTCACCGTCTCTTGCATCTGAAACTGACTGTTCCATTGCTTCATGAATGTTTAGCTTTTCAACCGCTTTTGCCTCGATATGAACTCCCGGAACGCCTATCACATCAGCATCACCGTTTGCACCGCAGTACTGCTGCCCTCTTCTGCTTTCAAATCCGTGTTCTCTTAACAGGCTTGCAAGCTGTCTTTCAAATCTTGCACCCTTTTGTTTGCTGTTTACTGTCATTTCCACAACTCCTTTAATCTTTGTAATTCATCAGGTGGCAGCGTTTCAATTCCGGCATCTTTGCAGTCCTGCACAACCATGTCAATCAAATGTGACATCTGCTTTGTATCGTATACAGAAGAACCATAGAATGACTTGATGTTGTGATAGCCTTTTATGTTCCTACATTCTCCCATGTCTTCGCATATCCAGCCAATACCGTGACCGCCCCAAATCCTGAACCATTCTTCGATGGCGTCCTCTCTGATAGGTATAATCTTAAACGCTGATGTTTCTTTGATGTATTCCCTGTAAATATCAGTGTTTTTCTTGCCGAGTTTTTCTGACAGTTTACCGATTAACAGCCAAAGGTAATTATTTGCATCAAGAGAACGCTTTTCTTTGCGTTTCTCTATCGTCAAATCGTATTTTGATATCTCAGTATCATTTAACAATAAAAGTGGCTCTATAATGGAATATACATCTCTAGGAAGGGATATTTCAAGAAGAATATCCCCGTCCCATGTTCTGTTAGCCTTAAGTGATTTTATCCGCATCTTTCCACCTTCTGACTTCTTCCTTTAACTCTTCCAGCTCGTTTTTTAAACGAACGATATCAGTTGCTTCTGACGAACGAAATTTCCTTTCGATGTAACTCTCAACACACTGCGAAAAAGTCGGCATATAACCCGATATACGTCTCTCATAGTGCTTTCCGTTCTTTGCTATAACATCCGCAGTTATCCAGCAGCACAACCCGTCACTGTTTAACGTGTGCTTATCGTCTAATTTAATTTTCATTTTCATCACCTAGATAATTCCTTCCGATAATCTCCATAAACTCTTCACGGCTGTGCGTTTCCTCAAATTTACGCTGGCATTCCTGCTTTAGTTTCAAATCAAGTTCCTTGTTGAAATGCACGCCGTAGTCGCTCATATTGTGCCACTCAGGCGCAAGCCATACCCAAAAGCCGTACTTATCGCTGATTTTTCGGTTTGCTGCTCCGTATATGTGATGCTTGTGAAGTCCTTCTTTTCTGCCTGTGATGTAGCACTCTTTTTCGTCCTGCAGTATGCTTTTGCTCATATTCCCTGTTCCTTTGCTCTCTTTTCTAATATGTTCTTGCAATGCTCAAATTGTTTCACGGTTAAACCATTGAAATTGTCTACTTTATAATACTTGAACAGTTCATCCATATTTGCCTTTGCTTCGATTGCAAGATTCAGAAGATAGTCAGCACCTCCCGCTGTTATCATGTCGTCAGGTTTCATCTCTGACAGTTCTTCAGCAGATTTCTTTGGTGATTCTTTGACCTTGCGTTTTGACTCTTCTGTCTGTTTGTGAAATTCGTCTGTGTCTGCATCTTTTGTGTCGTCAATACAGAACAGGCCGTTCAGCGCGTATTTTCTAGCGTATGATGAAGCTGTTCCAGTAATCTGTGAACCGTCCATTCCCTTTTTCGTTTCTTCTTCTCTAGCGTATGCCGTAACCTCAACAGATTCTGTACCGTTTGTAATTTTAGCGGTAGCCTTGATATAGAATCTTTCTCCTATTAACTCAACGTTGTCGCTCAATGTCAATAAGCATCCATTCTTATGACATAATGGCTTTACTGATTCAAGAATATCCTCCGCGCTTCTATATCTGTATTTACCAAAAGAATTGTAATTTCCTTTAGGCGCTTTTAACTCTTTTTGGATTTCTATTAACTCTTTCATTTTTTACACTCCTTTAAAAATCAAAACATTTTTCCACCATATACAACATGAAATTCTTTGCTGTTTCATAATCGCAACCCCATTCAGACTGTATGCTAGTGATTGTATCGCATATCATTTCTTTTCCCCATTGAACCACATATTCATTATAATCCTCTGTCGACTTCTTATATTCCTCGCTTACTGGGCATCTATCGAATTCATCGAAATCTTCTGATTCACATTCAGGGCAAACTCCATAAGCTTCATCTGCTCTAGCGCCCCAAAATTCACCCATATTTTCGTGTTTAATCTTCGGTTCTATAAACTCGTATCCGCAATCATTACATCTAAACATAACTCCTCCATACTAATTTGTTCCACTCTTCGCAATATCATATCGGATTTGTGGTTTTTTACTTAGTTTTGTTAAAACTATATATTTTGTGTCATTCAACTTTATACACCTCCATTTTTTGCTTTCCAAATTTCAGCGCATCTTCGTGATTTTCAAAATATATATCTATAATTCTTCCATCATATTTTTCTATTATCCATTCTGCCGGTTTGTCTTGTACCTTATATTCTCCTAAACCTTCAATTTCTATTTTAGTTCCAGCGGGAAACGTGTTCCAATCTGCCGCTACGGTAACTCCTTCTTCCGATGGTTCTCCGCTTGCTGTCATCGGCGTGGCTGATGACCAGATTCCGCAACACGTTTCACATCCACAATATGCTGTTATTGTATATTCTCCTAAACTTTTTTTTGGTTCTTCTTTTGGCGGATCTCCTAGCCCTGCGGCGCATATTACAGAAACCGCTAGAATTGCTTTTACAATTTCTTTAATTTTCACTTTTTTTCCTCCTTTAAATTCTCAATCATTAGCATCCTGATATATGCGGATATACTAATACCTTTGTCTTTTGCTGACTTCCTGATTTTTTCTTTCAATTCCTCGTCAATTGCGAGGATAATTCTTGATTCCATGTCTGCACCTCCTTACATTAAATCATATCTGTTTATTGATTTCAGGAACCATGCAAGGCTTTTATATCTGCTCTCCTTGAAGTCTTCCCAAAGTCCTGCATCCTTAACCCTCTGTTCTCTCTTGTCTCTTTCTGCGTACCATATTGCGCGTAACTGACTTTTTTTCATTGTTTCTATCTCCTTTCTGTTTATGTTTAAATTATATACCAGTTTTATATAAAAGTCAACCATATTTTGTTACTTTTTTAATATTTTTTGCATAAAAAAATGACGGGCATTTCTGCCCGCCTTCCGTATGATATGGGAGATGAAATAGAAAAAAGGTTCATATTGATTATATCACATTTTTTTTACTTGTACAGACTTTGCGCCGCTTTTACTTTTTTTGCCCTCTCAATGGCTTTTTTATGCTCCCAATCATAGATTGCCTGCATTTCTTTTGGTGGCTCTCCGTTCTTTGACCTATAATCACCGATCATGCGGACAATCTGGTTGTGCAGATCATCAAAGTGTTTAAATTCTTGCATGGACATGTTATAGTACATATCGGACAAAATTTTGTCTCTATCTTTGTACTTTAACGCCATATCTGCATAGTGCTCTGCGCCATCAATCTCATCTTCCATTTCTTCGATGATTTCTTTTATGATTTGCATAGTACACCTCAGATTTTTACCGCGGTGATGGATACGTTAGACGCATCAATCGCAATTCCAGCATTCTGTAATGTAATCGTATCAGGCGCGCTGCCGCAAACGACCCGAACAATTCCATTTACGGTGATTGTGTTTATTTCCGTCGCGGCGGTTGTTACTGTTTCGCTGGCTGTAGCGCCTACAACAGAAACACCATCATGCTGTAATGTGATGGTTGCATCACCTGCTGCCGGCGCTGTAAAGGTGATTGTAGCAGTGACCAAATAATATCCAGTTTCATTTAAAACGATGCCCCCTGTTGTGCCGTTTACGCTGCACCCATACCGGCGTATCACAGAACCCAATGGAATCGCAGAATTTTCGGACACTGTAGCCGCATTTGTGTTTGCCATATAGACGGACGATTTACAACTCATTTTTTTACCTCCTTAAAAAAGGCGGGTTGCCCCGCCTAAGATTTCCCCGGCCGGTTTGGCCTAAATGTTTCCGTAGCACCCTGTACCACAGTAGCTAATCGGTGTTACGCCATAGGCGTAAGGGTTAACTCTCGGCAGTCCGCAAGTAGCCTGTGCAAGCTGCAGCTGGTTAACCTGTGCTTGAAGTGCTTCAATCTTGTCCTGCTGAATCATGTTTCTGGTTGCTGCGTTCTCAGCTACTACTGTAGCAGTCAAGTCCTTAATCGCAAGCTGCGTATTGCAGCAGCAGCTGTCAATTTTGCCTGCCAGTTCATAAGTGCTTGTGCAGATAGCGTTGCCGAGATTCTGATTGACGCCTGCAATGCCTGCAGTGATTTCATTCAGCTTGTTGTTAATACCTGCAAAGTTGAATCCTGCGGACAGTTCTTCAGTTGTAGCAGCCTGATTTCTTCCGCCGAAACCAAAACCGCCACCGCAAAGCAGCACGAACAGAATCAGAAGACCCCACATACCTCCAAATCCTCCGAAACCTTCTTTACCGTCTGCAACAGCAGCGATGTCAGATAAACTGTAGTCCATAATGAAATACCCCTTTCGTTATATATTTTTACCTCTTTGAGATAAATTGACTTAGTTGTCTTGCCGTTTTTACGGCGTTGTCCAGCTGCTCCTGCGTAATTTGACCGCTGTTTAACATTTCCTTGATGATTTTGTCAGGGTCTTGCCCCTGCATCTTTTTTTGAAATTCCATAAATTTTCCGATGATTCCCATGTTGTTGTTATTCAGTAACGGATTCATTCTTTAACACCCCCTGTAAGGCTTTTATTTCGTTTCTCAGCGCGTTTAATTCCTCTTTGGTAGCAAACATCTGTTCTTGCATTTTCGGCTGTTCAGGATTGATTTTTTCAAACCTGTAAGCCTCTAAAGTGCATACTCCCATGCTGTCTGCTTTTTTTACATAAAAAATAGGTTCATTCATATCCATCAGCCATGCTGTTTGATTGGCCTGAATCTGAACATCTCTTGCCCCCTGAATGCCGTTGACATTTATCCATTCAAGATTGTCTTTCTTCGGCATCTGATACTGATTCTGCCCAAACTGTCCAAGCTGTGGCATCTGCTGACCCATCTGACCCATTTGAGGCATCATGTAATTCGGGTACATTTATTTCACCCCCAGTAATTCTTTTAATTTATTTATGAACAAATCTGCCTGTACTTCGTCATAGTAAAACTTCTTTATAAAGGCGGAACCGTAGTTGTCGATGTTCGCCTTTACTCTCTCTTTTTCTATATCTGTCAGCGAATTGTAAACGCTCTCAGCCAAATTCTCCGGGTACATATACATACGATGCCGCCTCCCTTCTATAGTTTTATGGTACTAAAAAAACAGCCCCGCAACGTGACTGTTTAACGACACAAAAACGACAAGAAAAAACGTACCCGTTAAGGTACGTCTTTTCTAAGGAGGGATTTCTTAAATTCGTAAATGAGAATTTTCTTTTTTATTCGCTGAATACGTCTATCGACTGTTCTTTTATCGCAATCTAATTTGAAAGCTATTTCCTGTAGGCTCATGCCCTTACTTCGCAAAATGAAAACGTCTAATTCTGACGGTGACTGTTCAGTGGTGAAACCGCAGTATTCTATATATTCGTCTTTTGTCAGCTTGTCAAACTGCAAGCCTTTTAATTGTCCTTGCTGAATAATAGCGTTTCACCACCTTGCCTTTAGAAACTCGAACCGTCTTTATAGTTGTTTTTTTAACTATAAACTTTGCTTTTTTACGTGACTTCTTTTTCTTTCTGATTCTAATTCTGCGGTACGTCTGACGAGCCATTCAAAATATCTCCATCACCCTTTAAGATATTTGCATTTCCACCATCAGTTGCGTCTTGAGTTACATATTCACTTTCAAACTCAAAACTATTGATGAACTCAGTAAACTGATAGTCTTTGTACACCGCATAACCGATGAATGCTCCAATCGTGATAAGCAGTGCCAGTACAAGACCGATTACAAGTCTCATCATCATTTGAAGCACATCTTTTGCCATCAGATCTTTTTCATTATTAACTTCAACCAAATCTTTTGTATTTTTTTCCATTTTCGTCTCCCTATGCGATTCTTTCAGATTTGATTGTATCATAAACTGATTCGATCAACTTGTCAAGGTAGTCTGCATCAACATCAATTCCCAAAGCGTTTAGCCTCTCAGATACATACTTCAAAACTTCCTCTTTCTTTTTTTCTCCGGTTTCACTTTGCAGCCATTGCCGCGCCCATCTTACAGCCGTTTCTACAATTTCATACACTAATTGTCTATCTTGTTCATTTAAAGTTGTGTCGATCTCGACTTTAACTTTGGTTACAAAGTGCTTTACAAGCGGAATCAAAACACCAGTGATAATCAATGCGCATAAGCTAATAATAATTTGTGTCCAATCAATCATAATATTACCTATACCCTTTCTACATATTTATCTGTAATAGTAATCCAACCTGCGCCGGATTTTAACTTTCCTCTCGTCCCGTTTGATGCGGTTTCAACGATGGTGTAAACCGTTCCTTTCTTACACACTTCTTTAACAGCTTTTGAATCTAAAGAGGCTTCTTCTCTAATCTTCAAATTAGATTTTGCTTTTACTTTGAATGGAACGTCATCAGATTTGAATTTAATTCCTAAAAAGTTGCACAATCCTTTTGCTAATGCTTTTCCATAGTCGTCATAATCGTCACAAAGCATTTTTAAATCTGCTTTAATGGAACCAGTTTCAAAAATACAAGCTGGCATATTTGTACTTTTTACTTCGCCCAAAGTTAATGAGCTATGTACACCTCTTGACTTGATGCCCATATCTTTCTTAACTGCATTGTTTAATGCTGTAGCTAATTTCTTACCTTTTGAGCTAGTAATGTAATAATACGGATAGGTACCAGTCGGTGCATTTTTATAATCGCAATGTACAGAAATATAATAATCACATCCCTTTGCATTGGCTTCTTTGATTGTTTTATTCATATTTTTCATATTACCGCCGGATGCATCTGTATAGACCTTAATGCCGCTTGCTTCTGCATATTTTACAAATGCTTTTGTGATTTTTAACATCAATTCTGCTTCTGTGTATGTCTTTCCACCTGTCTTATAGGTACAACCAGGATCCCATGCCCCGCTATCACTCTTGCCATGCCCGCAAATGATAGCCACATATGGTGTTGCCATCTCTATCTACCTCCTTTTATTCAACTGCTTCTTCTATGTCCTTTTCATCAGTAGAAAATGTATCTTCCGCAGCGCTTATGTATAAATCTCTTTGTAGCTTGTTTTTTTCTTCTTCCCGTGTCTCAAAAAACGCCTTGCACATATATCCCAGTATTGCAGCAATCCCTACCGCGACCACTTGGCTGGATAACTCTTGTGCGATTTCGTAGCGGTCAAGAAATGCCAGTACATACGACAGACTTACCCATATGATGAAAAAAATAGAATATACGATGACGATGATCTTTGTGAATGTCATTTTTTTAATAATATCACCTCACTCATCAAAACGGCAGCGCCCCATATTTTCGCGATGCTCTTTATGCAACATCTCTAAGCGGCTTTCTACCTTTTCAATTCTTGAAAACGCCGCCTCTACTCTCTGCACATTGGAAATTTGCGTGTCATTCAGCCGTTTTACTTCGCTTTTCAGGTCGCTGATTTCTCTTTTATTTTCGTCAGTGTTTGCCATCAGTAAATTTAGCCGTTCCATGATCTGCGTGTGACGTGTTGCATCCTTCTCGGCACGGTTCACGGCATCCTCTTCATGTTTCGCGCGATCGGCCTCTCTTTTTCGTTCTTGTGTAGCAATACTGCTTTTTAATGATTTTGTTGAAAAATATACCGATGCAGCAAACCCGGCGGCAGCAATGATGATGCTGATGTGTTCAGGGGAAATCATCATTTTATTACACCACGCTGAAATAGTGACCGATCAACCTGATCGGTTACGGTTTCTCTTGCCTGTTTTAAAAATGCAACTAATTCAGCCTTATTCATTTCTTGCTACCTCCTGTACAATCTCATCAATTAACGCTTGTTCCGGGTCTACCGGCTGCGGCGGGTTTACGATATATTCGACCTCTTCCCGGTACTCTTCCGGTACCTGGTCAATAGTAATCGTCCCGGCTTTCACCTGTTCGGCGTACTGCTGTACCGCCTGCCGGTGTGCTTCGGCGTCGGCCTTGATCTGTGCCATCAGCTGATCGTATTCTTCTTTTTCGATCTCTTCACCGGCATCCGGTACGACAGAACCGGTGCCGATCATTTTTAACTCTTCGTTTTCGATTACTTTGTAATACTTCATTTTTCCTCCTTTTATGCGATTGCAAACCAGTAATATGTGCTTTGTATGAATGGGTAAGTATTGTCTGTCATAAATGTAATTGAATTTTTAGTTTTGTTAATTCCACCAGTCAGAGCGGTCACAGCGTTAGTTACATACGATCCGTGTTGATAGTACTCACCATCTACATTAGTCGGAGTTTGATTAGAACCAAATGAAGCAAGGGGTATAGTAATCAATATTGTATGTGAAGGAATAACCCCCAATGAATGGGAAACGTTTACGCTTGCCGTGTTTGCATTTGATAATGTTACAGTTCCATAATCAACTCCATTTGCGCCTTTTATTTTTTCGTACCAATATCCCTCCTGCATCCCGCCATCCGGGTAAGCTGTTTCTGTGTCGTTGACAACAAAATCAACGAAATCCCCGCCCTCTGCGGTCAGCTTCTTCCATACATATATACCAGTTTTTAGTGTTTCTGGGTCTAAACCTCCTTGCTGCATTATTCCAGAATCAGACGTGAATGTTTTGCCTATCAAAACATCCGTTGTTATTGCGCTTCCCAATTCATCTGGTATCGCTTCTGGAAGTTCTTGTATAATGTCAATTATTCCTTGTAATTCTATATTATTCTCTTGCAACTGCGTTTTATTGCTCATAACGTGTCCTTTCTCAGGCCACGGCAAACCAAATAAACTCAAATCCTGCAAAACCAGCAGTGGAATTGAATGTGATCCTGCTACTTGTTGCGGATGCATACCCATTTGTAAACTGAAACCCATCATCTCCAAGCGCGGCTAGAATTGGCGTTAAAGCCATATCTGCGAAAATTGCAACACAGTCACCGGAATAAATGTGCATCGCGTTTGAATCAATCTCTTCTCGCGGTAGTAACGCAACATACGATGGGACTTTTCTTAAATTATGAGACACGACGAATTGATTTTCATTGTCGCCATAAGCTAGCTGTACCGTCCCATAATCTATTCCCGTCTTGCCCTGCACCATCGTCCCGATTACGCCGAATATATCAACGCCTGAACGGATGTTCTTAGCTACCAGATCAGCATCACCTTTTACCGTCAGTGTGTTCAGCAGTAGCGACAAGGCGGGGATTGTCTGATCTGCCGTTCCCGGTGTGATCTCCGTGGTTTCCGTGGCCTGTATTTTTTTGTAAGTAAAGCCGCCCTGTTCTCCATCGTCAGGGTAGGCCGATGGATCGTCCGATACTACATACTCAGTAGTACCCCCCCCCACGGATTTTTGCCAGATGTACGTTCCAACGCCTAAATCTGCGGCATTTGGCAGGGTTGCGATGATTTCTAAAATATCTTGCAACTCGCTGTTGTTTGTCTGTAGTTGTGTCTTGTTACTCATTTTTCACCTCTTACGCCATCGTTATTAAAGTATAGGTAATTCCCGCGTTTATATTAAGCAATACTAATGATGAATCTGTTAATGAAGATGTAGCAATGGTGTTGTTATTCAAACTGTTTATGGCATTTACTCCGTTGCACTCAACTCCATGCATATAATAATTTGGACTTCCATGAATATATCTGACTGTATCGGCTACTATAAAACACATCATTGAATAGTAGCGTGTAAAGCTGGAAGTTGGGTCCTTTGATAGTAATATACCGAATTTTGGAACCATTCCTAACGAATGTGATACCGTTTGTGCGGGAGAATTAGCTGCGATGGTGAATGTGTCTACCGCCATATGTTCGTATCCCATAACTTCAGATAAATCAAAGAACTCAACTTTTTCATACCAATACCCATCCTGCACGTCTCCGTCTGGGTATTCTGTTTCTGTGTCGCTCACGACGTAATCTACAAAGTCACCAACACCCTGTAAGCCTGATATGGCTTTCTTCCCTTCATAGCTGTAATTTAAATTTGCACCGACGCTTGGACTAGAACCAAGGTTTCCATCGGAATAAATTTGTTTTGTTTCTGGAAGCCATTCAAGAACACCATCAATCACAGATTCTGTTGAAATTTCCACAAGTTTTAACTCATTTCCTGTTCCAACTTGCATTTTTACAGTTCCATTAGAAAATCCTTCAAAAAATGACACATCAATTGCATTTTTTATATCATCTGAAATTCCGGTAATGTTATACCAGAAGTTACCCGTAAAGCTTGAATCATCTTGAACTAGCGTGATACTTGGATTTGTAAGTTGTAATGCTCCATACTCATACTTTTTCCACACATACAGGCCATGCGGCTTGTACTTCCCAACCACCAGCTCCTGACCGACATACGCGCTATACCCTTCCAGAATCGTGTCTGCTGTCGCATTTGCTCCGGTGGCTTTGCCAACTAGGATTTCTTTGATATCTTCTATTAGCGGTGTCTGAATGTCTACTTCTGGTTTGACGTTCTCACCGCTGCCGCCAATATTACTCCATGCCATTTATACCACCACCTTTTCAAATGCAACATTCTCAATGGTGATTTGCTTCGAATAGTTTGATGCCCCAAACACGGTAAATTTTCCTTCTCCCGTTAAAACAAACGGAGAAAAGAACCCGTCAAGTCCTCTGTCTGTATGGTCTGGCGTGAAGATGTAGCACAGATGTTCAGCAGTCAGTCCTTCCACCGTTATATCAGCCTTGAACGGATAGTCAGGGAATGTACTGTCACCTGTCCATGCTGACGATCCGATGGTTAGATTTTCTTTTAATATCGTAGTGGTATTTGGTCTGCCTTCACCGCCACCGCCTAAAGCCCCTTCAACGGCATCAGCTAACGCCTTCATGTCTCTGGGAATGTCAGGCGTGTCCGTCAGTTCGGGATATGGTAAACTGAATTTTGATGTCTGACCCATTCAATCCTCCTATTCTTTAATGTATGCAAAAACTTGATTGTAAGTATCAAATCTGTCTTTTACCGCTTGATAGTCTGCAAAATCCGCCTTGATGTCTGAGTATTTAGAGTAAAAACGTGTGACAAGTAAAGCAAGGTGAGCAGGCTTCATTTTGTCAAGCGTTCTTTCGATATCAGGAAACAGGAATATTTCTCCGCCGTTTGGTGGCTTTACCTGTACCTTGATTGTACTTTCTTCAAACTTTACGATGCACCCACCGCCGTTAGTGTAGATGTTGACAATGTCCTCAATCTTTTTTTTATTCAGCTTGCCAACTGTGGTAAGTGTGGCTACAATGTACAGTTTACGCTGGTACAAATCTCCCTGTGCATCAATACGCAAGAATGACTCCCACTCCTTAACACGTTCTTCATCACAGTTCATGATTGACGCTTGATCTACAGCGTACATGATGCCGTCTTTCAAGTCCTGAACCTCTATATCCAAACTATCAAACAGTACCTTATATTCTGCGAATTCTCTCAAAAACTGCGGAAGGTATTCAATTAACTTCATTATACCACACTCCCGTTAAGTTTTAAAGTGCCAAGTACCGGAACACTGCCCGAAGGTATAGGCAGATCTGCAGCGTTTTCATTGATTTTTAGCTCCGTTACTGTGTCAATGTTTTTGTTGTATGTAATAACGCTGGCAAGCGTAAGATAGCTAACGTTGTTATTAACTAACGCCAGTTCGCCAAAATACGCCTTGATTTCGTCTTTCAGTGTAGGCGCAGACTCAAAGCCTTCTATAAATACAACTGTTGTTTCTACGTTAACAGTCAATGGCGTAGAGGTGTCTACCGTTACCACAGCGCCTATAGGTGCTTTTCCTTCTCCTAGCCCTGTCTTTCCCGGGTCTAAATAGTTCTGCACTTCTTCAATCAGTTCAGGACTTGCAGGCGTGTTTAATTCGTTCAGGATTGTACACTTAACAGTGTTCACGCCGTCCCATAGCGGTGTAACCTTTGACTTACCTACTCCGTCATATTCAGAAAGCCATTTTTCATACTGCTGTTTATTTCCGTCAGTGCTTTCAGCTATTAAATTGTTTTGAATCCGTTCTCTGAATTCTGAATCTGTTTCGCTTTCTTTCTGCGGTATTACTATTTCGGTTATCTTTGCAGATTTTAAACCATTTATATAGTCTATCATTGCAAGATCTCCGATATAGTAATTAGACTGTGGATTGTATTCCGTAGCGGTTAAATAGTAGGTGGTGTCATCTGACTGGGAATCGACTTCATATATTATTTCTTCTTCTAGGCCAAGGGAGGAAAACTTGCTGCCTATGGGAGGGACACCACCTACTATGGTAGCCTTAACCGTGACTGGCACGGCTAATTCTCTTGTGTATCCATAATCATTTGCTAGCCTATCAAGATACTCTCCTGTAGCTGTTCCGATATAAGCCTCGGACTGCATCCACTCTGCTGTTAGTTCCATTTGTGCAATTTCAGCACACAACGGCGCAACAGCCTCCCACAATACCGAACCTTCTCTCGTGTCATATCCTTCTGGTATTCTATCCAAAACGCCCTGAAGAATTTCCTCATATGTTCTTGCCATTAAATCACCACGCTTTCACTAACTATTCCATACACGGTATTTACTTCAAAATTAACCTTTAAATTATCTCCTATCTGTTCAAACTTGAATCCATAAACATCTATTATTCTATCATCTGTCATTAGTGTTTCTTTGATTTCTCTGCCTATGTCAGCGGTGACATAATCATAACTCTGGCCGATATATTGTTCTAAACTTGCGCCGTATTGCCATGTATGTATTAAATATGCGTATCTCTCTGTTTCTAGCATACATATAATAGATTGCTTCACGGCTTCTAGCTCTTTGATGTAGCCTTGTATTCTATTTTTATCAAAATTCAAATAATATGTCTTATCCGCTATATCATCAGACGTTTGTGTTTCAGAATCTTCAATTTCTAAATCTATATTCTGTGGTATCATTCTGTCAGCCTTTCCGCAACGTAGAATTTCTGCCCGTCGTTGCTACGAATCATAAATACCTTGTCACCTACCTGTAAACCTCTGTTTACTATTACAAAATCGCTTGCACTACTTACCGTAGGATGCGAGTGGCTATCTTTATATGCTTTGTATTCTCTGACGTTTTTACCTAAAATTATCATGTCCTCTATGATAGTAGGAAGCCCATCAACTGTAATTTCAATCGGTGAAACGGATTTTACTTCTCCAAAAACAAAGTTGCTTCTGGTCATTGTGTTCCTGTTTGTAGCTATTAACTGCGCCAGTCTTTCACCAGCCATCAATCTTCACCCCCGTTCGGTATGTACAAATCAATATCACTTTGTGCATAGTTGTTTTCAAACGATGTTGTGATTTCGTTAATGTAAAACCACTCCTTCACCATAGGCAGCTCAACCTTTATGCCATCACCAGCACGAAGATTGTAAAATCCTATGGTTGAAACGCTAAGAGATCTTGTTTCACGGTTCAAAACTTTCAGCATGTTCTTTGCCAGTTCTTTGATTTGTGATTCTGAGGCGTTCTCGTCCACTGTGTCGGTTTTTTGTAGTCTGCCCCATGTTTTAATCGTTCCGCTGTCTTGCGCCTGCCAAACGTCACGTTTTGCTGTATCTTGGTTATCTCTGTAAAGCTTGATAACGTTATATGTGTTGTCGTCAATTGATTTCTCGTAACTGAATTCAGTACAGATAGAATCAACGCCAACAATCAAGTCAGTCTTTCGTTTCGCCAAATTTATAAACTTTAGTGTGCCGTATTCGTCTCTGACAAAATATCTGTTTCCTGTGTTGCGGAAATTCTCATCAATGGCGGTTTTCAGTATATCAAACATTGATTTTTTGTCGTACAGATACGGCAGATTCTTGTATGTTGCTTTCCACACTACATCATATTTCAGACCGTTTCTTTTACAAATATCGGCAAATATGTCAGATGCAGATTTGTTCTTGTAATATATGGTATCTTCATTCTTTAAATACCGCATTTGGTCATATACGGTCACTTCTGTTTCATCGTCTTGGTTAAACGAACTTTTGAAAACATAGCCTTTGAAAAAACCTTTTCCGTCCACTTTCAAGTGAACCGTTGAACCGTTCGGGATATCAAAGTTGTCATGGATTGTAAACGTACACTTTCCGGGAGAATCGTACAAGGACTGAGTAACTTTCAAGTCGGAAACGCTGTCAGTTAATATCCATTTTGTGTTATTGACATATGTATACAGTTCAAGATCCATATTACCACCCCGACGGAATGTTGAACACCTGTCCCGGATATATCAAATTCGGGTTGCTTCCGATTTTAGCCTTATTCAGCTTATACAGTTCAGTCCACCTTGCACCGTTTCCAGTGTATTTCTTTGCGATGTTCCACAAACAGTCACCGCTTTTCACCTTATACGTCTTAGTCTTTTTCTTGGGCTGTTCAGGCCGCTTTGCAGGCTTTTTACTTGGCTTTGATGGTTTCTTATTACTATCGCTCGTTTCTACTTTCTTCGGAGAATAATCACGCCATTCCTGCAATTCCAGCGTGTAATATCTGTCACCCTCTTCTCCTGCCCTCGCAGAGTGCTCAAAGTTGTCTATTGAGCACATCATGTTCAACTCCATTTCTTTGTTCACGATTCTGCAAGGCTCTTCTGCATCGTATATTTCGTTAATATAATCGATGTATTCCTGCGGGTCGTCGTCCTCTGGAAAAAATGATTCAATGCTAATAGCCATCAGCTTTGGTTTTTTTATGATGTTGATTTCACCCAAACCGATAACCTCAGCATTGTCATTGTTTGAAGGTCTTTCTATGTTCAATTCTTCCGGGTTGACAGGGAGAGTTTTGACCTCTCCCTTATATGCGATAAAAATGTCAAACATTAAACCACCACCAAATTTTCATTATATGCGTTGATTATGGAATCTTCAAGTTTACGCAGAAGTCTTGCTTCGTCAGTTCCGCTGTTAATGTCTCCAGTTGAAACATTTACATATACCGGGGCTTTCTGGTATTCTTCTTGGTATTTTCTGGATGAGATATCCAAAAGCCATTTTAAATTATCGGATGTGATTTCTGTTTCACCTACAGACTTTAACGACCCGCTTCCGCTTAGTTTGTCGTTTAATCCGTCTATACCAGTGCCGATTCCGTCCAGCTTGCTGCCGTAGGATGTGCCTGTTGTGCCATAGGATGCTGCACTTGTGCCTGAATTGGTAAATACACTGCTCACATCCTTTATTTTCTCTGCTGCCGCCTTGGCACCGCTTGTAGCCCATTCCTTTCCGGAACTGTAAGCCTCAGTGACAGAATCATATGTGAACTTTTGTAATTTCGGTATATCAACGCCCGGAATTAAGTTGATTGCCTCAATTGCTGCGTTTACGATTGATATGATGATGTTTCCGACAGCCTTAAACGAATTTATGATTGCCGTTCCGGCTGCCGCACCGGCGCCAACAATCATTCCAAATACCTCTGGGAATTTTAAAAACAAAAGCAGTAACGACGTTACGGCAAGACCTATAAGCACAATCGGTGCATTCATCACCGCCCAAGCAGCAGCGGCCACCAATATGTTCACTGTCATCATTGCGATTCGTGGTATGATGATCATTGCCAGCATTGTGCCTATCCCCGCGATGATCGCGATGATATAGTCGGCGTTTGACGCGATGAATGTAACCACAGATGTGATTGCGCCAGCAAGACCCCCTGTTATGTAACTAACTACACCGCCAAACGCCATATAGAGCTGGTTTTTGACTTTCTGCATTGCAGAACCCCATGTTTCAGGTATTTCTTCAAATTTTGAATTTATGTCATCCGATGCCGCAAATAACGCATTTTTGATTATGTCCGCGGTTATCGTTCCCTCGGATGACATTTCTTTTAACTCACCCTTTGACTTTCCGGTAAAATCTGCAATGGCCTGTGCCAGCATAGGCGCATTTTCCATAATAGAACGGAACTCGTCACCTTGTAGCTTTCCGGCTGCCATAGCTTGGGTTAGCTGGTACATTCCGGATGTTTGTTCTTCAATGCTCGCTCCGCCTACCTGAAATGACTTGTTCATCAATTCTGCAAACTGTATAATCTCATCTGTCGAAGAAAACGCATCGCCAGCTAACAAACCTAATTTTGAAACTGTAGATGCGGTATCCATATACGATCCTCTCGCAGCCTGCGCGGATTGGTAAATCTTTTCGTTTACATCTACAACGTTTTCTCCTTCTTGCACAATCAATCCTAGCCGTGCTTGTGTCAGTGTATATGCGTCTCCTATTCCAGGTATCCTTTGAACAAGTTCACCTACTTTGCTTATGAGACTTGTCATGGCATTTCCGGCAGCAACGCCGAAAGCAATAGATGATCGGTTAGCTTTGTTCATTCCATCATCTACGTCATCTAGCTTTGATCTTATGCTGCCAAGTCTACCACTCATCTGGTCATTTAATCTTAGCGTCGTTGTGATTGTTGCCACGATCTACCTCCTTACTTCTTTTTGATTTTTGCAAGTTCTTTTTTTTCTGCTTCCACCTTGTTATCTATGCAGGCAATCAAAAATGCCTTTTCTTGTACTGGAAGGTTTGCAAATTCGACAGGCTTGTAGCCCAAATTTAGTACGGCATATTGACAATATGCCGCTTCGCCACCTTCCTTTATTAGTTTTTTGCCTTTTCTACCTCTTCGTTGATGTCTCTCCCGTATCCGCTCAACAGTCCAATACGCTCATATAGGGTATCAATCTCACCGCCTGCCAGTACCTTTTTTAGCAACTCACGTCCGTTTGTGCATCCGGCCTTTTTACAGGCTTCTGCGTCGTTAAAAACAGGGTCAAGCGTACATTCGACGCAAACCAGCTCCTTCAGTTTTTTCATATCGATGTCAACGTCTTTCGTTTTTGGGTTGATCTTCATTTTGCATTTTTTTCGAATTTCGTCAATTTCGTCCGATGTAAACGGCCGAATTGTAAATTTGAACGGGATTCTGTCTGTTAACGTGAATGTTTCAGTTATCCCATCAACAGGATTTTCAATCAAAAAATCTAAAAGTTTGCTCATTATAAATCTTCTACCTCCGTAAATGTGAATGGTACATCTTCATTTAAAATATCTGTATCAACATCTAACTGTGCCATCATTGCCGAGGTGATGTTGATACCTCCCAGCCTTGTCTTGATGTCTCCGCCTTCAAAGTTAGGATCATTGTTGATTACTGTGACTTCAATGAAAGTGTTACGGCCTGTTCTGATATAGTCAAGCATCAGCTTTCTGAAATGGTTGTTGCCATACCTCAGTGTCATAGTTCCGGAACCTTTCCAACCGTTTACCTTGACCTGTGTTGCTCTCTGTCCAAGTACCTTGTATTCTGATGTAGTTTTTTCTGCCGTTGCATCAATCTTTGTCAGTTCGGCAAGTTCAACAATCTTTCCGTCAATATTTGCAGTAACGACGCCTTCAACGCCGTTTATAAGTCTTTCTTCTAATACTGCCATTACTTACCTCCTTATGATAACTTAACAGTCATATACAGCTTTTCTACACTGTCCACTGGCTGAATGTTTGCAGTAACGATGATTTCATCAATCTCAAGGCCTGCCTCTACAGTGATATCCTCAGCAACAAAGTTCTGAATTGCATTCAGACCCTGCAACTGGTTAAAGTAACCTACAAGCACGTTCTTGAATGTGGTTCTGCCGATGTCATTATTGTTGATCTTCCCCATGAAAGATGCTTCAAACACGGATGTAATCTGGTTGGCAATTTCATCTAGTACACGGATAACACGGTTCTTCTTGAACATCTTTCCTTTTTCTGCCGTTACTGTAGTCAGTGAGTTAATGTCCTGCTCACATTTTACCGAACCGTCAGCGGTATATGAGAACAGGAATTTGCCGTCAAGCAGTCCTTCTTCAATCTCAGTGTTTGTTTTCTCGTCAACAATTCTTGTAAACGGTGTAACTGCTGCAGTGTTTGATTCGTTAATATCTGCTCCTGCTGTGATTCCGGCCACATATGCAGTTAGCTGTGCGGGAGTGATTTCAGTTTCATCAATTGCCACTTTCTGAACCACGTTGATGATTGCCTCATTGTCAAAATCTTCATCAGCTCCAATAACAGCCTGAACCTTCACGCCTTCTGTTTCTCTCATGGTCTTAACCAGTGAAACAACATTGTCTTTCATTGTGTTGTCAGTGCATGCCAAAGTATTCCATTTCTTTGTCATTAGCAGTTTGAAATACTCGGTATATTCAGCGCTGCCGTTGCCTCCGCCTGTTAAAGGTGTAATAGCTGTCTGAGTAGGTGCAGATGAACCGCTGAATGTGACATAATCATTTTCAATCAACTGGCTTATCTGTGTTACTGTCTGCGAATCAACCTCGTTTCCGTCAACATATGTTGTAACGGTCAAATCCTCTCCGACACCTACGGAAATCTTGTTTCCGAAGGTTCCGCCGTACTTAGCTGTTACGGTGATGCCGCCAATCGTTCCCGTTGCCTTTGTGCCTTCGTTTGCTTTGTATACCAGCGCCTTATTTGCACCGTAAAGCATTAACTCAAACAGCAGTCTGTCGGTATCTCCGAACATCTTTTCATAGTTTCCGTTTAACATGTCTGCCTGCGTCAGCTCGTGCAGTCCTTCTTCGCCCCAGTTAGCTGTTACCGCCATTGTCGCAATACCTCTTGAGCCTACTCCAAGCAGATTCTGAGGCACTGTTTCAAAATTGATATATGCGCCTGGTCTGATCTTATTCATCGCTTTAAATGTTCCGCCCATTTAATCCTCCTTCAATTTTTCTGTATTTTCAATAGTTTGCATAATCGGTTCAGGTTCTTTTTCAAATGTGGTATTGAATATCACATAAAAATCAAAGATCCTTACATTGTCTACCGTTTCGTTGTTGGTTATCTCAACGTAAAATTTCTTTCCATACACTTCTATATATCTTAGAACATCTTGCAGAGTCATACCAACCTCATCAAGTTTGCTGTTCAAGTTAGTGACTGACGTAGGCTCTTCTGACTCTCTGTACTCCACTCTCATATAGAATGTATCTCTGAACACCTGTTCACGCCTTAGAGACGCTTTTTCACGCTCTATATTAGTCGTTCTGATATAGAATGCAGGATAGCTTTTTATCTCTCCATCGATGTAAAATTTAGCATCGGGATATTTGACCGCTATCCTGTTTTTTATTGCTGTTTTAATGTCCTTTAAAACTAATTCAGTCAATATATCCCCTCTTTTCTGAAATGATCGGTGACAGCCTTTTCAAAGTCTTTCTGAACATTTCTCTGAAAACTCTGTACTGGCACTGATACCATGTTATAAGGCTTTATTCCTCTTGCTGTTCCAAACTCAATGAATGCATAAATGTTATCGTCAGGCTTTTTATCCTAACTTCTTACTGTTTCCAGCAAGTTCGGCGTACATCATCACCTTTCGGTGTCGGGCACTCTTGGGAGCATTATATTTATTCAGCTCCTACGCTCTACGGTGCTTTATAGCCTTTCGCAATCTATAAAGTTACCTCGGTGTTGTCTTTCTTGTTCTCTAAATGAGTTCAAGTTAAGATGTTCACCGATTTTGCCCGATTTTACATGCCCCATTATGTCAAGGCATAATCTTGACCATTTATTATTTTGCTTTTATATGTTCTCCCTGCCTTTACAGCTTTGTTGCCTTTCCATGATGCACGCAATGCACCAGTCTTTACAGGTGTTCGCTTTTTTGCTTGATTTACGATTGAGGTCGTTTTCTTGTCTAAATACTGCAGGCAGAATGAATCAAAACTTGTTGTCGCTTTTTCAAACCGCTTCATGTATTCTTTTAAGTCCATTTTGAAACCCCCATGCTGAATACAGTCCTGCTTTGGTACTGTTCAGGCTCGCCTGCTATGCCAGTGTATTCTTCCAGAACCGTTCCGTCAGCCTTTCTTTTCTGCACCTTGATATAATCACCGTTCTGAATGTCTGTCATAGGGTCGCAGTATATCTCTAGGCTCATGATCACTGGCCGTGTTGAATCGTTGGCAACATCTGGATTGTCTTGTGTCTTAAATGATACATGGCAAGGTATGTTCTCGTAAAGCGGTATGGTAGGATCTGTTTCCATCTCGAACCCGTCTGGATCTGTGACCGTCATTTTCCTGCCGATGCTCATTATGTCACTGTCAAACACATCAGACAGGGTTTCTTGTATGATGCTGAAATCAAACGCCATTACACCGCCCTCGCTATCCTGTATGCGTTCAGCGCTTTCTTATGTTCGTTTCTTATCTCTGCACTTGTCAGATTCCCAAAGCTAACACTCGAACCCGCTTCGCTTACGCTACTAACAGACTTTTCAGCCGCATCTTTTAAATCATCAAGACACATGAATGCAATCACTGTTGCTGATTCTTCCGGCATCTCTTCCCTATTGCAATATCCTCTGGCATTGTCTATTTCTCTTTCGACAACCATTTTCAAAATCTCATCGGATAAAGCAATAGAGGGACAAGATTCAAGCAATACTTTCAATTTTTCAAGTACAATTTCATTCATCTTGCCCCTCCGTCTTATTTCTCTTTTTTGGTTTTATCTTCCTGTTTCGGCTGCTCAACCTTAGGTGCGTACCCTGCTGAAATCAATCTTTCGATTGTATTTCTCTCAGTATCAGCAACATCGCAAGTGATGCCATCTTTATAAAGCTTCATTTAATCACCGCCTTACGCCGCAGCAATATGTGCATAGATTCCCTTTGTCTTGTTCTCATACACAAAAGCATCATGATAGTTTCTGAACTGGAACATCCATGCATCCATCTCCTGGTTAACATCTGGTGAAAAGATTTTAGGCAATGAGAATTTAACGCCCTGAACTACTGCATCTTTTCTTACAATCAGGAAATTGATATCCTTTCCGGTTGTTGCGGTTTTTGTAAAACCATAAGCAGATGAACCGTCGTTCAGTGTGATCTGCGAATAGAATCTCCCTGGATTTACATACACAATAGGCATTCCATTGTAATTGTTCACAATCGTATTAACTTGCGATTCGTTTGCCAGTGTTCTTCCGATAGCTTCACTCAAAGCAGGCTTAAGGTTGGTATTTACAAACAGAATTCTGCCGTCCTGTGGAACTTCTCCCTCGTCCATTCCTTTTCCTGCAGTGTCGATTGCAGGAAGAATCGTTTCTTTGTCCAGTGCTCCGCTTGCTGTGCCGCCTGCCTTGGTCGCATACTTGGCAAATCTATACGCATCTAGCTCAGGGATAACGTGATCCCTCATAAAGTTGCCCACAACATAGCCGAATGTCATGCCGAGAGTTTCTTCGTCGTCCATTCTGTCAACGTTGATTTTTTTACCTCTTTCCTGAGACAGCTTCATGGTTTCCCATGTTGCTGTTACATCTCCGCCCGGGTAACCTGTCTGTCTGTTGTAGTTTCCAAGACCTGTGGTAGATGCCTTCAATACTTTGATTTCATTTGCACCGCCAAACCAGCCAGGCATCTGTGGCGTGTCAAGCTGTGCTGTGAATGATGCATTCTTGTAAATGTCATCAATGATTGGTAAAAACTTTTTAGCTAATTCAATACTATTCGCCATGCTTTACTTCCTCTCTTAGATAAGTCCAGCACCTTGCTTAGCTGCTTCAACAAAAGGATCTGATACTTTGCCTTCTCCGCCTTCTCCTTCTTTGGACTTGAATCCCTCAAATTTTTCTTCTGTCTTGAATAGAAACGGTTTGTTTTCTTTCAGTGATTTAAACTGATCCTCAAATCCTTCTGTGATTGTGCCGTTTTCATCAACCTTCACTTTTGATAGGTCAATCTGCGAAAGTGCAATATCAATGTCTTGCGCACTTCCAAGCATTCCTTTAACGGCAACCTTTTTGAGAGCTTCAGCCTGTGCTGTCTTTAAATTTGCAATTTCTGTTCTGTGTGTTTCGGTTAAAGTGTTAATCTGTTCCTGCATCTTCTCAGGGTCTAACTTCTTTAACTTCTCCACCTCTTTGCCAAGATTCTCGTAGTTGGTTTTTAGTTCGTCATAATCTGCAAACTTCGCTTGCTCTGCTTGAATTGACTTCCCATGTTCTTCAAAAATCTTTTCGGCAATTTCTTTCTCGATACCTAACTCCTCAAGGTGCTTTCTGGTTAGAGCCATATTATCCTCACTTTCGTTTTTTAACGGTGCAACGCCACCGCTGTGATTACTTGTATCGTCAAGTTTACGCTAATTTTATTATAAAACATATGTTTGTAAAATGCAAACATTTGTTTTAAGCATCTCCATACTTTTCTTGCCACTCTTTGTATGTCATGTTTGACGGAACGTAATAGTATTTCCCTGTCTTATCTTTTGCAATTCGTTCTGTGATTTCTTCATCATCGAGAACCATTGTGTATGTAGACCGGCAGTTGCCACACCAGCAACATTTACCATTTCTTCTTACATACAGAGTATGCCATTTTGGAAGTTCTACACAGTAAACCATACCTGAGTATTCTTCTTTTGATTTTTCTATGTTTTCAAGATATGACCATACACGATTGCACCAGTTTATTACAAATGTGTCATAGTTTCCAACATATACTCCGTTATGATGCTTTACTGCTACGCCTTTTGTCTTATGGAGGAAAAAACTTGGTCTTGCTCCTGCTTTTAGTATCAGTTCCCCCAAATCGTCAGCAAGTCTTTTTGATGTTGTAAAGAATGTATATGTGTCCTCAAACTTTCCGCCTTTCCACTGTCTGCCTTTTTTTACAGTTCCGTCGGCTATTGAATATGCTTCAAGAAATATCTTTATTAAGTCAGCTGAAAGGTTTTTTATAAAGTTCGGTATGAACTTTTCATTACACTTGCCATATACAGACATTTCTTTTCCTACTTCATAATCATATGTATTTATCGCACAATCAGTCTTTGTAATTTTGAAAGGCAGATTTTGCAGTTGCTCCCACATATACTCAAGGTGTGTTTCTTGTGCAATCTTTACTCTATAAGAGTTTTTCCCTATTTTTGTAGTGCTTCCATCAGACAGATACCACGCCATAAATTTTAGGTATGTTTCAATTTCTATCTTATATCCGCCTATATATCCATACTCAGGTGATACACCTTCCCATTTACACCCTCTTGGAATTGCGCTTGCTTTGCCTATTTTTTCAGCAGTTTCAAACTTAAACTTTCCAGAACCATCTTTTTTCATGTACTTTTTAACCATCATATGGTCAGGTGTCACTAATAGGTCAAATGTTCTGTTCTTAAAACTTATCATTTCACCTTCATACTTGTATTGAATCCGTTTTACTGCAGGCATAAATGAAATATGTTCATCGTCAGGATTCATTGACAGATATAAATCGTCTTCTGTACAGTCTTTGAACAGCTTCCATCCTTGCGCCGTATAAACTTCTGTTTTATCATCGTAACAGTTCGGGTGCATCGGCGGGAAGTTTACCCCTACTTGCTTTTCTTTTAAAGGAAACTTTTTCAAATCAAGACTTCTACATATTTCTGATGTCTTATAATCAAGCGTAGCCAAATACCGATATTCTTCTATCCCTAAATCCATAGACTTGTTTAGTTCCGTTGTGGCCTCATAGCTTGCTTCATTTGCTATATGGTTGAACTCAGTTCTTGCAATACGCTGGCATTTGCTAGTTAATGTCCTATCACCTCTTCTGCGCTCTTTGAACCTTGGGTCAATCTTTTCCTGTATTCTTTTAGCAGTATTGTTTGGGTTTTCACCTAGAGCAAACGCCCTTGGTATTTCTTCATCCAGTATACTGACAAGCGAGTCTCTGTCATTCCATATGCGGCCACTATAGTTCTCAGCCATGAATTTTGTATTGAGTGCCTTTTGTATGGCATCCGTGTTCGGCATGGTAAACGCTGCGCCATATCCGATTCCGCTTTGATAGTCATACATGGTACGCTCAAAAGATTCACTGTACTGCTTTTTTAGTCCGTCTGTGAACTGTTCCAATTCATACTGGTATAGTCTTTGCAACTCGTGGTATATATTCACCTTTAACTCTTCTAATCGGCTCATATACGCCCTGGCAGATAGCAGCCGCATCTTTTTAGTGTATGCAGTTTCCCAGTTTTTTTCGTAGGCCTCTTTGTAGTATAGTTCAGCCTGTTCCTTAAATGATTTTAATTCGTTAGGATTCAGCAGTTTTTTTACTTCTGCAAGACTTAAATCCTGTTTGAGTGCAAAACGTGCATAAAAGCGGTTGATTTCGCTTTCAATCGCTTTCATGGTTTCTTTATACAGCTTTTCAACGCGCTTTGCAGTTTCCATTGCGTTTTTCTCGCTGTTCAGGATATTCTGCTCTGCTCTCTGCTCCCAGTATTCCTTATTCCTCATCGTTTACACCGTCATTTACACCGTCTAACTGGTTCACGATTGACTGTTGTCTCTCAAACTCTGCATCTGCTTCTTTCTGTGCCTTTTCAATTTCCTTTGCAGGGTCATCCACAAACGGCAGTAACCCCACAATGGTTTCTGTTGCTACTCCACTGATACCCTGTGCCTTTACAGCATTGTCAATGATCTCTGTGGTGTTGATCATCATGTTCCTGCTGAACTCAATCTTAACATCTTCATTGATTCCATACGGAACAGGTGAATTGTTCAGGAACCAAATCAGCTGCTGCAATGCATCAAGTACGCCTGTCTCAAGCTGGTTACAATCTAAATCTAGCTTAGCATATAGATACCTTCTTGCCTCCCCGCTTGCGTTCGCTCCCATGCTTGAATTGCTATCAACTCCACGGCCGAAGTCGTATATATCTTTTCGTAACTGTTCAAGCTGTGATATTGAAGAACTTACATTGGCTTCACTACCTACCTCTTTCAGGTCACCACCCTCAGGAACTGAAACAATTCGATAGTTTTTCATATTATTAGCCAGTTCCTTGATGTCTGTGCCTTCTGCCCCGCTAATAACCTTGATCTTGTCTGTGCTGTCCTGCATGATGTCTGCTGTCTCGCTGACCGTCATGTCGTAGGCATCTACCATTGATTTGATTAACTGCAGCAGGCTTGTTTCGTCATCGTTGTATTTGATATACACAAACGGCAGTCTATTCCAGTTGAATTCTTTATTTCCTTTTGTGAAGTGGCTATGCTCTTCTAACAGTGTGAATGCTCCACCGTTATCTTTGTAAACCTTAACTCCGTCCTTATCCCACCATTCGCAGTACATGATTTCTTTCTTCTGACCTGCAACGTACTCTATCTGCACATATCTATTGATAATAACATCTAACTCAGTGTGTGCGGTGTCTTTCCACACCGGGATAATGCTAAGCGGGTCTTTTCGTTCAATCCTGATTTCGTTTTCACTTACAAGCACAAACAGCCAGCCTGTACCGTAGAGTATAGAATCCTTTGTGACATTTTCAATTATTTTGCTATTCCTGTCAGTTAAGAATTCACTGAAACGTTCATCGTCAACGCTCCAATCGTTACTCATTAAATACTGCACTTTCTGGTCTGTCAGGTCTCTCAGGAACGGATGCGAGATTCTGTTGTTTGCAAGATTCTTATTAACCTGCTTTTCTCCGTTGATGATGCTGTACCGTTCCTTTTTCATGATGTCGTTTTCATTTCTGTAATACCGCCTGGCATCACGCATCATTTTGTAATCAGGTGAACTTTCAAAATCATTGATGATTTCTCTTGCAATCTGCTCAATGCTCATAGGTGCGTTCATTTCGATTATGGTTCGGATAAACTCGTTCATTATTACCCCCATCTTAATTCTTTCTTGTTTATTTCACTCTCAAGTGCATATCTTACGCTGTCTATGTAGTGGTTATTTTTATCAGGATACCTTGATATATAGTTTCCGTTTCTGTCCATGTCATATTCGTAAAGCGTAAACTCTTTATGTGCGTTTGGTGTTCTGCGTTTGTCTATGACAATTTCGTCAAGGTCTTGGAGCCACTTCATAGATCTATTTACACTGTCTTTTCCTTTCTTTGCTCCCAACACTCTCAGACCCATTTGACAGAACTCATTTATAGTTCTAGGCTCTGCAGAATCCGCAGTGATGTATTCACCATCAGCCTTTTGTTTTATTCTGCTGACCGCATCACTGTTTGACATCTTCACTTCATAAATTTCATCAATCAGATAAAGAGTATTTTTCTTTCTGTCATATGAAACCTTACAGAATGCCAAAGGGTCAATAGAGAAACCAAAGTCTATACCATACCAGAATCTTTCAAGTTTAGATATTTCATCGTCTGTGATTTCTCTTGATATGATATTGTCAAATACTGCTCCACCTGTTCCAGTAGCCACGCCCATATATTCATGCTCATATGCTTGTGGTTTCCTTTCTTTCAGCTTTTCTGCTTCAAATATAAACTGTTCGCCTAACCATTCTGGCGGTACATCAAGATAGGTGTTTTTTATAACAAACTTGTCTTGATATTCTTCTTCTATCTCAATGTTTACCCAATTATCACGGCTCTTAGGTGGATTGAATGAATAAAAGTTCCAATACTTATCCCCTCCACGATTTGCAGACTGAAGTATATTCCTTATTTCTTCATCACCTTTGAACTGGTCTAACTCTTCAAACCATGTTATGCCTATATAGCCTTTCTTTGGCTTGATAGACTTAATCTTTATCGGTTCATCTGCACCTCTGAAATATATCTTTTGTCCTGTTGGAAGATATGTTATCTCTAGTGGTGATACTGTAGGCTTGAAAAATTCGTTAATGTCCAGTGTATCAATCGCCCATAGAATCTGATTATATACTGAGTCTTTCATGGTACTGCCTACCTTACGCAATACAAGTGCGTTTGATTCTCTGTTATTCAGTATCAGAAGTATAATTGCTATTGATATGAATGATGACTTTGTACTTCCTCTTCCACCAGCAAACCAGTAATGAGTATATTCATGTCTCAGTATCTGTGCTATAGCCTTATAGAACCGCTTTATGATTTTGTCTTTAATCTCGATATTCATCTTCCCCCGGCAACACAATATTGATTACTGTGTCATTTCCTGTTTCTTCTTCGAACTTGTCTTTCCACTTGCACCAGTTCTTCAAGACAAATATGCTCATTGTCTCTTTGTACTTCCCTAACATTGCACCTTCTGCAATTAGACTTGACTGTATTTCTTCAAATTGTTTTTTGATTGTGGGGAAGTATTTATTCAGTGAATTGTATATAGTCTTCCTATCTGCGTTTCCATAATTTTTCTTTAACCATTCGCAGAAGTTCGTTTGACTCGGTATCTCGTTAAAACCATTTTCCTTTATCTGTAAACAGAATTTTGAATACAGTTCTATTAGTTCGTTACCATTCTTGAATTTCTTCGGATGTCCTACTGTCATGTTCTCACCTCCCCTATTTTTTAAATGATTATAATTATATTTGTAATTCTATTGTTAATTATAATTTATTCCTCTAACAACTCTAACCAGCAAGGATTTTCTCCCTGCTGGTTCTCTTTTAATTATACATTTATTATATTGAAATTTCAACTATTTTCTGATTTCAAATACTCGATTCATTTTTTCCCCTCCTCATGCTCTGACCAATTGAAGTTATCAAATTCTAAAATTATTTGATGGTCTTTTTCCGCATACTCTTTGCTGCAATACGATCCATGATTAAAATAATACACGGTATCTTTCTTGTAGTTTTCCCAGCGTGTTTCTACGTTGTATGCGGCTCCGGAAAACCATGTCATACCCTCGTTATCTAAAAAATCACAGAAAATTTTAGCCTTTTCCTCGGTGTCACAGTGCATTACGTAGTTTCCCAGATAATCTTCTAAACGGAATTTTGGCTTGCCCTGTTTTTCCGTCTCCCCGATCTCCGCAGCACAAGCCGCATATCCGGCCATGTCCACAAAATTGTCGCTGTGGTTTATCCCGGTTCTCACTCTGGCCGTTTTCAGCAGAATCATCATGACCGCCACATCACGCGGGCTGATCTTCACGCCGGTGTAGGTTGACCACAGATCGGCAATCAGTTTAAAATTGTCTTCCGGCGGACCATATGTATTTTCTCTGTCTTTGCAAACCGCATCAATGGCGGCGTTTAGGCATTCCATTCGTGTCATTTTTCCTCCCTATTCTTTTCTTCTTTCTTCATCTCGCTTATCAAGTCCAAGTACTTGATCGTTGTTTTGTTTATCTCTGGAAACTCTGATTTCATGTGTCTTAACAATACGGCTCTGTACATTTTCGGCACTACAGCCATATTCCCCAGAGTGCAGTCAAGCTGATTATGGTTTAAATGTATTAGCATACTGTCTCCTGGTATCTTTCCGTAGTGCTTTTCCCAGATGTACCTGTCAAGTGGTTCTCTCCGTTGATCAAATCTTTTTCCATACTCCAAACTTGTTACAATCCACGGTTTTCCGTCAATTACAATCACATCTCCTAATTTCCGTGTCTTGTTACTTTCTTTCATAGGATCCAATAATGCACTCCATGATTTTTCTGTGTAATGGCTTTTAAATTCTTCTTTTGATAGCCCCTTTTGCCAACAGTGACTATCAGTTGTAAATCTGCCGTCACCACTTGCAGGTACACCGATTCTTACAATCCAACTTTTAAATGTGTTAAATTTTAAATTAACCGAAAATCTCTCATTGAAATTTTTCCATGCGTCTTTCCGGTACATACCAGATTGTTTTTTCATGTAGTCGATCTGCTCATTTGTCAGTTCTTTGAACTTCATTTGATCAATCCTTCAATATCTGAGTTTTCGAGTTTCTTTTCTGCAACCAGCTTATTAGTCCGCAAAATGACGTCAGCATTGTTAATCATTTGCTTTGCAATGCTCGTGATCTGCTGTGTCCGCTCCATCTGTTGTCTTCTTTCTGATGGCTGTACATATTTCTTTTCTACAACCTCATTTAATGTATTTCCTAAAACTTTTTGTAATTCAATCAGCGTCATTTTTTTCTTCCTCCCTGTAATTTAATGGACAATCGACGTAAAAATTGTCTGTTGGTTTTCCCTCTTCTTTTGCTCCTTTCCCACAGTTATGTTTTTTCCAGTTGTAATACGGACAATCTCCGCAACAACCTATTTCTATTTCTATGATCCTTCTCATTTTTCTTCTCCCATCCATTTTTTTAGCTCACTCATACATTTTTTGCATAAATTAAACTCTTTTTGCGTGATGTATGTAATGCTTGAACATGTGTTTACAAACAACACTGTGTCCGACTCCTTTGAACCATATTCAGTAGCATACTCTTCGTAAAACTCTCCGCATCTATCGCATTTTCTTGCATTCATTCCTCTTCTCCTATCTCTGTTGTCCAAAATCTCTTTTTACACCTGTCGCAATTTATTCTTTCGTCACATATCAAAGTTAAATCTGCTGGACATATATCAGGCACACCATCATCATTTAATTCAGTATCAGGAAAGATCTTTAAAAATTCTGACTGCCTTGTTTTCACTGGATGCTCATTTGACCATTTTTCGACGATTTCAACGGCTTTTTCTGGATTTTCCATCATAAGGTTGTAGCAGTTCGTACCAAATTCATTGTTTTTCCACGACAACGGGCAATCTGCGCATGGTATCTCGCATTTTTTTGACATTCTATTCTTTTCTCTCAGGTATGTAATCGCGTCCATTTTCTTCTCCTTTCCTCTCGTCCGGTATAAACTCCCACGCTGTTACATCTTCCCCCACTGAAACCCATGTGGATTCCGATGCTTGGAAAATATTGTGGTAGTCTACTGTTGTCAGCTGTTTTTCTGTTGATGTCTCTTTTTTGTCATTCATCTGCTTCTCCTTCCCACGGTTCAGGTAACGTCTGCCACGCAAGAACTTCTATCTCATCGGCCATTTCGTCTACCTCATCGTTACCATATTCTGCGAGCGTATCCTTTGCATAGGCCGACCACCAATACCATTTACCTTTGTAGAAAATTCCGGTATATGTGAAATGCACGTCCTTTATGTGTGCATAGTAGTCCGGCGGAAAGTGATTCGTCCATGTGATGTTAACAGGTGTAAGGTCTTCCGGCAGTCTCTCGCTGCATGGTATCCACTCACCCACCTTTTCCTGCTGCTCCACCAATCCAAGTGCTTCCATCATGGCGCACCATTTAAGGTTGTGCATCCCGTTTTCGTCAATACCGCTGTACTCTTCTATGTAATCTTTTATTTCTGAAATTAGCTTTTTTTCGTCAATCATTGTTCTCTCCTATTCCATTATTACAGCGCCGCAATTTTCACACTTTCCATGAAAATGCCCGTTGTATTTTGATTCTATTCCAATCATTCTACCTCCGCATACAATACACGTTCTTTCAGCCTGTTTTGGTTTTGAATACTCTATGATTTCATCGTCATGTATGAAACGCTGACCGCACCAGTGGCATTGTTCTGTGCTATACGGCATATCATGGCAAACCGGACATTCCGGAATCATTCCGTATCCGTCAAATACTATCGGAAGTTTAACTGGCGGTTTATCTGCGTATATTGCCCACATTTCTTTTCGTTTAGCTTCTATCTCTTCTTCCTTTCTTTTTTCCTCAGCTTCATGTTCTGCTCTATCCCAGTATTCTTCACACGCTTCATCTTCTGGAAACTTATCAATTGTATATGATTGTCTGCAACAATGATATGTTCCCTTTTCTTTCTCTCCCCAACGTTCTTCAAATCTTACACATCCACTACATTTTTTCATTATTTTCCTCCAGATCTCCATCGTACACGTCTGGTATTGGCATCCAGGCTATTACTTCGCTATACTCCGGCATTAGATAATTTTCTTCCGTTCCGTACTGGTAAAATCCGTATGAATCTGTATAGTACGATTCTCTGTATGTTACCGGGTATCTCAGTTCTCTCCGGTTACGGAAACTGTCATATATTGTGACGATCACGCAGCTGCCTGGTGTTGGCAGCTTTTCGGTTATAGGGATCCATTTCATCTTTAGCTTACTCCTTTTTTATGTATCTACCTTGCTCATCTAATGCTTTTAGCAGTTCACTTCTGTCTATGATATCCGCAGGTGTAATTAGATCAATTATGTCTAATGTAGCATCTCTGTCTAAAAATTTCGGATTTGTAAGTAGAGACGCCCATTCAATAATCTCTTTTTTTACTTCTTCTCGTTCTATATAATCTGTCATTACTCATCCATCTCGCTTTCTAGCCACTTTTCTTTACATTCCACGCACGTTTCTCTGTTTATAGAATCGTAATCTTCGTCGCATAATGCTCTTTTATCTCCGTCAAAATATGGGCAATTTATATTGTAAAATACCATTGCTTCATAGCTTGCCCCTCCATCATCAAAGAACCCTTCGTCTTGTAGAAGTCCTATCATGTATTCTCTATTCGTCATATCTTACCTCGCTGTCAATCATCTTCTGGAACATAGCAGCTACCTGAATCAGTTCTGCTGTTGCTCTAATCATCTTTGTCCTCCTTTTCTTGGTATCCCACATTCAGATACCATTTAATATAATCCATCAATTCTTTTCTTGTGCTGTGTTTTACAACATTTGATTTCGCGATTTCGATGCCTATATCGGTGTAATTTGCATCTATCAGCGCAGTGTTTTTTTGTGGGTCGATCATCAGAAAATATCCCTTTTTCATTCGTCCGCCTCCGTATATAGCCAGTCATAAATCTTTTTTTCACAGCCGCTCATTCCTTTGGCTATGCATTCTTTACAAACGATATCACCGCAGTTTACCGGTTTCCCATCTTTCACGGTCAGAGAACCGTTTCCGCTGACTACGGTTTTGATTTCGTCCTCAAATTTTTCCCAGTTTTTCATCTCCGTCCTCCTTTAGTAATCTATGGCTTCTTGCCGGGTGATAAAGAAATGAATCCCCGTGCTGCATCCGTTCCATCGGTTTTCGTCAAAATCCTTCACCTCGACAATTTCACCGACGCGGTAAATGAAAGTGCTGTCATGTTTACTTTTCGCCTCGCTTTTTGGTTCTCCTTCAATTGTTGAGATTCCAATTACCCTTGCTTTGCTGCATCTGCATTTTCGGGTCGTTGCAGAGGATCTTTTTGCATCTTCTGTAATTTCGATCTCAACAATATATCCCTCTGCAGATTTTTTAAATCCGATAAAGGTCCCTTTTTCCGGGCAAGCTATCGGAAAGTTTATTTTTGTTACTTCTAAGTTTGTGTCGCTGAGGTCTGCCCCGCTGAAGTCTGCCCCGCTAAAGTTTGCCCCGCTGAGGTTTTCCTCTCTGAAGTCTGCCCCGCTGAGGTTTGCCCATCTG
>ERZ1643251.856-NODE-856-length-38745-cov-110.152778_pt1 | contig 38745 bp, 62 predicted proteins | sample MGYA00579261_ERZ1643251 | MGnify/ENA primary metagenome ERZ1643251 (study PRJEB29033, sample SAMEA4952267) | chicken gut metagenome | biome: Broiler Chicken; feature: Gastrointestinal Tract; material: Caecum | place: Ireland | collected 2018 | study: Broiler... | reverse complement strand
GAACAGGAGTAGATAAGATGAAAATAATATGTATATCAATTTTAGGAATATTCTTTGCGATTACTATTATTACATTATGGATTTTGTTTAAAAAAGAAAAAGAACTGATCATAGTTCCAATCTATTACACAATAGTTATGATTTTGTTATTTATTCTAATGCTTTTGTATTTCTTTGGATAATGTGGTTACGACCTTTACAAAAGTAAGTTTAAACTTATCAATATCTTTATTACTAGCTATTAATTCATTTATTTCTTTAATTAATTTTGAATCAGCATTTTTGAAATACAACTGCAAAGTATATAAAGATTTCATAAATTCTTTATTATATTTCCAACTCTCTTGATTAAAAGCATCAATAGATGCTGAAATGAAATTTTCTAGTGCTTCTCGTTTTTGTAGCTCGAAAACTTCTAATTTTTTAACATTATATTGATGGCAATTATTAATTATAGCAACAATAATTGGAGATATAGCTGTAACAGAAATTATGATTATAGAAAGTGTAATAGTCAAATCAATTTCCAAGTTTTACTCCTCCTTTCAAAAACATTGTAAAGGAGAATAAATTATAAGTCAAATAAAACTGATTATTAAAAGAATAAGGACAAACCTTAAAAAAATATTATTTAGTAGGTGAGAATATGAAAAAAAACAAGTCTGCATTAAAAATAAAAAGTTCTAATCCACCTAATAAAGAAAGATTAGAAAAAATAATAAAAAATCTAACATTATTTATTCAAGAAAATTATCATTCATAGTTTTCTAAAAAAGAAAGGACAAGCCATATGAAAAATAAAGAGGGAAAAACATTAAACGAAGTATTAAAAGAAAATCAAATAAAAATGAGAAAACAGTTTTTAAAAGAAAAGAAGAAAAAAGAACGCAAAACGATAATCGGTATGATCGTAGTTGGTGCATTGTTAGTAGGTATGTTCTATTTAGGCTATTTATTACAGAACAATGCTTTAGAACAATGCGGCAAAAATCACGATAGAGATTATTGTTTAGTGAATTTATAGAAAGGGGTGATGAAAAATGAAAGCACAAAAAAAGATTGGTAACCCAGGGAGGAATTCCAATCGAGTAAATAAAAATTTACTCTTTAAGTATAGCTTAAAAAGTAAATTATGTCAAATTGAGGACATATTAGATAGTTTTTATTATTTGCTTGAGGTGGGTTATGAAAGATAATATAAAAAAATATAAAGTAGAAAAATTTAGTTTTTTTGATAATTATTTCAGAATTATTGATGAATTTGAAAACGAAGAATATAAAAAAGATTTCGCACTTGCAATATTAAATTATGTTTTTAAAGATGAATGTCCATCGTTTGTTGGAGAAAAAAAATTTGCTTGGATGGGTATCGAAAACAGTTTAAATACAAGCAAAAATAGAAGTTTTAACAAAAGAAACAAAATGAAATCAAAACAAAATCAAAATGAAATCAAAATGAAATCAAAATCAAAACAAAAAAAATCAAAACAAAACCAAACATCTTCTACTTCTACTTCTACTTCTACTTCTTATTCTATTTCTAATAATATTTTAGAAAAAATAGAGTGTGAGGAAGAAAAACCTTTTTTAAACGAATTAGATAGTTTGTTTAACGAATATGTAGAGTTAAGACAAAAAGAGAAAATGAGTACAAGTGAAACTGTTATAAACCGTTTATGGAATAAATTGAAACCATATGATGATGAAGTTAAAAAACAAATGTTGGGAAATGCAATAAACGGAAAATGGAAAGACTTGTATCCGATTAACGAAAATAAGAAAGAAAAAAAATCTATCTTTGATGAGATAGATGAGTTGGTGTGATATGAACAGAGAACAAGTAAAAACATTATTTAAGAGAATAAAAGTTCATTACAATACTTTCAAATCTAAAGACCAAGATGTATTCGATGAATGGTGTAGAAGATTACAAGATTATAGAGCGAATGGGGTGTTTGACAATTTTGATAGATACCTAAAAGAGCAACACGATGAACCACCAAAAGTAATTGATTTAATAAACGAATTTATCAGAATCGAAAAAGATTTCAAGAGCATTAACTGTACAATTTGTGGTAGAAAAGAATCTTTAAATAATTACGATAACCATTTTTCAAGATGTAGTTCTATCGATTACATTTGCAGAAGCAGTAAAAAATATTTTGGGCAAGTTCTTAACAAACAGAAGTTATGGGAATTATCTGAAGAAGAATTTGAAGATAGGTATTGGAAATTTTGTGAAAAATTAGTAGATGTACAAGAATTAAGCAACTTAGAAAAGACATCATTACGAAATGCTATTTTATCTCACTATGGACAAGAAGTTGATGGTGTGGCTTTTATACAAAAAATAAGTAAAGGGTTTCTAAATGGAACGAAAAATCGAAGTTGAAAAAGAATTAAGGGGTGAAAAATGATTGTAGAAATAGAAGTACAAAGTGAAAAAGTATATCTAAAGTGGGCTAAACCTAAAGAGCCGATGTATCACATAGTGCGTGATATAAACGAGGCTAAAGTATTTACAGCTAAAAGAGCAAAGGAACTACAAGAACGATTCAAACACAAAAAAGCGAGGCTGATTAAATGCGCGAAAAGTTAGTTTACGAATATCTTTGCAAGAATCATTTAGGCAAGGCTAATTTAATCAAAAATAAAGACTTACGGGAAATATTCAATGTGAATAGCGATAAGACAATGAGAAAGATTATTCAAAACATTCGTGAGGACAAGCAGTACCCAAAACTAATTGGAAGTGTATCGGGTATTAGCGGTGGTTTTTATATTTGTACTACACGAGAAGAGGTAGAAGAAACAATTAATAACACTAAACATAGAGCAAATCAAATGTTTAGAACGACAAAAATTATGGAATGGAAAAGTAAAATAGGAGGGATGAATTTATGATAAAAAAACCAAATGAATTAATTAGTGAAAATCAAAAAATAAGAATGTTAATAGCTGGGTATCCAGGAATAGGGAAGACGACTTTAGCTTTATCTGCACCAAAGCCATTATTGGTAGATGTAGATTTAGGCATCAATAGAGTTATGGCTAGTGCAAGAAAAGACTTTATACAACCAAACAATTATGAAGAATTACTTGAAGATTTAAAAGGTGATTTAAGTGATTATGAAACTTTAGTAATTGATACTGGTGGTAAATTATTAGAATTAATGAAAAATTATGTTATTAAAAATGATGTTAAAAATGCTAAAAAAGACGGTAGTTTATCATTACAAGGCTATGGAGCTGTGGCAAGAGAATTTTCAAGATTTATGGATAATTGCTACTACAATTTGAGAAAAAATATTGTTATAGTTTTCCACGCAGTTGAAGAAAAAGATGAAGAACAAACAAAATTAAGAATTTTAGTAGAAGGAAGTACAAAAAACACAGTATGGCAAAATGTTGAAATTGGTGGCTTTATGGAAATTATCGGTAAAAAGAAAACTATCGGATTCGATAATTGCGAAAGATATTTTGCTAAAGCAAGTTTTGGAATCAAAGGTGTAATGGAAATACCTGAATTAGATGGAACAAAGCCAAATGACTTTTTAACAAAATTATTTCAATTAGCTAATAACAACATTAAAAAAGAAGCTGTATTCTTTGAAGAACAAAAGAAAGAATATGAAAAGTTAATGAATGAAATAGTACCACAAATTGAAAAAATGGAAACTAAAGAAGATTTAATAACTATTACAAAATTAATCAAGGAAACTAATCATATTTTAACGAGTGAAAAAGAATTAAAACACAAATTTAAAGAAAAGGTAGCAGAATTAGGCTATCAATGGAATGGTGATAAGAAAGAATATGAAAAAGTATCTAATAACACCGACGTTACTGAATAGTTGGAAATATTGTGTCGAAAATCAATATGGCACTTTGGAAGATTTTATTAAAACTTTAAAAAAAGAAGAAGTCGAAGATAAAAGTAAATTTGTTAAGGGTAATGAGTTTGAAGAATATATGGTTGCTCATTATCCTGAAACAAAAAATGGTTGTTACCAAGTTAAAGTATATAAAAATGTTGATAATTTCATTGTCTACGGAAAAATTGATTGTTTAAAAGCTGGAGTTATTACTGATTATAAGCACACTAGCAATTATGATGTCGGTAAATTTTACGGAAGTTATCAAACAGCAGTTTATATGGAATTAGTACCAGAGGCATATAAAATGCAATATGTAATTTGTAATAATTTTGATAAAAAAGATATGGTAAACGACTGGGAAGAAGATAAAACAAAATTACGAATTTTTAAAGAAGAATATTATCGTGAAGAATTAAAAATGGATTTAAAAGAAGAAATTTATAAATTTATGAATTGGCTAGAAAAATATGACTTGTTAAAGATTTATCAAGAAAATTGGGAAAGTAAATATTAAAAGGGTGAACGTAATGAATAACTTAATTATTAAGCAATATGAAATTGATTATAGTTTTATAATAAAAAATTATTTAGATAGAGAACTTTGGAATAAAAAATGGAATTTGTTTGTATATAAAGATTTTATATTTTCGTTACAACTATACGAAATTAATACACAAAGCAACAGTATTGTATTGGAAATTAATATAAAAAATAATGATTATAGCAATTATAATTTTATAACTTATCATATTAATCAAAGCAATATAAAAATTCTAAAGAAACAAATTAACGGTGCAATATTTGATTTAATATGTTCTTGTGAAAAATATTACATAAGAAAAGAAAAAGGATATGAATTAATACAAGCAGCCGAAAGTGAAGAAGAAGATATGCTAACAAAAATAGCAGAAGATTTTTTAGATGATAATGGTGTTAGTAATAAAGAAATAAGAGATGTATATATAGATAATTATGTTTCAAACAATAAAAAAACTGATACCTACTTATCTAATTATCTTCAAGGTAGAAAATATCAATTATTAAGTGATTTATATTTAGTATATACAAAAGCAGCGGAAGATAAAGAAAGATATGATACGGTTAATAATGCTATAAAAAATAATGTTAAATATATGGAAATATTAGAAGAAGCAAATAGGTATTTAAATCAACTTCAGAATGAAGAAGAAAGAGAAGAATTGGAGGTAGAGTTTAGAGAATGTTTGGAAGCAATATAGATAAAGATTTTTTTAGACAAAATACTCAAAATTCATTAAATAAAGAACTTAATAAAATAGAACATTATTATATGCAAGTTTATGACGAATATTATTCAACCGGATCTAGAGATAGTGCATTTTTAAAAGATTTAGTTGATAGTTTAATAGGTATATCAGCAGTATTAGAAGTTTATGTAGAACATAAAGGAATACATCCTAGTTACGCAATAGAAAAATTAAATAATTCATTATCATACATAAAAAGTGTGATAAATTATTTTGAAAGTAAGGAGAAATAATGAAAGAAGATTTATTAAAGATAATAAACAACTATGGAATAATGAAACAATTAAAGTATTTCCAAAGTGAAGTATTTGAATTAAATGAAGCGATTATTTGTTGCGAAAATGATGAATGTAATTATTATGATGAAGTATTTAAAAATAACAAAAGACATATAACTGAGGAAATTGCAGACTGCTACGTTATGTTAGAACAATTTAGACATTATTACGGAATAAATGAGGAAGACATAAAGAAAGTTATGAGAGAAAAAATTGATAGGCAACTATTAAGAATAAAAAAGGAGGAAAAAAATGAATAAAGTAATTTTAATAGGAAGATTAACTGCTAAACCTGAATTAAAATATACAACTTCAAACATAGCAGTAACAAGTTTCAATTTAGCAATCGATAGACTACCTCATGAGGACGGAACTAAAGATACTGATTTTATTGAAATTAGAGTTTGGAGAAAACAAGCTGAAAATGTTTGTAAGTATTTAGACAAAGGTAGTTTAGTAGCAATCGAAGGTAGAATACAAACTGAAAAATTTACAACAAAAGATGGCGAAAATAGATATAAGACATTAGTTATAGCTGAAAGAGTAATGTTCTTAAACAGCAAGAAAAAAGAAGAAACTAAAGAAGAAACGAAAAATAATGACAATGATCCATTTGCTGATTTTCAAAAAGAAATAGATGTAGATATAGATGATAACTATTTAGATTAAAGGTGAAATATGGATTTATTTAATGATATTCAATATAAGTCACAACAATTAACTAATGCTATAAAATTACTGAATGAATACGGAAAAAAACTAGCCGAAGCTGAAAGAGATTATAAAATCACTTTAAGTCAAGAATCGTTAAAATTAAAAAACGAGCAAAACCTAGCAGTTACATTAATTGACAAAGTAATTTATGGTTTAGAAAATGTAGCTCAAAAAAGATTTAAAAGAGATGTTGCTCAAACGATGTATACAACTGCTTTAGAAAACATAAATGTAATGAAATTACAATTAAGATTATTAGAAAATCAGTTACAAAGAGAATGGAGCAATACAAAATAAGGGGGTGGCTTAAATGCCAAATTATACAAAATTTTTACAATTTAATAAAGACACAATAAAAGCAATACAACAGCGTGATAATTATTCGTGTCTTTTTTGTAGAATTGGTTATCATTGTGAAGAATTTGATTCGACAAAGTGGGATTTTATAATTCACGATATTATGCACTTTATACCAAAATCTAAATTAGGTTTAGGAATTGAAGAAAATGGTGTTGAGGGATGTAGATATCATCATCATTTGTTAGACAATGGTAATCAAAATCTACGCAAAGAAATGTTATCAATAATGGAAAATTATTTAAAGAGTCTTTATCCAAGTTGGGATAGGTCAAAGTTAGTTTATAAGAAATGGGGTAATTAGATGAATAAAGTAAAAATAGAACTGTATCATGATCACTTTGAAAATGCTAAAGTATACGGAATACCTCATGCTCAATTAATAATAGCTGATATTCCATATAACTTAGGAAATAATGCTTATGCAAGTAATCCAATGTGGTATGTAGATGGTGATAACAAAAACGGTGAATCAAAGTTGGCTGGTAAAAGTTTTTTCGATACTGACAATGATTTTAAAATAAATAATTTCTTTGACTTTTGTACTAGATATTTAAAAAAAGAACCTAAAAAAGGTGGAGAAAGAGGTAAAAGCAGTGGAGCACCAGCGATGATTATTTTTTGTGCTTTTGAACAAATACCAATGGTAATAGAACAAGGAAAAAAACATGGTCTTATGAAAAGTTATCCACTTGTATTTATTAAAAATTATTCAAGTCAAGTGTTAAAAGCCAATATGAAAATAGTTGGTGCTACTGAATATGCTGTTGTCTTATATAGAGATAAATTACCAAAATTTAATAATAAAGATATTTATGGAAATAACAAAATGATTTTTAATTGGTTTGAATGGAAAAGAGATAATTCTAAAGAGTATCCGAAAATTCATCCGACTCAAAAACCAGTTAATTTATTAAAAAAATTAATTGAAATCTTTACTGATGAGGGTGATGTTGTAATTGATCCAGTGGCAGGAAGTGGAACTACATTAAGAGCTTGTGCAGAACTTAATCGAAACTGCTACGGATTTGAAATAAAAAGAGATTTTGTTAAAAGAGCAAAAGAAGAGATGCTAAGTAACATTGAAGTTCAACAAAAATTATTTTAGAGGTGGTTCACATGATATTAGCAATAGATCCAGGAAATATCGAAAGTGCATATTGCATAATAGAAAAAGAAACATATAAACCTATTGAATTTGGGAAAATAGATAATCAACAACTTTTAAAACAAATAGGTTTATTTAACAATATTGACTGCATTGTAATTGAAAAGGTGGCGTCTTATGGTATGGCAGTAGGCAAAGAGGTTTTCGACACTTGCGAGTGGTACGGTAGATTCGTACAACTATATTGTGATACAAATGAAAATCCAAAAATAGAATATGTATTTAGAAAAGAAGTAAAAATCAATTTATGTAATTCAATGAAAGCAAAAGATAGCAATATAAGACAGGCTTTAATAGATAGGTTTGGCGTAGTTGGTATTAAGAAAAATCCAGGTTGGTTTTATGGATTTAAAAAAGATATTTGGTCAGCTTACGCGGTTGGCATTACATATTTAGATAGAATAAAATGAAATATTTAGAGTCGTTTAAAAAATATTTTCTGCCAAGTTACAAAAGAGCTGTGTTTAAAGCAAAACTATTGAACGATAAATGTGCATTAATTGAGTTGCAAAGTACCATTTGGAATAATTGGAATTTAACGAAAAATGAAAAAATTAAGCTGTTAAAGGAGCTGGGAATTTGGAAAATATGAAAATGAGGGATGAATTAATAATAGAAAAAATAAAATCGGCAATTCAAATATTAGATGAAATCGATGAAATGATAAAAACACAACCAACCGAATTACAAACCATTGATTATGAATTATCTGATTTATATCATTTAATTGAAAATAATGATTTAAGTGATAATTCTAGCTTAATTGTTATAAAAAGAATACATGAATTAAGAAAAATAAGAAGAAGTCTAAATAACGAATATGAAATTGAAAGTACTTATAAAAATCATTTAAATAAGCTGACAGGATCAGACACAAGAAAATTTCTTACTGTGGAAATTCACAAAACAAGTAAGAATTTAAACAACTTATATAAAAATAGAATTCTAACAGAAGAAGATATAAACAAGATTTTAAATCCAAGTATAGTAAAAAGAAAACCAGGGAGACCAAAAAAAGAAGATGCTTAGTAGAGGTGAAATAAATGAGTGCTAAAGAGATGTTCGAAGAATTAGGGTATAAATATGTAAAACTGAACGATTTATTTTGCTATATAAATAAAAAAGATAATGTAAGAATTGCTTTTGTAAATTGTGAGTATGGAAAAAGCATTATTATTGAAGATGATTGTCATATGGCTACATACATTAATAGAGATGAACTAAAAGCTATAAATAAACAAATAGAAGAATTGGGGTGGAATAAATGAATAAAGAAGAATGGGAAGATTATTTAAAATTAGCTAGTGAAATAACAGAAAAATTAGATAATACAGCAACTTATGAAAGTTGGTTAATCATTCAAGAATATGTAGATAGATGTCAAGAACGAAATCAAAAACACAAAGAAGCAATAAATAAAGCCTTTGAATTATTACAATTATTACATTATAAATTAGATTTCAATAATAGCATTCATAACGAAATAGAAGATATTCAAAAGATATTAAAAGAGGTGGAATAAATGAGATGGATAGATATTAGTTTAGAACAAGGAAACGTCAATCATATTCTACAAAATATAGATTTTGATGACAGTGAAGAAGTTTATGATACAATCGAGTATTTAATCGTTAAATGTATAGATTTATTGGATGAAACAAACGAATTAAAAGATAAGATTGATAAGTTAGAAAAAAATGATTAGAGGTGAAATAAATGGGCAAAGAATACACTTATAATATTGGTAAATATACGATTGGGGTAGATACAAACGGTGAAGACGGAATTGGCTTAACTGTTGCGATAATAGAGAATGACAAAATTAATTTTTTAGGTTCTTGTTATGGTGATAACGCCAGGTGTATTGATTTACTAATACGAGAAAATCAAGAATTAAAGAAACAACTTGAAGAAAAAAATCTAGTTGATTTAGGGTTTTGTGATAATGAACCAGTTGGCTTTAAATACGATAAAAATATTAATAAACCAGTGTTAGCTTGTAGATGTGATAATTATTATTATGCTTATCCGACAAAAACGGGTTGGGTATTTTATCGTTCTAGGTATTTAGGAGAGCGAGATAAAGAGATAGTAGATATACCATTTATTGATTGGGCTTATGCCGTCTTAAAAGAGGTGGAATAAATGGATAAAAAAAATTTAGGATATTATGAATCGAACATTAAAACATCAAGAGATAATGACAGCGTATATGCGATGAAGTATGCGAGTCAGCAAATACTTATCGATAAATTACAACAAGAAAATCAAAAATTAAAAAATCAACAAAAAGAATTTATACAATGGTTAGAAAGTGAAATAAGCTTTATAAAAAATACATATTCTCAAATTAATGGCGATTATATGATGATGAACCCTGTTATTGAAAATTGGATCGCTATAATGGAAAAGATTTTATCAAAATATAAAGAAATAATAGGAGATAAAGAATGAATCAAATGATATTAGAAGCAACACAAATAAGAGTTTGGAGGAGTGATTAATGGCTTATAGAACTTATGTAAGAACGACAGGAAAAAACAGTATACAAATATTAGGCAACAATGAGAGTTATCATCCGTTGTTTGGCGAATTGAAGAGGCAGGGTATAAAAATAGATGATGACTATTGCTTTAGTGGAAAAATAAAAGAAATACAGCCGATAGTAGATATATTAGAACAATACATTTGGGATATAGACAAACAGGCTAAATTATATAATGAAGATATTTTCAACTTAAGACCAACTGAAAAAACAGTTATAAAAGATTTTACCTTTAGAATGAGAGATTTAAAAGAAAATGGTTATATATTTGTTACTGCTAATTTGATTGATTATTTAAAAGACAATCTCGACATGAAGTATGACATAAAAAATAAAAAATACATTTATAAAATCAAAGATGGTAAAGAGGTATGGCTTGAAGCTTATTAAAAAAATGATTAGGAGTGATAAATAATGCGAGAAATAAAATTTAGAGGAAAAGTGGCTGATGAACCAAATGAGTGGGTATATGGTTATCTAACAAACGAAAATACCATTTATCAACCAAGAAAAACGAAATATTCGAAAAATTGTGGTGTTGGTGTATTTACTGTTATTCCAGAAAGTATAGGTCAATTTACCGGGCTATACGATAAAGATGGCGTAGAAATTTACGAAGGGGATGTTATAAGACTTGATGATGAATATCGAAAATTAATAAGTTCTGCAACTGCAGAATCAGAAGAAGATTTATGTAGAAAAGATTGCATAATTGGTTTTAAAGATGGTGCCTTTATGTATGGAAGAAATAAATATAAGCCAGAAGATTTAGATACTTATTTATGGCTTAGTGAAAAAAATTGTACAGTAATAGGAAATATTTACATAGACCAAGATGGAGTTATTCAATATAATCAATTTAAGTGTTATAACGAATTATCTAGTATTGTTTATGATTTAGTAGAGGAAGTAGATGAAAATAAATGCTAAAGATTAAAGATATATATAGTTTTCAAGATATAGTGATCTGTGCTTTGAGATATGCTTTAGAAAGAAAAACATATATAACAGATTCAGTAGCCGAGTTCATTAAAGAATATCCAGAAATAATAAATGAAAGAGTTAAAATGGTAATGTTACGAGACTTAAATGAATATATGGACAGGCGTAGAGTTTTTTGCTCTGATGATGAATGTGATTATCGAACTTGGTTATCACTAAAGGAATGGTTGGAATGTATAGATGTAACGAATGCAAAAGTAAATTCGGACAAGTTTACGAGAGTAACGATGTAGAGGTGGAAGAATTGATAAGTGGTGCAAGTGATGAAGAATTAGATATAGCAATAGCTAGAGCAGATGTCTTACTAGAATTACAGCCTAAAATAGATGAACTAAAAAAAGAAAATCAAGAATTAAAGCGAAAAATAAATGTGTACGAAAACCCCAATGACTTAACGTTAATGTTTATGTATTGTGACGAAATAGCAAAAGATACGATAAAAGAATTGGAAAAACAATTACAAATAAAAGAAGATGGTTTTAAAGCAACAACCGAAGAATTATGTGAATATGCGGAAGAAAATGAGGAATTAAAGAAACAAATTGAAGAAAAAGAAACTCAATTTATAGAGTATTTAGAAAGTGAGAAAGACAGATTAGCACAGGGGTGTAGTCATGCTTACGAAGACAATTTAGGAAAAATATTATATGTAAACGAAGATATATATAATGAAGTAAATAAAATTTTATCAAAATATAAAGAAATAATAGGAGGTAAAGAATGAAATTAGAACCGAATATGTATGTAAGAACTAAAAAAGGAATTGCTAAAATAATTGATAGAATATTAGAACTAGACCATTATTATTTTAAAATGTGGGTAACTGATAAATTTTTAAAAATAAATGATGATACTGAATATATAAGTGAAGTAGATGTATTAAAAGCAAGTCATAACATAATCGATTTAATAGAAGAAGGAGATTATGTTAATGGGTATGAAGTTATAGAAAAACCTTATTGTTATCATGATGTATGTTTTGTATCAGTAAATTCTCGTGAAAGCTGGGGCTGGGGTATTGGAGAAATGCCTATGAATGAAATCAAATCAATAGTAACAAAAGAGCAATTCGATTCAATGAAATACGAGGTTGATAGTAATGAATTTGGAAGAATTTATAAATAAAATTAAGGAAATAAAGATAAACGTTCCTGATGAACACTTTTTTTTAGAATATAATACAGAAATTTACAAAATAATTGAAGAAAACCAAATATTAACCAAGAAATATAATAAAGCATTAAAATTATTAACCGGTTATAATTTACCGTGCGATATAGATGATTTTAATACAAAAGAAGAAAACATAGATTATTGTTTTCAAAACTGTAGTGTAGATGAAAGCGTTTATTTAAAATGCTGGGATAGATTTATCGAACAAGAATTAAAAGAGGTGAAATAAATATGGCAAGAGAACTTCATAAGAAAAAAAATAAAGAATTATATGCTATATATTCAACGGTATCAGAAGATTATATAACTGATTTTTTGCCATTAGATAAGATAAGAAAAATGTGGTTGGAAGATTTAATTGAAGACGCAAAGAGAAAGTTAGATGCGTGGTTAAAAGATGTTAATAAAGAGGTGGAATAAATGATAATACCAGAAGAGTTAATAGACCATTTAGAACACGAAATTAACATAGGTAATGTAGATAAAAAAGTGCAAAATTTAATTTTAATAATATCAGAAGAAAATCAGCAACTAAAAGAAAATAATCAAGCAATGCAAGAAGAAATGGCTAGAACGTGGGCTAAACTACAACAAAAAGAAGATATTATAAATAAAACTAAAGATGTAATAGAGGAAATGTTAACAATCGGATATTCCAAAGGTTTAACATATTATTATCCTGCAAAAAATGGAGAATTTGGGGTTAGAGCCAAAGTATTATTAGAAATATTAGATAATAAGGGAGAATAGAATATGAATAAAGAAATAAAAATAATAGATTTACTAAATAAAAAAGCAAACCGTGAAGAAATGCCAAATAAAATAAAATATGAAAATATAGAATGGTATTATGATATAGAAGAAAATGAATACATAAAAGAAAACGAAGATTATTGGTTATTTCAGGATTATTTTCCCAATAATTTAAACTTTATGGATTGTTTAAATGATTTAGTAGAAATATTAGATAATAAAGGAGAATAAATGAAAACACAAGTAACAAGAAAATTAGAAAAGTTATTAAGTAAAAAGTTTGATAATAGAAGTGAATTCTATGTGTTTGAATGTACTTATGGTTGGTATGGCAAAGAAATAGTAGATTGTATTATGTATAATTGTCAAAGAGAAGTTTATTGTTATGAGATAAAACAATCATTACAAGATTTTCATAGTAAGAACAAATTATCTTTTTTTGGAAATAAAAATTATTTTGTAATGCCTTATGAATTATATAAAAAAGTTGAACGAGAAATATATACTAATTTTTCTAACGTTGGTGTATATGTTCCTATTAAAACACCTGAATTTGGTGATAAAGATTACATTTTTGATATTTATGATCAATTAGTTTGCATTAAACAAGCAAGAAAACAAGAATTAAAAGCTGACAAAGAGGTAATTTTATCTTCTATGTTAAGAAGTATGCAAAGAGATAGAGTTTTGAATTTTGATAAAGGAGAATAGATATGATAGAAGTATCAAGAGACTTAAAAGACATATTAATATGCGCTTTAAGATATGCACTAGGTAGAAGAACATACATAACTTCTTTAGTTGCAAATTATATTATGGAACATAAAGAATTAATAGATGAAAGAATTAAAAATATAATGTTGAAAGATATACTTGAATATGAAAGTAAAAGAAATTATTGGTATGCTGATGATGAATGCGATTATCAAAATTGGCTAAAGTTAAAAAAATGGTTGGAGGAATTAGATAATGAAAATAATAAATAATACTAATTTATCCTATAAAGAAATAGGCGAAATAATAGATGAAATAATAAACACATCAAAAGAAGATACTAATTATAATGGAAAAATAGAAGTTGGAAAAGTTTTATATAAAGGTGATCCAATAAATATAACAATAAGATATTTAAAAAGATATGTAGAATGGAGATTTGATTATGAATAAAGATATAGAAAGATTATTTAAAATACAAAATAGTTTAAATAGAAAAAAATATCATTTATGTGTGCAAACGAATTTGGATGATGAATATAGATGGGTATTGTTTTTATACAATCCTAATATAGAAGATTATTTATCACATTATAATAGACCAATATTAGATAGTTCGAGAACAACTATTGATGAATTAGAAGATTATTTAAAAAAATATGATGGATTTGAAAGGTGGTAAAAATGATTAATGGAATAGAATTGTTAAAAAAAATAAAAAATAATGAATTAAAATTAAATCAAAAAATAAATGTTTATTATGATAATAAAGATGTCGCTTATGATTTAGTTGCTATATTAACTTATAAAGGTAAAGAGGTAATTTGGACTGAAAATACATTTAGATTTTCAATGTTATATGATGATAATTACTTATTTGAAATTATTGAAGAAAAATCTATAATAGAAAATATAAGTAGATTAAGTTATCAACAAATAGGAACATACCAGTTAGACAATAATGACATATTAGGTTTTATAAAAGCATTGAACGAACAATTTACTAAACATGGTAGAAAAATAAATGAAATTGTTGATTACATAAATAAAGAAGAAGTTGATAAAAGATGATAAAAAAAGAAATATATCCAAAAACACAAAGATTAAAGTGTTCAGGTGAAAAGATTTACATTACTGAAAAATTAGATGGAAGTAATTTAGTATTTTTTAAAAAGAACGATATAATTCATATAGCACAGCGAAAAAATATTTACACAATAAATGATATTGAAAATACTGAAATAAAAGGAATAATGTATAAAGGATTATATCAATGGTTAATTGATAATAAAGCAATATTAGAAGAAGAATTGTTAGAAAATAGTGTAATTTGTGGAGAATGGCTTGGTATGGGTTGCCTTAAATATTCTGTTGATGAATTTGATAAAAGATGGTATATGTTTGCTAAAGCTAATATTGATGATGAATATAATTTATATAATATTATTTATGATCATAATTTGTTTAAATATCCATTTAAAAATCAAATGATTCCAAAATTTATTGGAGTAGTACCAGAAGTAGTAGAATTGAATGTTTTACCTAATAAAGAATATTTAGATAGTATATATGAAAAATATTGCAAAAAAGTTAATAGAAATGTTGAGGGATTTGTAGTAAATTATAATAACATTATTTCAAAGTATGTACGAATGAAAAATGGAAAATTAAAAGAACATTTTGATAGAGAATAAAAAGAGGTGATATAGTGGAACTTTTTGTAGAACATTACCATTTAAATGAAGAATACAAAGAAGCTAAAAAAGAATTTGAGAAAGCATTAGCTAAAAAGTCGCAATTATTGTATTCAGTAGTACCTAAATCAGCAAATTTTGAAAATGAATTAGTAAAAGGTAGTTCAAGTAATAAATTTTTGAATTATACAATAAAAATGGAAGAAATTGATAAAGAAATTAATGTAAGAAGAAATTTAAGAGATGTTTTAGAGTATAGATTGAAATTAAAAGAAATAGAATTAAATAATAGTTCAAATATTTTAGATAAAGTATATCTGTTGAAATATGTAGATGAAAGAAAAGTAAGGTATATTTGTATTAAAACTAATTATTCTAAAACACAAATATATAGGATTTTAGAAGAAATCAAGAAAAAAATATAAGATGGGACAAAATGGGAATTTTCTTGTGTTATGATGATACTGTGAGATAGTTTAAAAGACATCTCATTGTAAACCCCTTTTTTATTTGCTCACTCCAATTTTGAATAAAATCAAGGTGAGTTGTTAAGAAAAGAACATACCTCTTTTCTTTTTTGTTAGGTGATTATATGCGAGAAATAACAAAATTAATGATAAACCAATTTAGAATTATGAAACTAGGTTTTGACTTTATGGGGTTTACTGTGGATAAAAAGAGTAGCTTGAGCTTTCATCATTTGATTATTCCAAGAAGAAATAGCAAAGAATATGGAATAGGAGAGGGATATCTATTTTGGAACGGTGCGATATTAAGACAAGATACATCACACGATTATCTACATTTAATAGAAGCAAAAGATTACGAAATATTTCTTGCTATAACAAGTGAAATGATAGACGAAAATGTGAAAGGTTATTTAGACATAGACAATTTAAGAAGAATAAATGACCTATTAAAGGAATTTGAAAGAGAACATTGTTCTGATAGAGGAAAAAAAGGGAAATTATTAATTAAAGATGCTTATTATAGGAGAATGAAATTATGACATACGATGACGGATTCAAAGTCATTTTTATTTTGTTATTAATTTATGTTGTGTATAGATATTATAAATTCAAAAAAAACAAGAAGTCAAACTTGTATAAAAATAGGGAGTGATAATATGTTAAGACCGAAACAAGAAAAGTTTATACAAAACATAATAAAAGGCATGTCACAAAGACAAGCATATAAAGAAGCTTATGATGTCAAATATAGTGATAAATCTATCGACGAAAAAGCAAGCACGTTATTTAATTCAGGAAAGGTACAGGAAAGGTACAAAGAATTGCTTCAACAGCTTGAAGATAAATCAATAATGAATGCTAAAGATCGGATGATATGGCTTACAAAGGTGGTTAATGGAGAAATAAAGCACATTTCATATGGTAGTGAAGGTCAAGAATACGAAAATGAAGCATATATAAGTGATAAAATGAAAGCTATTGATCTTCTTAATAAAATGAGTGGTGAATATTCAACTAAATTAGAAGCTGATATTGACTTTAACATTAGGGTTGATATAGATGAGTAGAAATATTAATATATCTATTTCTAAAAAAGTATTTAATAAAGTTTATTTACCATATTTAGATAATTTAAATAGATATTTAATATTTTATGGTGGTGCTGGTAGTGGCAAATCCTATTTTGTAGTAGAAAGATACATTAAAAAGATACTACAGCAAAAAATGATGAACTTATTAGTAGTTCGTGCTACTGGTAAAAGTAATAGAGATTCAACGTTCGCTTTATTTAAACAAGTAATAAATAAATGGAAATTGAGTAAATATTTTAAAATAAATGAGAGTGACTTAAGGATAAAATCATTATTAAATGGTAATGAAATCATTTTTAGTGGATTGGATGATGTAGAAAAACTAAAATCAGTTACTTTTAGTAAAGGTGAACTTACAGATATATGGATAGAAGAAGCTTCCGAAATATTAGAAAGTGACTTTAATCAGTTAGACGTTCGTTTGCGTGGTAAAGGAACAAAAAAACAAATAGTTTTATCATTTAATCCTATCGATATAAACCATTGGTTAAAAAAGAAATTTTTTGGCATAGCAAGAGATAATGTAACGATAGTTCATACCACATACAAAGATAATGATTTTCTTGACGAAGAATACAAACAACTACTTGAAGGCTACAAAGATACTGATGAGTATTATTACAACGTTTATTGTTTGGGTCAATGGGGTGTGTTAGGTAAGACTGTATTCGATGCAAGACAAGTAAGCAAAAGATTATCAGAGATAACTAAACCATTAAAAATAGGATATTTTGAATATAAATATGATGATACAAAACCACCAGGTAAAAAAATAATTGATATTAGATGGATAAATGATAAAAATGGTTATATAGAAATATATGAAACGCCAAATTTGAACCATTACTGTATTGGTGGGGATACTGCTGGCGAGGGGTCGGATTGGTTTACTGGTCATGTTTTAAATGCTAAAACTGGGAAACAGGTTGCTAGGTTAAGACATCAAATGGACGAAGATTTGTATGTCAGACAAATGTATTGTTTAGGATATTATTACAGTAGCAATAATAAAGGTAAAACAAAACCAGCATTAATTTGTATAGAAAGTAATTTTAGTAGTTATCCTAACAAAGAATTAGCAAGAATAGGATACCCTAATTTATATGTCAGAGAAAAAGAAGACAAGTTTACTGCTATTATGGACAAGTCGTATGGTTTTAAAACTACTAGCATAACAAGACCAGTTATAATAGCTGAATTAGTTAAAATCGTGCGTGAAAATGTCGAACTAATCAATGACAAACTGACATTAGAAGAAATGCTTACATTTGTTAGAAATGAGAAAGGTAGACCAGAAGCACAAGAAGGAGCACACGATGATTTGGTTATGGGATTAGCTATTGCTTATTATGCAAGAAATCAAGTAATTTATTATGAGGAACCTATAACAATTCAACAAGTGTTTAATTTTAGTTTTGAAAAACAAAATAATTTGGATTATGGAGAGGAGATACAAGTTATATGAAAAAGAAGAAATTAAGAGAAATGAAAGCTAAATATTATGAATCATTAAGAAGTTTAAATAAGAGAATAGAAGAAGACGAAAATGCTAATAAAGTTAATGTACCAGAAATTGATAATAAAGAATTAAAAGATTATACAAAAAAAGAATTAATCGAATATGCTTCTAATCATAACATTAATGTGCCAAATATCAACAAAATGAAAAAAGCTGATATTATCGCTTTATTGGAGGTTTAATCAATGGAAATATTATTATGCACCGTATTTGGTGTTTTTATTTTGCTTTCGTTTGTTATTGGAGTAAGGATTGGTCAAAAAGTCAATAATAATGAAACAATTAGATTGAATCCAATTAAGGCTATCGACGAATACAAAGAAGAAAAAGAAGTAAAACGACAAATAAAAGAAACCGAAACTAAATTGAACGTTATGCTTGATAATATAGATTCTTATGATGGAACTGGATTAGGGCAAAAAGATATACCACGATAGGAGGTAACACGATGAATGAAAAAGAGATAGAAAAGACCAGCATTTGGTGTCTTTATGAAAAAATGCGAAATTTTAACAATTTAATGAATGTATACGCCGATACTGATAAAAATTATCGTATGTATAACGGCGACCAATGGTATGGTTTAAAAGTAGAAGGAGTAGAAACTGTTTCTTTAAATATCATAAAGCCAATAGTTAAATATAAATTATCAGTAATTCATTCAAACGATTATGCAATTAACTATAGTGCTGAAAATATAGATAATCCACAGTTTAAAGAAATAGCTGTAAAAACGTGTGAATTGTTAAATAAAAAAGCGAGAAAAGTGTGGGAAAAGGATAGGTTTGATAAAAAGTTAAGAAAATATACTAAAGACTCAGCTATCAATGATGAAGGTATTATTTATACTGATTATGATACTGAAAGTAATATGCCTATCAATGAAATTATCTATAAAAATGATGTAGGATATGGCAATGAAAATAGCGATGAAATACAAACACAACCATACATTATAATTCGTCAAAGAAAGCCTGTATCAGAAGTACAAAATACAGCATTGAAAAAAGGTGTATCTAAAAAGAAATTAGAATATATCGTTGGTGATAATGATAATTATGACGCGACTGGTGATGATTCACAATATGAGGTCAACGATATGTGTTGGCTAGTAACAAAAATGTGGAAGAAAGACGGTCAAGTATGGTTTGCACAGGCTACTAAATTTGTTGACATTACGAAACCAACAAATACACGTTTAACATTATATCCTATTGTGCATATGCCGTGGGAAGAAAAACCAGGTTATTCAAGAGGGGTAGGCGAAGTAAGACAATTAATATCTAATCAGTTAGAAATAAATAAGACAATGATGAGAAGAGTATTAGTTGCTAAAAATACAGCATACCCACAAAAAGTGGTAAATGTTGCTAAAGTACGTAATCTGCAAGCAATTAATCGAGTAGGAGCTACTATTGAAACCGAATCACAAGATGTGGAAGATGTAAGAAAAATATTTAGTACTACCACACCAGCTCAAATGAGTACTGACGTTGAAAAAGTACAAAATGAACTTATTTCTACAACAAGAGAGTTAGCTGGTGCTGGTGATATAGCAACAGGAGAAATAAATCCGGAAAGTGCTAGTGGTAAAGCGATATTAGCTGTACAAAATGCCAGCAAACAGCCAATGACTGAACAATTAGAAACATTAAAAGATTCAATCGATCAATTAGCTAAAATTTGGTTAGATATGTGGAAAACATATGCGGTAGATGGATTAATGATCGAAAATGAAACAACAGATGAATTAACCGGACAGACTACGACTGAATTGATACAAATACCATATGAAGTATTAGAACAATTACAAGCTGATGTCAAAGTTGATATAACACCAAGAAGTCCATTTGATAAATACGCTCAAGAAATGAGTATTGAAAACATGTTAAAGGCTGGTTATTTCAATAATCAAAAGTTATCAGAATTAGAGGTATATGTTTCATTATTAGAAGATGATTCGTCTATGCCAAAAACAAAATTAGAAGAGGCTATCAAGATAATGAAAGCTAAACAAGAAAGAATTAGTCAAATTAATAGTCAAGCTCAAACATTACAGATGATGGCTGATAAATTTGTAGGTGAACAACAAGATATAACAGCAATGGGGCAAATGGGTACTGAAATGTACAATCAAGCAATGGCTCAATAGTTATTGCTTTTTTGTTAGTCCAAGCATTGTATGACTTAAAAAGAATATGGAAGTGAAGTCAAACACTTATTAAGAAAATAGGAGGAAATTTATGAACGAAAATATAGTTCAAGAACCTGTTACAGATGTAACTGAAAACACTGTGGAACAACCAGTAGAAAATGTTGTTGAAGGTATAGAGTTAACTGATACCGCTTCACAAGAAGAAAAAAAAGAAGTTAAAAGTTATACAGAGGAAGAATTGGAAACGATAGTTAATCAAAGAGTAAATGACATTTTACCTTCTAAAATTGCAAAAGCAACAAGGAAGATAGAAAAACAGTATAAAGATAAACTATCGAAATACGAAGAGACCGAAAGTATATTACAAGCTGGTTTAGGTACTAAAGATATTTCAGAATCTAATGAAAAAATGCGTCAATTTTATAAAGAACAAGGCATTGAAATACCAGCATTTCAAAAGTCTAACTATTCAGATAGTGACGAGAAAATTTTAGGTCAATATGAAGCTAATGAAATTATTAAACTTGGATATGAAGATATGCAAGAAGAAGCTAATCGTTTAGCTGACATTGGCTATGATAAGTTGTCTAAAAGGGACAAAGAAAAATTCGTAATTCTTGGTAAAGCTTTAACAGATGAAAAGAATAAACAAGAGTTACAAAAATTAGGTGTAAGTACTGATTTATTGGACAAGCAAGAATTTAAAGATTTTGTAAGTCAATTTAATCAAAATATACCTATTAAAACGGTTTATGAGTTATACAAAAAAACTCAACCAAAACCGGAAGTAAATACGATAGGAAGTATGAAAAACACTGATAATTCAACTGTTAAAGATTATTATACGGATGAAGAAATTGATAGGTTAACACCTGCCCAATTAAAAAATCCTCAAATAATGAAAGCAGTCGAAAAATCAATGCAAATTAACTATAACAATAGTCACAAATAGTACTTCCTAAAATGGAAGGAGAAGAAATATGATAGCAAATTTCAAACAAACTGTTTGGAGTGCAAAAATTCAACACCAATTAGAAACCATAACATCATTAAAAGACCATTGTGATTTTCAATTTGAAGGAGAAGTAAAACAAGCAGAACGCATTAAAATATTAGGAGTTAATCGTCCTACCATTCGTACTTATGTACCTGGTACACCATTAGTTCGTGAAGGTGGAACAGACAATAGTCAATTTTTAGATATTGATCAATTCAAATATTTCGATTTTGAAGTAGATGATGTGGAAAAAGCACAAGCAAAACCTGGATTAATCGAAAATTTATCAAAAGAAGCTACTTTAGGATTATCAGAGGAGGCTGACAAATATGTTGCAAGTTTAACAGCAACAAACAAAAATGATTTGGCATCAGCACCTTCAACCGATATTTCAGAAGAAGCTGATGGTGGTATTGCATTAATCGAAACTGGATTTAAAACTCTATATGAAAATAACTGTAAAATCACAGATACTTATCATTTAGAATTAACTCCAGAATGGTATACACATTTACGTCCTTCAATTATCGAATTAGATACTAATAACAGTGAATTAATTAAAAAAGGTTATGTAGGTAAATATGGTAATGCGTTAATTTCTATTGAAAATCTATTAGCAACATGGCATGATGGTACTCGTGATTGCAAATTAGCAATGTTACGTACTAATAAAGCCATTGCATTTGCTGGTCAAATTGATAAGGTGGAAGCATATCGCCCACAAGATGCATTTAGTGATGCTATTAAAGGTTTATATGTGTTTGGTGCAAAAATTGTACGTCCTGAACAAATTTATTTGTTCCCAATTTATTAGAAAGGTAAGGTAGAAAAATATGGCAATCGTAAATTTGGATAGTGCCAAAATTAAAGCAAAATACAATGAAGTTAATGTTGGCACTTTAACTGCTTCAACTACTGATGGTTTAGAGTATACAGTAGAAAAACAAGACGAAAGAACACTTTTAATTGTTGAAAATACTGATGCTTCTAATCCATATGATTTAACTATTAAAGCTCCAGTTAATAAATGTTATGCTGGAGCAGTAGCTGATAAGGTAGTAGAAATTGGTGCTGGTAAAATCGCTGTAGTACCGGTTGAAACTGCTAAATATATGGATGCTGTTACCAAAAAAATCACTTTTGATAGTGAAAATGCAGCTATTAAAGCAGTAGTAGTAGAATTTTAAGGGCAAAATAGCCCTTTTTATCATGTTAAAGGTATTATTCGAGTTCGATTCTCGAAAACATGAAAGGAGATTAATATGGAAAAATTAGAATATTTTGTAGTACAGCCAAGTATAAAGACATTCGGTGGTATAAAAGTAGATAAAAATACTAAATTTGATGTTTATAATGATGATAAAACAGTTCATCAAGTTTTTAATAAAGGTGTTTTAACAACTCATATTAAAAGAGAACTAAATTATAATGATATAAAATCAACTGAAACAAGTAAAATGGAAACACAAGTACCTTTAGGAACTGTATTATTATGGGATGAAGCTAATGGATATATAATTCCAAACTATAATATGGTAAAACCGGAAGAAGCAAAAGAGTTATTATCTAAAATAGTTGATATTACAAAACCAATCGAAGATGGAACTAAAAAAGCAATGGAGGGATAATATGACCTTAACTGATGTAAAAAAACAAGTTTTAGCAATGATAGAAGAGTTGAACCCAGAAAGCGAATTGTTGACTGATGATCCTGATATATCAGCTAAAATTAATTATGTTATCAATCAAATTATGATTGAATTAGTAAGATTAAAGAAGTTACCAGCTAATAAAACAACAGAAGTAAAAGAAAATGAAGTAAAATCATTTACAGAGCTAGCTGATGATTTATTTCAATTAAATATGATTCGAGGAGTTAAACATAATATTGTGGATAACACTGTTATATTTGAAGAAGATGGTACAGCTAATGTTTTTTATTACAAATATCCGACTTTAATAACTGATGAAAATGCTAGCACATATGAATTTGAATTACCTATTGATTTAATGCAAATTTTACCTTACGGTGTAGCTGGAGATTTATTAAAGTCTGATATTTCAGCAGATTATGGTCAAGTTTATGCAAATAGATATGAAAGTATGATACAAAGAATAGACCCGAGATATTCAACTGGGTCATTTTATATAAGTGGTGATGATTATGGCTTCTAGTGGCGATTTAGTAAGAAAAGAGTACAAGGACTTTAGAGGTGTAGATTTCAACGATGGGGAAATTGTAGCTTCAAGAAGTCCTTTTTCTTTGAATATGTGGAAAAATTATAAAGAAAATGCTCGCTGTGTAGAAACCAGACCGGATATCGAATTAAAAGAAACGTATGACAATGTTATTTACGGTATGTTTTTTTATACTAAAAGTGATACTCTTCATAAAATCGTACATTGTGGTACCAAATTATATGATAATAGTGAACAAATATTTGTAGGTATGAATATTGCTAAAAGCCAATATTTCGTATTTAATGAAATTTTATATATAAAGGATGGAATAAATTACCTAAAATACGACGGTACAGAGGTAAAAAGTGTTGAGGGCACTATTCCTATTACCTCAACTGGAAAATCGCCTAGCGGAGCTGGAACGACATATCAAGACGTTAATTTGTTAACTGGCGTTAGAAAAAATTCTTTTGTAGCCGATGGGACAAGTACGGTTTATCAGCTAGACACGGATAATTTAGATACTAATTATACTGTTACTGCGGTTGTGAACGACATAACAATAGTAGAAGGTATGGGTTTAACAGTGGATAGAACAGCTGGTAAAGTAACATTTAGTACGGCACCAGCCGAACCAATTACGACAGGACAGGACAATGTAGTAATTACATTTAGTAAAACAATACAGGGTTATAGAGATAGAATTTTAAAATGTACTTTATTAACTGAATTTGACAATCGTATATTCTTTAGTGGTAATCAAAACTATCCTAATGTTGTCTTTCATAGTTCACTAGAAGATCCGGAGTATGTTAGCGATTTAGATTATTATAACGAAGGATTAGATGTTTCTCCAGTCAAATCAATGGTAGCAGGTAACAATGCTTTATGGGTATTTAAAGAACCTTCACAGGCTAATACGACTATTTATTATCATAATCCAGTAATAGACAATACTTACGGTAAAATTTATCCTAGTACGCATTCTAGTATCTCGACTGGATGTGTAGCAACGGGAATTAACTTTAATGATGATATATGTTTCTTTAGTGATAGAGGAATGGAAGGAATTAGTAGTGATGTTACTACTGAACAGGTGTTAAGTCACAGAAGTTCAATGATTGATAGTAAATTATTATCAGAAATCAATTACAAAGATATGATCTTAGAAGAATGGGAAGGATATTTACTTGTATTTATTGGTAAGCATGTTTATTTAGCCGATTCAAGACAAAAATATCAAGATATAAGTATTGAATATGAATGGTATTATTGGGAGTTACCTTATGAAGTTACTTGCACTCGCGTTAAAGATGGAGTGCTTTATTTAGGTATGAATAATCAAATTTATACTTTAACAAAGACGGATAGCAATATAAGTTCAGTTTGGAGATTACCTAAAGAAGATTTTAACGCACCACAACTTTTAAAAACTACCAATAAAAGAGGTGGTACTGCAGTTTGTGATGGTGAGATTGCTGTAAAAGTAAAAAAGGATAACGATGATTATATTACCATTGATACTTACGAAGAATCTAAAGGATATATCGTGTATCGTATAAAACAAAAGAAATTTAAAGATTTACAAATAGAATTTAGTTCAAATATACCAATGAAACTTTATAGTTGTACCATAGAGGCTTTTGTTGGGGGATATGTAAAACGATAGGAGGGAATTATGGCAGTAAATTATGATGATGAAAGATTTCAACAAGTTGAAGATGAAAAACAAGAACAGTTGAATCAATATAATCAAACATATGATAATTTAATAGCGGAAAGAGAAGATTTAACAAATCAGCAACAGGGATTGGTTGACCAATGGCAACAAACACAAAATGAAAATCTTGATAAGCAATTTCAATTTCAACAAGATTTAATCAATCAACAAAAGGCTGAAACTGAAAAAGCATATGAAAAAGAAGCAAAATCGGCTTATACTGATTACCAAAAGGAAGTTGATAGATATGGTGTATCAAGAGAACAGCAAGTAGCTAGTGGACTAGGAAATACTGGTTATAGCGAAAGTTCAAAGGTGAGTATGTATAATACTTATCAAAATAGATTAGCTACTGCAAAAGAAAGTATGGATAAAGCATATTTAGAATTTGATAATGCAATTAGAGAAGCTCAATTAACTAATGATGTAACTAAAGCTGAAAATGCTTTAACAGCATTACAACAAAAATTACAAATTTCATTAGAAGCATTTAATTACAAAGACACAGCTACACAAAATAAATTGAATTGGCAACAACAAATAAATAGTGATTATTACAATCGTTATCAAGGTGTTCTAAATCAAATCAATTATGAAAATGAAATAGCAGAGCAAATAAGACAATATAACGAACAAATGGCTTTGCAAAGAGAACAACTAGAATATCAAAAAGAACAAGATAGAATTGCGCAACAACAGTGGGAAAAAGAATACGCTTTAGCTAAAAGTCAATCTGGTTCGGGTGGCAGTGGTGGAACAGGTTTGATAGATGGTACATTAGAATCAAACGGATTGAATACTTTATCGGATGAGGATTTTTCGAGATTGTATAGCACATATAATTGGTCAAACGATCAGATAAAAGAATTATTTAGATGGGCTAATGGTGGATATGGTCGTAAGGCAAGTAGGAAAAATGATGAGGATAAAATATTTGATATTTTAGAAAATGGATTAAACAATAAAACGATAACAGAAGAAGAAGCAAATATAATATATCTAGCAATAGAAAGATACAACAGGTGATAAGGTATGTCAAGTACATTAGAAAAAATAAAAGCATACAGAGAAAAATCAAATAATTATATAAAAAATTACGATTTTGGAACTACTTCTGCACTAGATAAAATAAAGGCTTATAGAGAAGCTAATCCGTATAATGAAAAAGAAGACATAAATTATTTAATGAGCAAGAAAAAAAGATTAGAAACTCAATTAAGTAATTATGACAGAAAAGAAAAAGTTGAATGGTGGAGTGATGATAATAATTTTCTTGAAAATGTTGGGAATGTGTTATATAAAACATTTATAGAAAGGCAACCAACAAAGTATGAAGAAGATGAAAATTATAATAAATTAAAATCGGAATATGACGAAGTAAATAGTGCGATACAAGATTACAAAATATCAAACACCAATTATGAAAAAGGTTTTTTTGGTGGAGTTCAAAAAGTTGCTGATACAATAACTGGAAATGCTATGAGCAGTGTAAAAGGCATGGAAAGTTCAGTAAATAAATTGGCTGGGTTACCAACAAACAGTAACATAACATATTCGGAGAAATTAGCACAAAAAGCAAGAGAAGAAACAACAGGAATTGGCAGAGTTGGGCTGGATTTAGTTGGAAGTTTTACGAGAATGTTACCTCAGATATTGGCACCTAATCCGATCACAGCAACTGCTATTGGCTTTGCCAATTATGGTGGTAGTGCGTATAACGAAGCAAAAAGAGAAGGTGCTGATGAAACCAGAGCAACCATTTACGGTTTAACTATTGGTAGTTTAGAAATGGCAATGAGTAAAATTTTAGGTGGTTTTGAAAGTGTTTATGGTAAAAGTGCGTTAGGAAAACTAAGTAATAAAGTTTTAGGCAATGTCATAAAAAATCCAACGTTAAGAAAGACAATATCCGGAGCAACAGGAGAGTTTACAGAAGAATATTTGCAAGAATTTTTAGAACCAATCGTAAGAAACACAATATTACAGGAAGAAAATGGCGCGGATTTTTGGAATACGATGAAAGATGATATCGGAGAGGGACTAAAGCAATTAAGCAAACAATTTTTTAATATGGAAAACTTATATGCCGGATTATTGGGAGGACTGTCATCGTCAATTTTACAGTTGCCAAACAACATCGCACAATCAAAATTTGATTATCAAAGCCAAATTGATTCATCAAATATTAATAGTAATCAAAATACCATAGGTAATGCAAATGATTCTTTCAACTCTGATAACACTCCAAAGACAGTATATGATTTAGTACAACAAGAACAAAATAGTCAAAATAATGCTAATTTACCAATAATAGATAATAGTCAAAACGATATTGTTCCGTATACTCAACATGAAATAGAAAATTTTAAGAATGGTAAAGTAAAAGTAGTTCAAAATGAAAGCGACATATCATCTTTTGTAGATACGGCATCTAAAGTTCCGAGTAATGCCAAGTTATATTTTGGTAAGTTGGGGAAAAAAATTGCTAACAAAATAAAACAAACTCTTGGAATTAATTTAGAAAATTATAATATTTCATTATCAACTAATGCCGTACGACATACATATAAAAATCATGGAAAGTTAGAATATGAGAATAATCGTGGACAAGTTCCCATAACATCCGACGATTTTAAATTGATACCGCAAATTGTAACAAATTATGATAATGTAAGATTATCAGGCACGACAGAAAATAATAATTCGGCAATAGTTTTTGAAAAAAGAATAGGAGATAATTATTATTTAGTTAGTTATGTGTCTAACAAAAATCATAATTTGGAAGTTAAAACTATGTGGAAAATTAAAGCACAAAAAAAGAACTCTGCCACTGCTTCTGATGCATTAATGCCCCAAAGTCTAACGTCCGAAACGGACAGCGGTACGAGTTCTTTATATGTAAATGATAGCACAAATTTAGACAATAGTCAAATTATGCAATCATCTAATAATATTAATATGCAAAATCAATCAAATAATACACGAGATATAAAAGTTCCAACTCAAGAAGATATAAGAAAAACGGAATTGAAAAATACTAAATTACCAACTAGAAAAACATTAAATCCTGCTGAAATATCTAATTTAACAAAAGAAGATGCAAATACAACACCAATATTACAAAATGCTAACGTTTCAACTGGTAATGGTAAGAGTAAGTTTGCTAGTAATATTAGAAATAAAACTAATATGTTAAATGAAGATAGTAAAAATGCTATATTATCTGATGAGGATGTTAGTTATTATAGAGAAGTCACAAATGAAGAAAGCTTAAATCAAGCATTTGAAAGATTAAACACTAATGGTAAAAGTGAAGTAGAAAGATGGTTTAGACAAGAATCTGAAAATGCAGATAGTATTGATGTGGCAGAAGGATGGATTTTGTTAAAACAATATCAAGATCAAATTTCTAAAACAACTGATTTAAACACAAAAAATGAATTAAATCATTCTATGGTACAAGTTGCAAAAAAATTGCGTGATATGGGTACCAAAGCTGGTCAAACCGTTCAAGCATTTAATATTTTAAATCGTTTAACTCCAGAAGGTATGGTATATTATGCTCAGTCAGAATTAGATGAAGCATTTCAGCGTATGGTAAAGAACAAGAGTCAAAATTGGATAAATAAATATAAAAGCGATTTTGAATTAACACCACAAGAAACACAGTTTATTTTAGATACAATGCAAGAAGTATCTCAAATGCAAGACGGATATGATAAAAGAGTAAAATTAGCTGAAATTCAAAAAGTAATGACAGACAAGTTACCACCTCAAAAAGGAGCCGGAATTAAAGCTTGGATGCGTATATCTATGTTATTCAATCCTAAAACACAAGTTAGAAATGTAGTAGGTAATGCTTTAATTGCTCCAGTAAATTCATTTAGTGATTTGATTGGTAGTATAGTAGATAAAAGATTAGCGAAATCAACTAACGTTAGAACTACAGGAACAACATCATTGAAAAATTATGGTAAAGGGTTTAAGAAAGGATTATTTGAAAGTTACAATGATTTAAAAAAAGGCATTAACACAAGAAATATCGAAGGTAATCGTTTTGAGATCAGTCAGGGTAAGTCCTTTAATGATAATACAAAGATAGGTAAAGCTTTAAATAGAGTAGACAATTTTTTGAGTTTTATGTTGGATGCTGGAGATAGGGGATTTTATGAAGCTTCTTTTGTTAACTCAATAAACAATCAAATGGTTTTAAACAATACTACTGAAGTAACACAAGATATGATTGATATTGCCACTTCTGAAGCATTACAAAGAACATGGCAAGATAATAATAATTACACTCGCTTTGTTATGAATATAAGAAGAATGATGAATATGGGTAAAGAATACGGATTAGGAGATATTTTAATACCGTTTGCTAAAACGCCAGCTAATTTAACTAAAGCTATTGTTGATTATTCTCCAGTTGGCTTAATAAACAGCATAAATAAAGGAATAAGATTTAAAAGAAGTTTAACTAATGGACAATTTACTCCGCAATTACAACACGATTTTGTTCAGACATTAGGTAAAGCAACAGCGGGAACTATGTTGTATATATTGGGTTATGCTTTGGCAAAAGCTGGTATTACAAGTGGTGAAAGTGACGACGATAAAGATGTATCTAATTTTTTAAAAAATACTTTAGGGGTTAATTCTTATTCAATAAAAATAGGCGATAAAACTTTCACATATGATTGGGCTCAGCCTTTGGCTGCACCATTAGCAATTACTGCTAACATGGTTCAAAAAGAAAAAGAAGGAGCTAGTTTATTAGAAAATATAACATCATCTTTAGACGAAGGCTTCAATGTTGTTTTAGAACAGTCGTTTTTTGAAAGTATAAATAATGTTTTCAGCGACACAGGATCTGTACCTGAAAAATTATGGGAAGAAGTGTTAGGATTACCTTCTCGCGCAATTCCAACATTTTTCAAACAAATAACTGATATGGTTGATGGCACGCAAAGGACAAGCTTTGAATACGATAAACCATTGGAAACCGCGATTAACAAAGTAAAAGCGAAAATTCCTTTTTTAAGTCAAACTTTATCTCCAAGTGTAGACACATTGGGTAGGGATATACAAAAATATGGTGGAAATAATAATATATTCAATGTATTCTTTAACCCGGCTAATGTTAGTACAGAAAATATAAGTGAAAGTGCGAGTGAAATTTATAGACTTTATAAAGAAACTGGCGATAAAACTATAATGCCTAGAGTAGCACCTTATTATATTAATCAAGACGGAAATAAAATCACTTTATCCGCTAGTGAAAAAGCTGAATATCAAAGTATATCGGGTCAAATTATAGAGGACAATGTTAAAGATTTATTGGACAATGAGATCTATAATGCTATGAGTGACGAAAATAAAGCTGAAATTATCAATAAGATAGTTAATTTTTCTTATAATAAAGCTCGTGAAGAGGTTTTAAATATTCCTATGAGTGATGAGTACAATAAAATTAATATGTACATTAGCGACGGTGGAACGTCTAGTGATTACTATATTAATAAAGAAGAAATTGATTATTCATATGAAAATCCAGCTAAATATTCAACAATAACTCAAATAACGACTTATTCAAAATATCAAAATTATAACGATGCGATTAAGGATATAAAAGAGCAATATGAAGATAGTAATCAAAGAAAATATGCTGTTATTAATTATGTTAATGGTTTGAATTTATCAATACCACAAAAAGCGATGTTGATAAAAATGAATTATAATTCATTTGATAACTATGATAATCAAATTATAGAATATATAAATTCGCAAAATATGACTATAGCTGAAAAAACTGAGATATTAGAACAATTAGGCTTTACAGTTAGAAATGGTAGGGTGTATAGCTAATGAAACAAGATATGAATGGTGTTAGAACAGCTCAAGATTTGGAAAGAAAATATGATCTGGCTGGAATCGAAAAATTAAAGCAAGATTATAATTCACAAAATCAAGAAATAAAAGAAGTAAACAATGAATTAAAGGACTTTGTTAGTTCAGTTACTGAAACAATCCAAGAACTTCAAGACCAGGTTGATGGAAACATTACAACCTGGTTTTATTCTGGAGTTCCGACATTGCAAAATGAACCAGCTAGTAGTTGGTCTACAGACGAAGAAAAAAACAACCATTTAGGCGATTTATACTATGATAAGGAAACTGGTTATGCTTATCGTTTTTCTTTAGAAAATAGTATATATAGTTGGCTAAAATTAACTGATTCAGATGTAACTGAAGCTTTAGCATTAGCTAATTCAGCAAAAGATACAGCTGACAGTAAAAGACGAGTGTTTTTAGAACAACCAACACCACCTTATGACAATGGCGATATGTGGATTAAAAATAATGAAATTTATATATGTCAAATAAGCAAACCAGCAGGGCAAACATTTGCTGAAAATGATTTTATAAATAATTTAAAATATACTGATGATACATATGCAATTCAAGTTGGACAAGATTTGACTGTATTATCCGGTAGTGTATTAGAAATTAAAAACGATGTTGACGAACATACAACAAAAATAACTCAAACTCAAGAATTAGTAAATGAACAAGGGGAGCAAATTGGCGTATTAGGTCAACAGTATACTGAAGTTCAACAAACAACATCTGAACTTGGCATAACTGTCGGACAAACATCCCAAAACGTTAGTGAATTAAATAACGCAGTTGTTGAAAACCAAAACAACATAGCAAGCCAGCAAGACGACATTTCAAATTTAAATTCTAACTTATCAAATACAAACGATGAATTAAATCAAGTAAAAAATAATTTGTCCACAGCAAATGGTACTATTAACGAAATGAAGTACACATTTACGACAGACGAATTGAAAATACAATCAACAAATGATCCTATTAATTCAGCTTTGGACAATCAGGGTATTAGAGTTTATAACTATACAACATTAAAATCAGTCTTAAATGATAAAGGTAGTGGCTTTGATGATTTGATTGTCACAAACACAGCTCAAATTGCTTATTTAAAATTTGTAAAAGCTACTGACGAAGATGGAGAACCAGTAACAGATATACATCATTTGGTTTCTAACATTCAAACAGTAGAGGATTTATTGTAGGAGGTGAATTATGAACATAGGACAATGGTATACATATGACGGAACACCGGAGTCATCAACCACCTCACATGAGGCTGGTATTGATGTAATGGTAGTCAGCCAAAATCAAATCAATAACACATCTTTGGTAAGGATTAGACCGTGGGGTTTAAAATTATCTGGTAGTACTTATAATTTAAATAATCAGACCTTAACTGTGAAAGCTGACAATTCGACAAAAAGTTCAGAAACCTCTTACGATTTTAGAGAAGCATCAACAAATGAAAAATTTTATTTAACAAACGATTATCCATTCAAAAGGGCTAGTGGTAGTGGCAGTTTAGTTGATGGTGCTTACGTTTATGATTTTACGATTACACATGAAAATGATGGTACAAAAACAATACCAATTTATGCTTTAATACCGTTTCACAATTCTGCATCAGGTCGTGATTGGGAAGTGGATATTGAAATAGAATTACCAGATATAGCAAGAGCAAACACAGTCGTTATTTCAAAAACATACATTGACGATCCGATTAATATAGCGATCAACAAAACCGATGATTCTTTTACAACAACATTAATTTATAATGCAATAAACACCGATGGAACAGTAACCACAGAAGAAATCGCAAATAAAACCGCCAACAAAAATATAAGTTACACAATTTCAACAGAAAAACTAACTACAATTCTTTCTAAAAATAAAACATCCACGAGTGTTTTAGGGATTTTATATGCGTATACATATTCTGGAAATACACAAATTGGTCAAAAATCCTATGATTTGACTTTGAACATAGAAGAGACCCCACCTATTGTGTCGGCAACAGTTGTGGATACTAATGCTACAACCATCGCATTGACTGGTGATAGTTCTAAAATAGTAAAGTATATTTCAAAACCAAAAGTAACAATAACTGCTCAGGCTCAACAGCAAGCCGATATTTCAAGTTATTCTACGGTTTGGGGCAATTCAAGTTCGACAGCTCAAGAAACAACGTTCAACAGTGGTATAGATAGTAATATCGTAACTGTGTCGGCAAAAGATAGTCGTAATTGGGTAGGCGAGAAAGAATATGATTTAAATGCTCTAGGGAAATATATTGAGTATATTAAGCCTAATTTCAGTAAGTTTACTTTAAGTCGACCTGAAACGACATCTAATACGATAAACGCTGATTTAACTGGTGTTTGGTTTAATTCTTCGTTTGGTGCTACTTCAAACACGTTAGAACTGAAATATCGGTACAAAGAAAAAGGCGGAGAATACGGAGATTATCAAACAATTACCTTAACAACAAATGAAAATAATTTTAGCCTTAACGGAAGTTTAGGTAGTTCGTTTAATTATCAAAAGCAAATCGACTTTGAATTTGTTTTAACAGATAAATTGATGAGCGTTATAACAACATTTAATGTTGAAAAAGGTGAATCAATTATAAGAGTAGCTGAAACTTATGTGTTAATAAGAGGCAATTTAAATATAGAAGGTAATTTAAATATCAGTGGCAACACAAATGTCGATGGAAATTTCACAATAAATGAAAGAAAAGTTTACTCAAACGACAATGTTATTTGCGTTACGAATTCAGCTGAATACGTTCTTAATCAAACAAATGTCTACGAAAAAATTGGCAATTTAGCATTGTGGAATCAGTTAGGCAATAAATTGTCTTTGTCAAATGACGAGATTATTATCGGATCCGGAATTTCAAAAATCATAGTGAGTTATTCTTTGGTTTATGCCGGCGCTGGTGGTAAAGGTACAAAGTATATTAGATTAATGAAGAATGATACTAACACCCGATTGGTGGCACAAGGAACCCTCGGTACATCTGGAGTTGAAAATTACCGTTTAATAATGCATACAACTGATTTTTTGCTTGATGTTGAAGAAGGAGATCACATATGGTTAGCTGTTTACGGTATAGCAGGAGATAAAGTTGAATATAATGCAAATTATTTGATTTTTACAGTAAGGGCGGTAGCATAAGATGGAAAACATAACACATTTTTTAAATGATTTTGCTCTCTTAATTATAGCAATCGGAGCTGTCGTTGTAGCAGTCATTAAATCTTATAAAAACACAAAAAAAGAGATTGAAACGTTACCGAAAAGAATAAAAAACCAAGTAAACATTGATGATTTAATAATTTCGAAAATGGAAGATCTAAAGGAATTTCTAAACGCCGATAGAGTTCAAATATACGATTTTCACAATGGCGGACATTACGCAAATGGACGATCAGCATTAAAAACCAGTTGCACATATGAAGTGATCCGAACCGGCATAAACCATAAACAAAATTATTTACAATCAATACCTTTGAGTTGCTTGTCAAGATTTGTTAGTAAACTAATGAACGATGGGTTTCTTGAAGTTAGGAATCTTGAAGAAATTAAAGATGAAATGCCATCGACATATCAGTTGAAAAAAGAAATGGAAATAAACTCGTTTTACGATGTTATTCTAAACAATAAAAATGGCGAACCAATCGGATTTTTGGCAGTACAATACTTAAAAAACAAATATAACATCACAGAAAAAAATAAGCAAGAAGTGTTAAAATTAAAATTTTTTGTTGAAGAACAATTAGAAAAATTAATGAAATGAGGTGAAAAAGGTGAGTAATAAAATGTACGATATTTTAAAATGGATTGTAATAACTGTTTTACCTGCATTGTTGACATTATTTGGCGTAATTGGGGCAACTTTAGGTTGGAACTTCACTGATACCGTAATTACTATTGGGACAGCGGTAATTACATTTTTAGGTACAATTATTGGGGTGTCTAGCGTTAATTATAATAAAAATAAATAAGGAGAGTGATTTTATGAAATTTACACCAAGAACAACTGCACCAAGCAAAAACGATGAAAATTATTATAGCAACAGAAATGAATATTACAAAAATGGATATGGGATGCCAAATTGTACCGCATATGTTTACGGGCGTATATTAGAATTGTTGGAATATATACCTAACGGTTTATACTATGGAAACGCTGAAAATTGGTACGATGGAACTAAAAATTTAGAAAAGGGGCAAACACCAAAATTGGGTGCTATTGCATGTTATAGAAGCGGAAAAACACATAATAGCAGTGACGGCGCGGGTCATGTGGCGATAGTAGAAAAAATTGAAGATGATACCTTTGAATGTTCAAATAGTGCTCGAAAAGGAACAAATTTTTATATGACAAAGGGTTACGACACAAAAAATAACAAAACATTTCAAGGTTTCATTTATTTGCCAGTAGAATTTGAAGAAACCGAGGACGTTTCTAATGAGTTTAAAGTAGGCGATAAGGTCGTTTTGAGTGGTTCGGCTACTGTATATCAGGGAAACGACAAAGGCGTTAAAATACCTGATTCTGTGAAAAATAAAACCTATACCATTCAAGAAATTGATAGTAAAGGTAATTTGTTATTAAAAGAAATTTATTCATGGGTATTAGGTAATGAATGTACACCATTAGAAATTGAGTATATAAATTACACAGTAAAAAAAGGTGATACATTATGGAAAATAGCAAAAGAATACAACACAACCATTGATGAATTAGTAGAGTTAAACAATATTAAGGATCCTGATTTAATCATAACGGGTCAAGTGCTAAAAATACCAGTTGTAGACCAATAATAGTGGATGTTTTTTTCTAGTTCTTTAAAAAAAGAAAAGGTATAAAGCCAGCTCAACGCTGGTTCTTTTTTTGTGCGGGAAAAATAATTTGTCTCTTTTGAGATAAGGTCCACCATATTTCAAAAGAGACTAATTGTAAAAAACCGTTAATTTATAAGTGTTTTCGTCAAATTCTATTTTGTTAATTAATTGATGTAATATGTCGTTTTTTTCTTTTATTGAAATGTTTTCATTTAATAAAATTTCGTAAACCTTTTTCCCGTTTTCGATTATTTCTTTTTTATGATCATCTAAATTGTTCTCATTATTATTTGAAATTTCATTTAACTGTGATTTAAAATATTGTAGTTCTTTTTCTATCTTTATTTTATTTTCTTTATATTCCTCTAAACTGTCGACTCCGCTTTGGTAAGCTTCTTTAGCTCTATTCAATTTTAACTCATTCATTTTTATTTGATTTAAAATTATTGACTTTGTGTCTACCTTTTTTTCGGTTTTTGATTTTTCCACAATATTATTTATTATTCCAGTACTAAAATCTCTTTTTATTTGTTGTATGACTAAATTTTCAACTTCGCTCATTACTAATGTAGTTTGATTAGAACATTGTCCGTGATTGTATCCGTTACATCTTAATTTTTTTCTATTGTGTTTGATTAATGTATGACCACATTCTTTACATCTTATAATACCACGCAACCAATAATTGACTTCACTATCAATTCGTTGATATGGCTTTCTAATTCTAGTTTTTAGAATGTTTTGTGTTCTCTCAAATAATTCATTTGAAATTATGGCTTCGTGTTTTCCCTCGACAATTATACTTTCTTCATTGTTGAAATCCCATTTTGTTTTACCCGCTGGTGTCCATCTTAATTTACCTATATAAACAGGATTAGCTAAAATATAATAAATTGTTCTTGGTTCAAATCTTTTTCCTTTTTTTGTTTTAATGTTCATTTTATATAATTGTTTTGCAATATCTAACATAGATTTGTTTTTAATAGTAAATTCTTCATAAATAAATTTTACAACTTGAGATTCGCTTTCATTGACTACAAGAATGTTATTTTGTTTATTAACATCGTATCCAAAAGCTGGAGTTGATTGCAGTCCCCCCTTTAGTGCTTTTTCAGTCATTCCACGCTTTACTTCGCCCGAAAGGTTTACAAGGTAATATTCATCAAACCATTCGATAATTCGCTCTATAAGCCCGCCAAATGGACCTGTAGGAAGTGGTTCAGAAACTGATATAATATTTATATTGTGTTTCTTTCTTAATAGAGATTTATATACGATACTTTCTTCTTGATTACGAGCAAATCGGCTGAATTTCCATAAAACAATTGTGTCAAAAGGTTTTTTATCGGCTTTTGCAGTAGCAATCATATTTTGGAATTCAGTTCGTTTAAGTGCGTTTTTCCCCGATATTCCCTCATCTTCTATAAAAATATAATCAATATTTAAATACATATTATTTCTTTCACAATACTCCCAAATTGCTTTTAATTGCGAAATTGGAGAATATTCATCTTGCTTATCAGTTGAAACTCTTATATATGCTCCAGCAGTTTTTTCATATATTGTATTATTAAATTTTTGTGATTTAAGCCATTCTTTAAATTCATTTATAACTTGATTCTTCATTATAGCACTTCCTTTTTAATAAATTTTATGCTATAATTGTACATGAAAACAAACACGTACAATTATATTGTATTGTAAAAGTTTTGCAGACTTGTTTTCATTGCTACCGTTGGCGCGGTAGTTTTTTTATACAATTTTATTGCATATCAGATTTATTGATAACAAATTTAATTTGATCATCCAATAGACTATCTAAATAGTAAAAATTAAATGTATCTGAATCTTTAACATCATAAGCGATTTGCCCTTTTAATAAATCACCAGACATTATAGAGCCATCTAATTGGCTAGAAATAGCTTCAGTTAATAAAGCATATTTTCCTCTTTCTCCGTTTGAGTCTTTTAAATCAAAACTCATCATAGAAGATATGTTTAACTCTTCAGAACCGTTATTTTCTATTGTTAAATCAATAACTAAAAAATAATCATTTTCAGGCTCTGTATAGCTTTGACATTCTCCGTCATACTCCCAAGAACATTCTCTTTCTAATTTTGTAACAGAATTTATTTTTATTTTTGTATCATTTACTATAGCTGTTTCTGTTAAAGTAAATTCTTTTTTTTCGTTTCCAGACTCATCTTGAGAAACAGTTTCTGTACAACCTGTAATTCCAGCAAGTAAAACCATAGTTAAACCAATCATTAGTAATTTTTTCACTTAATACACCTCCCATC